>Ga0315904_10002706_pt1 | contig 27080 bp, 44 predicted proteins | sample LakEriMetagenome_6_FD_203529 | JGI IMG/M metagenome (GOLD analysis project Ga0315904, IMG submission 203529) | Freshwater fungal communities from buoy surface, Lake Erie, Ohio, United States - Buoy 12 MA120 | ecosystem: Environmental > Aquatic > Freshwater > Lake | place: USA: Lake Erie, Ohio...
CGAGGCAAGCAGATAGCCCTGCTCCATCTTCGCTTCCCAATCGGTGACAGCCGCGCCCGTGTTGCTGTTGACGCCGCGCATCTCGGTGGCGACGGAGATATCGGCGAGGTCTTGCACACCACGAACATGCGAGTAGCGCCGGCCCGACAGGCTCCGCAACGACCGCGCAATCGGCGCACGGTTGCGAGGGAGGAACGACGCGCCGTCGTCGGTGAGACGGAGGGGAACGAGCGTCGGCGTACCCGTGAACGTGAAGGCGTTCGTATGGAGGCCGTAGCGCAGGGTAGAGAGTCTGGCGACGTCGGTCATGTGCTGTACCTCACTTCAAGATTCATTCGCAGGCGGCGAGCACCGCTCACCTGTTCCACAGTGTAGGGCGCTACGTCGGTCCCTGCTGGCGTGACAGCGACGATGCCGCTCGTAGCGCGGTCCCAGTTGGAGCCGAGAGCGAATGCTGCCGCAAGTTGCGCGGCGTCGGTCGGGATGGCCTCGTCAATAGCCGAGGTGTTGCCGACGCTGTCGACATACTCGACGACGATCTCCCACGTCAGCCGGTGCCGGGTCTGTTGCACCTGGTACGGCCCCTCTGCCGCACCCGACAGCACACGCCCCCACCATCGGCGCGACTGCGTCCCGACCGTCTCGTCATGACCCGCCACATCGTGCGTGAAACGCGACGGGATCCCACGCGAGACGACGGCAGGGGTGATGCCGCCGGGGATCGCCACAAGGGCGCGTCGGGCATCCTGCCACGTCACCGTGAAATCCTCATGAAGCGCGGACCCTGCGAACCCGGCGTCGGGATCTCCGGCGTGACTTCGTCCTGTGAGCGGGTGATCAAGTCGATCCGGTCGTAGGTGGTCTGCTTGATCTGCTCGTAGCTGGCCTCAAGCCGCGAGACAAACTCCGACGGGGCGGCCGGCCACTGGCGGGCGAGGTGGACCACGGTGGCGGCAGCGTGCATGGGCACGAGAACGTCGTCAGTGAGCACGTCCTCGTCGAGGATGCCACGCGCCGCAAGCGCCGGGACGAGAACCATTCGCCATGAGGCCTGGATGGCTTCCTCGAGGGTGAGGTCGCTTGACGACGCAATCTGACGGACGACGGGATAGGACTGCGTCAGCTCTGTCGGTGACAGCGCAATCGACGTGATGCGCCTGACAACTCGAAACGACTCGTCCCATTCACGGACAACGCCGTCGACGGTGGCGCGAAACAAGACATAGCCCGCGCCGGGCTCGATGGTCTGTGCTGCCGTCAGGGCCACAGACACCGCCAGACCGCTCACAGTCGACGCATGGCCGATGTCGCAGGGCAGGGGCTCGGCAAGCCACAGAGTCGACAGGGTGCCACTACGGGCCGCCACAATCACAACCGGGCGGGCGCTGGACGAGTCCGTCACGAGATAGCGCCGGCCGGCGACGATGGCGACCGACGCCGCGAGCGGGAGACTATCGGCACCTTCTGGCACCGCGCCTTGTGTCGTCGTCGACAGCGGATCGACCGTAGCGGCGACGTAGGCACCGAGAGCGTCGGGAGACTGCGACGGGATGCGTCGCGCCGTCGCCGACGAGGGAACGCCGGTCGAGACACCGCCATCCGTCGACAAGCGCGGATAGGACAGGATCGTGTCTGTGGAGCCGACCAGCACGCGCTGCATGGCCTGCACTATAATGCAGTTGACGGCCGGGCGCTACCTGTGCGCAAAAACGCGCCCCCGGTCACCACACCATGTGGAGCCGGGGGCTCGGCGAGCTGTCGCCAGCGGGCAAGCTAACCAAACACCTTTGCCTTGCCAAGCAGCCGATTGAGTTCTGCTTCCTGATCTGGCGTCAGGCCCATAAAGGGCCGCGCTGGCGTCGTCGCTGTGCCATGGTGAATCCAATAGCCGAGGACGTTGTGGGGCGGGCCTTGTTCGCCGGTCTTGATCTGTCGCTGTCCTGACTCGCGCTTGAGGTCGCGAGCCAGTTTGTTGGCCTCGCCACGTCGTAGGGTTTTGCTGATTGCCGTCTCACCGAAGCGGCCCTCGACGAGGCCAGCTTGACGGAGCGCCCTGATCTCCGATGGGGCACGAACCTGATTGCTCGATCCCGTATCGGGAGCGATGACGACCTCGACACCGTCGGCGGTGATTCGCGTTTCGCGGACCTTGATCGAGTTCATGAGGCCGCCGGTGAGACGGAGGTCGATCTTCTGATCCTCACCCATGCGCTGTAGCTGTCGTCGGTACTGCGTCGAGTAGCTGGCGAACGCCTGCCCCGTCGACGAGATGCCCTGATCGGTGCGTCGCAGGATCGCACCTGGAACAAAGCCACCGATGACCTTGGCCGCTTTCTCGGCGTCAAACTTGACCGGGGTTCCGCTCCGTTTGGTTGTGATGCCCACGTCGTCACCTCCGTTGCAGAGCCATCGTCTCAGCGTCGACAATGAGCCTGGACCCATCGGGCCGGTATATCTCGATCCCCTCACGGACCGCCGTCTCCACCGTCGTCGGTGCCCAGCTATGACGGCAGTTGTACCCGCCGCAGTAGTCGTCGGCTGGGAGGCCCTGCCCGTTGTCGAGGCGGGCGGGATCCGTGACTGCCTTGCCGACCCACGTTCGACAGAAGGGCCTGTTCTTCGCATCGCGTGGCCCGACGTAGACGTAGACGAGGTCGAGTTCCGCCTCGACCTCACGGGCCGCAGAGATGACCGACCGTCGACCCACCGCCATGATGGCTGCGTCCACTGCGGCCGACGCACGAACATACGTCGTCGACAGCCGCGCCCGCACTTCCTCGATGACGTCGGCGAGCGACCCACTGGACGTGATGCCGCGAGACACGGCGTCACGCATCTCCTCACGAGCCAGTTTGAAGACCGCGACGACGTCGGCGACTTGGCCATTGACGATGGCGTCTAGTTCTCGTCTCGCGTCGACCGATAACGCCGAAGGAGGCGTACCCAGGACAGCGGCGACGGCTTCAATGGCGCGTTGTCCGACGACACCGCGTACCGTTTCCCCCTCGGCTTCCAGTCGGCGACGTACCTGCGAGAGGACAGCCGCTGAAGTCTGCGCCTGTCGGCGGACGAGGCTGTCCTCGCCGGGGACGGTGTCGAGGGACAGGAGGATTCGCAGAAGGTCGCGCTCAAGTGCCACCTCAAGACGTCGCAGATCCTCGACGGCGGCATCGGCGACGACGCCGGCAGCATCTGCCCCGCTCACGACGTGGCCTCATCCTCGTCTTCATCCTCTTCTTCGACGACGGTAGTCTCGCGTCTCGCCGTGAACGGCGAGCCCGCCAGTGCGCCGGGCAGGCTGACCTGTGGCGCACGGACGGCCCGCATCTGTTCGAGGTACGCCTCAGCCGTCGCACGGTCGGCGGACAGGCCCAGCATCACGCGAGCGTCGGCCTCGTCGATGAGCCCGGCTTCCTTCAGCGCCAGCACCCGATCCTGCTTCTCTTGATCGGCCTCATAGGTCTTGCCGGTCGACAGCGTGACCATCGGCGAGACATCGCCAAACTCAGCGGGGCTCTGTGGATCGAACAAGCGCAACACGTCGACGACGATGGGCAGGAGTTGGCCCTCTTCGAACGCCTTGAAGATGGGTCGGCTTTCCGCGACGCGCTGGTCATGCGGCGCATTCGCAATCATCCTCGACACGCCGGACTGCGGCGCACCGGGCTCGACGGCGTAGGCGTCGGGGCTGTTGCCTCGCGACACGCCGAGTTCCTGAAGGTCGCGAGTCGCGCTGGCCTCGATAGCGGCATGGTCCGCGCCGGCAGTCTGCGCTTGCAGCGTCTCGCCGGACCCGATTTGCAACACGACACCTGGACCGCCTACCAGCTCGCTCGTCTCGCGAGTGAGCCCGCTGTAGACCCACGTTGCGTGGGCTTGCATGTCGACGACGTGCTGCCGATTGGACCGCGACACGTTCAGCCTGTCGACGTTGGCGATGACGTCACGGTCGGGATCGGGCCAGATACCGCCAGCGCCGGGCTCGATGCGAAGGAACGCGCCGGGGAAGCGGCCTTCGTATGCCTCCGACGCCGTCGCAGTCTTGCCGTCCTCGCTGACACGCCGATGCGACCACGCACCAAACGACACGAGATTGCCGGCATCGTCTTCCGTGAATTCCCGTGACCACACCCACCACAGCGGCGACGCTGACGACGGCGTGGCTTGCTTGATGGCGCACAACCACAAGGCATCGGGGTCATCGGGAGCCGACGGATGCGCGAGCGTGACGACGTCGTGCGTCCAGTAGATCTGGCAGACCAACTTGCCGATGTCGCCGATGCGTCGCCAGCCAATCATGGCAAACGACGCACGGACGCCAGCGTGACAGCGCCGTTCCATCTCTGGCATGACGACGTCGATGCCGGCCTCATCTAGCCCACGGCGGAAGGCGACAAGGCGCTCATCGTCCTCGTCCAGCGCCTCGCCTTCGTCGTCAACAAGGGTGCGGTCCGCTGGCGTGGCGTAGACGCCGCTGTCCTGCCTCGCAAAAAACCTGAGCCAGTTGACGGGGTCAATCGGCAGCTGCTGATAGGTGCGAGGGTACGCCTTCTTCAAAGCGTCGCGAATGACGCTGGCCTGGTCGCCGCTGTAGCGTACCGCCAGCCCCTTGACGACGCTATCGTAGTCGGCGGGTCGCGTCTTTCGGCCAGCGTCGAGCAACGCCGACAACTGGTCTGGCATCCATGCGCCGGCCTGCTGTCGGATTGTCTCGATCACGGCATCGCTTGCGGCGTTGTAGGAAATCATGCCGCAACCCTACCACGCCAAAAGTCAAGCGGAAACACCCGGTCACAGTCGCCCCCATTCGTCAGTCAGGGCGTCAGTTGGGGCCGGCGTCTGCGCCCGTCGATGCACGGGGAACAGGCGGTGGCAAACGTACCCGAGCGCGTCGAGAATGTGAGAGACGTCGCTTGCGCCAGTCTTCTTCTCCGGCTCTCCGTTGCGGTCCAAGGCTTGCGTTTCAAGCGCCCTCGCCAGCATCGGACAAGCATCCACGTCGACGGACAAGCGCCGGTCCCGAAAGAGGACGTTGACGGTGTTGACGCGCTCCATGATCGGCGGGTTGCGCGTCGGCGGGTCAGGTCGGAAGCCGGCCTGTAGCAGCAAGTGCACGTCGGAAAGTGTCGACGTGGTGTGCAGGCTCTGCCCGCTTGCGTCAGGGTAGGCCTTGATCTTCATGCGATGCACGTCTTCGCGAGACACCTGTCGTCCTCGTCGTGCAAGTATCCGCATGATCGCTTGCGCCGTTCGCTCCGCATGTTCGTCCGTCGTCGTGCCGCCTTCTTTGATGACCTCGCCGACGACGTGAATGCGGCGGGCCTCGTCGTCAATCTCGCAGACGACCCATTGCATGTTGCGCACGTTGAAGTCGCACCCGATGACGATGCGACCATGTCTGACGACGGAAACGCCATTGGTCTTGCGGTCGAATCGGGAGTAGACACGACCCCCGCGAGCCGTGCGAACGCCCTCCAACTTCTCTTTAATGGCCTCGTCGGTCCCGAGTCTCGACGCCGATTCGGCGACGTAACTGTCAGGCAAAAACGGGTTGTCTTGCGTCCTGATCACATACTGTCGCGTCGTCGGCGATGGCTTGGCTAACACCGCCTCCCACGCCGGCCCGTAGCCCTCTGGCGTTCCCGTCAGCAGGATCTCAAGAGCGTCGCCGACGCGCACACGCTGCATGGCAGGGACGATTGCTTCCGGGTCGCAGAGTTCCCACTCGTCGGACCACAAGCCAATAGCGTTGATGCCCTCGACGGCGCGGGGCTTGTCGAGCGACCGACACCACACCTCAAAGCGCCTGGCCTTGCCGATCTCAAAGATGTGGTCAGACACCCATCGCCGATAAGGCAGACCCCATAGGTCGCAGTAGCGCATGATGGATGCCTCCATCACGTCGACGACGGAGCGATAGGTGGGCTCCGTGGCGAGGATGGGACCGAGGTGCCCGTGCCTCAATCCGAGGTCGACGAGGAAACCCACGCCGACAGACGTCTTGCCCGAGCCGTACCCACCAGACACCACTCGGATGCCAGGCGCACGGTCGGCCAGCACATCGAGGTGACGAGGGCCAAACGTTGCGATGCCTCGCTTCACGTTTTGGTCACGATGGCAGGGACGAAATCGACGGTATCTACGCTGCTGTCTGGCGGCGGCAACACCTTGCCAGGCGGCCCGTAGCGGGCGGGGTCGAGGGCCGCGAGCATTGCGAGGATGGCGGCGCGGTCGCCGTCGTCCGCTAGGGCTGCTAGGCGCTCCTCAAGTTCTTCGATGGACGGTCGCCGCCAGTTGGCCCCCATCGCCACCATGGTCCCATTGTCGCGGTGCTCAGGTTCCCATCGTGCGTGAGGGGCCAAGGCGATGTCGAGGATCATCTTTGCCGCCGCGTTGCGATCCTTGCTGTCGGCCTCGACGACAGAAAGGCGCTCGGCGTCGGTGAGGTCCGGCACGACGTCGGGATTGCCGACGGCTTTGGCGTACTGGACGCGCAAGATGTGGTCGGTCGCCGTGCGGAGCCAGCGAGAGAGAGGCAGGCGATCAGACGCCCGCCCGGAACCGGGACGGGGAGGGGACGGCATAGGCAAGCATCTTGCCAGATTGGCACAAAAAAACAAACCCCCGACACCATGCCGGGGATCCGTCTGCCTTGTCAGGGCCCATCGTGGGGGCTGTCTAGCGCGTGGAGGCGATGGAGGCAATGGCCGCCATGGGTTTGCCGCACTTGTCGCACGGATTGCCGCTGTAGGTTGCGCCGTGGTGGATTGGCTTCCCAGTGACTCCGCAGGCCAAGCACACCACATAGCCCAGCGCGTCAATGTGCCCGACAACAGGCGGGTCGCGCCGGAGCGCGACCTCTATTCGTTGTTGTGTGTAGTCCATCAGGCCCACACCAAGGCGGCTTCACCGGCAATCGCAAGGATGACGCCGACCGTGACACCGTTGTCGGTCACGTTGACCTTGGTCATCTCGCCGACGTAGGTGGTTTCGCAATCGAAGCCCATGAAAGCCACGGCCTTCTTGAGGCTGCCGACCGTGCCGCGCACGAGGCCGTCTTCGGTGGTCTTGATGTTCATCGTGCTGGCGAAAGTGTTGGCGTTCATCGTCTCTCTCCTCTTCGGCGGTCCCATCCGCCGTGAGATCAGTCTATCTGCACTCCACACATCTGTCAAGCATTCTGTGTGTGTGGCATCCCAAAGCCGGATCAGGCCCGCCAACAGATCAAAAAACCAAACCCCGCCAGCGCAGGCGGGGTCCAGTCGCGATCCGGTGGGTGTCCGGTGCTCGCCAGCCTGCCGAGAGACGGTAGCGGGGTGACGTGGGGGGAGGGTACAGGCTAGGGCTTGGGAGTCAAGGTCGCCCGACGGATGACGATCTCGTCGGCACCGTAGGTGATCTCCACCATATCGCCCGGCTTGACGCCAAGCACTGACATAATGACGCCAGTCAGAGCTGGGCTACCGCCAATGTTTGACACCTTCCGGTTCCCGACTTCACCAGCCCCGATCTTGCGACCGGCTGCGTTGCGCTTTGAAAAGTCGACCACCACCCCTGGAGGGGTGGCAATCCTTTCTTTCTTCTTTGATGCCCTTTTCTCCCGCATCCATGCAGCCACTGCCGCACGACATTCGCTGCATCGGCATCCACCTTTGTTGTATCCACTCTTTGTTCCATGTTCCATGTTGTACCTCCTGAAAGAACATAGGCAACCAAGTGTGTATCCGTCAACCATCATCACCGGTAGGTGTTGTCCGCATCACCACCGTAACGTAACCGCCCCTCTCTAAGAGAGAGGGGCGTTACGTTACGCTGTGAGTGCCTTTGCCGTCGTAACCGTTACCGGCATGTTACGGCGCTGTTACGCTGTTACGCTGAACCTTTGGCCAGTATCAGACCCGAAGCCCGCATCGGGTCGATCACGATCCAACCGTGGTCTTTTGCCGCAATGAACCCGGCATCCAGCAGATCACGGATCACGGACCCCGGTCGGGCGCTTGGCTTGACCGCCTGATCGATGGTCGACGCCTTCCATCCATCGCGCTCCAAGTGCTGACGCAACGCAGATCGGGTCAGATACGGGGCTCCGTCCACAGTTTCGGCCTTAGACTCAAACCACGCACGTTCAAAGGTCTTCCTGTGCTTGGAGCCGGCCGGCTCCTTTTCGCGCACTGGCGGGGCATCTGAGGCTGCCAGAACGGCGCTTGTGACGGGTGCTCCGTCTTCATCAAGCCAACCAGGGATGGCGACGCTGGCCAGTCGGGCATGGATGGGGGCCAGCATCTCGGCGTCTTTGGACTTCCGCTGTGCAATCGTGATCGTGCCGTCTTTGGACGTGACCGACACCTCGATATCGAGGGCTCCCCGCCATGCACTGCTGCCACGGGCTCGACCCTGTGCATCTTCGTTGACGCCGGTGTGATGCACAAGGAGGACGCTGCACGAGAACGTGGCCATCAGCGCCGCGCAGGAATCCAGCATCTCCTTGGCGTCCTGTGCGCTGTTCTCGTCGCCGCTAAGGAAACGATGGAGGGTGTCGACGACGATCAGAGACGGCCGCACGGACAGCGCCGCTATGGCGTCACGCGCCTTCATCAGTCCTGCTTGCGTGTCGAGGTCGCAACCCGACGACGACAGCAGCAGGTTCCCTCGGGGGATCGAGCCGTTGGTGGTCTGCCACGCTGCCAGACGACCGCGCAGTCCGTGGTGACCCTCGCCAGCGAGGTAGACGACCGCGCCAGGCTTCACCTTGGCTCCCATCCAGTCGGGCAGACTCGCCGCCATGCGGCAGCACCAGTCGAGGACGACGAACGTCTTTCCCGATCCCGACGGGCCGTGAACCATCATCAGGGCTTGCGACTGTGCCCAGCCCTTGATGAGCCATGAAATGGGAGCAGGCTGTGCAGAGAAATCGACGGCGTCGATGAGCCAGTCGCCGGCCGACGGCGTCAGAAGTGCGGCGAGGTCTTGACCGGCTTGGACGTAGTCGTTTGCGTCGCCGGGAATCGGTGGGATCACATAGCGAACGCCATGCTTGGCGCAGGCTTGTTCAGCCGCACGAAGCCCGACGTGCCCCTTGTCGTTGTCGGCGACGATGGTGATCCGATTGCCATACAGCCCCACAAGCAAGCCGGCGACATCGACGAGGTTGCTTGCGCTGTAGGCAATGACGCACGGTCGACCCGTGACTTCGTGGACCGTTGCAGCCGTCGCGAACCCCTCGGCGAGATAGATGACGCCATCGGACGGCTTGCCGACCATCCAAAACTTGGCCTTGACCTCGCCACCAGGGTGATACCGCTTGCCGCCGTCGCCTTCGATGTATTGGAGCGACGAGATGCCGCCGTCGACGTCAAACAGCGGCACCACCAGCTTTCCATCCGACGTCACCTTGCTTCCGTGCGGCTTGACGCCCTTGCGTTGCAGGTATGGGTGATCGGCGGGTGCCTCGGGCAACTCGGACCAAACCTGCTCCACCACCTCGGCGACAACCTCACGCTGGCGAGCCAGCTCGGCGTCGCGAATCGCCCGCATGTCGGCCATGCGCTTGGCATGTGCCACTTCCTCGGCGGGCGTCATCGACGGCCCGCCCTCGGCTCGCCATGAAACGTCAATCTGACGACGCCAGCACCCGAAGTGCCCAGCCGGTCGCCCGTCGCTGTAGGCGATGTACCAGCCGTTTTTCGCCCGACTGGCGTCCGACCTGAACCGATGAATTTTGCCGTCGAGAGTCACCGACGACGGCGGGTTGATTCCCTCGTAGGCGATGGCGTCGATCAGTTGCTGTTCTGGCGTCCTGTCGTCGACGACAGCGGGGACAAAGGCGCGATCAAGTTTGACCATCGGTGGCTCCCTTCAGATAGAGGGCGATCACAGCGACGGTCGCCGGAGATGGCGTCGTGACGCCATGCATAAGTCGATAGAGCGTGTCGTTGCTGAGTCCGGTGGCCTTGGCCACGGCCGAAAGGTTGTGATCGCGCAGACGCCTGCGGATCTCCTCGATGGTGATCTGTCTTGTGTTGTCCATGCTTGACGTTTGACGCAGATGCGGCTAGAAGTCTACTCACAAGGCGCAACCCGATCACCGGACCGCGCCACAATGGAGGCCAAATGGCCATCAGTCTGAAACGCACAGGCTCGCTTGGAGCCACTGCGGTCAAGTTTTTGGGATACGGGCCAGCAGGCCACGGCAAGACCCGCGCAATTGCAACGCTGCCGACTCCGATCACGCTGTCGGCTGAAGCCGGGTTGCTGTCGATCAAGGAGTTCGACCTTCCATATATCGAGATTGCGACGCTGGAAGACCTGTACGACGCATACCGTTGGGTGTCGTCGTCGGATGAAGCAAAGGGCTTTGAGAGTGTCGCTCTCGACAGCATCAGCGAGATTGCCGAGGTGCTGCTGTCGGCGGAGAAGAAGGTCCAAGTCGGCGGCAAGGCCCGCGACCCTCGCCAAGCCTATGGCGCGATGCAGGATCGGATGGCGGATTTGATTCGTGCCTTCCGAGACCTGCCCGGCAAGCATGTGTATTTCAGCGCCAAGCTGGAGAAGTCGGCGGATGAGCTTGGAGCCGTCTCCTATGCGCCATCGATGCCGGGACAGAAGTTTGCCCAGCAGTTGCCCTATTTCTTTGACGAGGTTTTCGCCTTCCGCAAGGAGCAGGGGCACTTCGCACTGATGACGTCGACCGATGGTCTTTGGTCGGCGAAGGACCGCTCGGGTCGCTTGGATCTGTGGGAGCCGCCAGACCTCGGCGCGATCATCCGCAAGATTGCGGGGACGCCATGACACTCGACGAGCTGACAGCAGCATGGCGCGAGGCCAAGGAAGCGGAGCGCGAAGCACAAGAGCGCCGCCGCGACATCGAGGATCAGATCACGGCGATGCTTGCCATTCCCGCCGACCTTGACGGCGCGAGCACTTACGGCGTCCTCAAAGTCACGGGCCGCATTGACCGCAAGGTTGACGCCGATCTGTTGCAGGAGTTGGCACGGGATGCCGGCCTCACCGATCACCTGTCCGCGCTCTTCAGATGGAAGCCGGAGATCAACAAAAAGGCATGGGACGCAGCAGCAGATTCAATCACTCGCCCCCTTGCCGGGGCAATCACCAGCAAGCCAGGGCGACCCTCGTTTGCGATCACTGACAAGAAAGAAGGATGAACCATGGCAAACCTCGGACGCAGCTACGTTGAAGCAGAGATGCCCAAGGGCAGCAACAGCGGCGACTACACGCCGATCCCCGATGGCTGGTACGACGTCACCATCACCGAGGCCACCGTCAAGGCCACGAAGGCTGGGACCGGAGACTACCTTTCCTACCGTTGCGACGTCGTCGGGCCAACGCATCAGGGCCGGGTGATTTTCGGCATGATCACGTTGCGCAACCCGAACCCGAAGGCGGAGGAAATCGGCAATCAGCAGATGGGCGAGTTGTGCCGCGCCATCGGTGCCGCTCGTCTCGACGACAGCGACCAACTGATCGGCAAGCGGATGACGATCAAGGTGACCACCGAAAGCAGCGAACAGTACGGCGACAAGAACAAGATCAAGGCGATGAAAGCCAGCGGTGGCAATGCGCCGACGTCATCAGCCGCAACACCTGCTCCCGCCTCCAAGCCGCCATGGGCAAAGTGACCTGACTCATTGCGCACAACCGGGGGTGCCCTTGACCCCCTTTTTTTTTGGTGACTTATGACCGCCATTCCACCGCCTCGCACGACCATTCAGTCCCTCATCGACGCGCACCACGAGCGGGGCCGGGAGCCGCCGCGCCCGCACATGGGAGCCTCTGAGTTGGGCCACGCTTGCGACAGGTGGTTATGGCTGAAGTTCCGTTGGGCCGTTGTCGACACGCCGCCAGGGCGCGTTCTGCGCGTCTTCCGTCGGGGTCACATGGAAGAAGCCACGATTCTCAAAGACCTACGCGCCATCGGCATCGAGATCAGAGAGACGACCGGCGAGCAGACTCGCGTGTCGTTTGGTTCTCATGTGTCAGGCTCCGTCGACGCCATCATTGACGCTGGCGTTCCCGAAGCGCCGAAGAAGCCGCACGTCGCCGAGTTCAAGACGCATTCTCTCAAGTCCTTCAACGACGTCGAGAAGAACGGCGTCGAGAAAGCGAAGCGGACCCACTTCATTCAGATGCAGGTCTACATGCACGGGCTCGGCATCGACCGCGCCCTGTACGTCGCCGTGTGCAAGGACGACGACAGGATCTACACGGAGCGGGTCCGCTATGACCGCGACGTCGCCGAGAAAGCCATCGCACGTGGCAAGCGACTGGCGCTGGCCGACGAGATGCCGCCGCCTCTGTCGCATGACCCCACCTGGTATGAGTGCAAATGGTGCCCGGCCTACGGCGTCTGTCATGAGGGTCTAGGCGTCACCGCGCCGCAATCGTGCAGAACGTGCGCACATAGCACCGCCAAGGAGGACAACACTTGGCGATGCGAGAAGCACAACGCCGACGGAATCCCGCTGGGGTTTCAGCGCACCGGGTGTGCGGACTACGAGTTGCACGATCACCTTTTGCCGTTCTGAGGCCACATGCTTCGCCCCTATCAACAACGCGCCATCGACGAAACGCTGGCGTGGATAGCCAAAAACAAGGGCAACCCGTGCATTGTTATGCCGACGGGGTCCGGCAAGTCTCACGTTGTCGCCGGCCTGTGCAAGCACACGATTCAGACGTGGCCAGAAACGCGAGTCTTGATGCTGACTCACGTCAAGGAGTTGATTGAACAGAACGTCGAGAAGATGCGCCAGCACTGGCCAGCCGCGCCAATGGGCGTCTACTCGGCGAGCATCGGCAAGCGCCAACTCGGCGAGCCGATCACGTTCGCAGGCATTCAGTCAATCGCCAACCGCGCCGACGACGTGGGACACATTGACCTCGTCGTCGTCGATGAATGCGACCTTATCAGCCACAATGACGAAGGTCGGTATCGAACCTTCCTCAGGCAACTGAAGGCGATCAACCCGAACATGGTGGTGATCGGGCTGACGGCGACGCCGTACCGTCTCGGCCACGGCATGATCACCGACGAGCCGGCGCTGTTTCATGGGTTGATTGAGCCGGTCGACGTCGTGGAGTTGCTGACCCTTGGCCACTTGTGCCCATTGCGTCTGAAGAAGACGCAGCACATTTACGACACGTCTTCTGTGCATAAGCGCGGCGGGGACTACATTGAGAGCGAGTTGCAGAAGGTTGTCGACACCGAGGAGCAAACACAGAAGGTCGTCGACGAGATTTTAGCGAATGCCACCGGCCGCAAATCGTGGGTGCTGTTCTGCACCGGCATCGACCACAGCCATCACGTCGCCGAGGCCCTTCGTGCCCGTGGCATCACTTGCGAGACGGTGTCTGGCGAGACGCCGAAAGGCGAACGAGAACGCATCCTGGCCGATTTCAAGTCGGGCAAAGTAATGGCGCTGACGAATGCCAACGTCCTGACAACCGGGTTTGATCACCCGCCCACAGACCTGATCGGATTCCTGCGTCCGACGGCGTCGACGCGCCTCATGATGCAGATGGCCGGCCGGGGCATGAGGCCATCGCCGGGGAAGCAGGACTGCATCGTCCTCGATTTCGCCGGGGTGTCCAAGGTCTGCGGCACGATTATCAGGCCGAACGTGCCCGGCAAGAAGGGCGAGGGGTCCGGTGAAGCGCCGGTCAAGGTTTGCGACGCTTGCAGCGAGCTGGTCCATTTGAGCGCCAAGGTCTGCCCTGCTTGTGGCGCAGCGTTCCCGGAGTCGAAGAAGGCTGCGGAACCAATCGACGTCAGGCTGATCGACGGTGACATCATGGGTCTGTCAGTCAATCCCGACGATTTGCGTGACGTCGAGGTGTCGTCATGGCGCTGGCAGATCAGACGCTCGCAAAAGACCGGCAAGGAGCAGATCGCGCTGACGTACTACGGCAAGGCGATCAGTGACCGCCCGGTGACGGAGTATCTGTGCGTCTTTCACGAGGGCTACGCCGGCCAAAAGGCGTGGACCACCGTCACCAGCATCGCCCAGCGTTGCGGGCAGCTGCCCGATGGCATTCTTGCCGAGGGCGACGTGGTCGCCCTCGTCGAGGCCATGAACGCAGCCACACCGCCGACGTGGATTCAGTACGAGCGAGACGGCAACTTCGACCGCATCACAAGGAGGCACTGGTGAAGACCGAACACGAAGAGCAACGCGAGTTCGTTCAGTGGATGCGCCAGACGCATCCCAGAATCAGGTTGTACGCGATCCCCAACGGTGGCCACCGTGGAGCAAGCCAGGGGGCCAGACTCAAGGCAGAAGGCGTCACGGCCGGTGTGCCCGACCTCCATGTCCCAGCCCTGCGGCTGTGGATCGAGATGAAGCGAACCGTCGGCGGCACAGTGAGCCGGGAGCAGCGCGACTGGCACGACTATCTACGAGGGATCGGTGATCGGGTGATCGTGGCGCGAGGGAAGGAGGAGGCGATCAGGGCGATCACAGATCTGCTCTGATCCACCGCATCCCAATGCGGCCAAAGCACAATCTCACGCAAACGCTTGACACATGCGTAGCCGGTGTGTAGGCTGTGGATGTGGCCGGCAGGGGTGCCGGGCACGAAACAGGAGAGACACCATGCAGACCATCGCCGACCGCATCCTCACCAACCTGCTCAGCAATGACGGCTGCGCCAGAAAGACCCGACTCGGTGTCGACCGCTACGCCCTCGTGGCTCGCATCGGCACTCCGATGCGCGACCGCCTCGGTAACGTCGTCGGCTGGGAGTTTGCCGACGGCAGCGAGATTGAAGAGTCGGGCAATGGCTGGGACACGCCCGAGGGCTGGGCCAACGTCTGACGCCAACACACTCACAAGAGAGACACCATGACCAACAGCTACATCCCCCCCGGAGCCGACGCATACTGGGGCGCAGACCTCGACCTCCCCGACACTCGCGACGACCCGCCAGAGGACGATCACCAGATTACCGACGAGCAAGCCGAGGCATGGGCTGCCGAGATGGGCGAGGTTCGCGACCTCGAAGACGCGCTGGCCCAGCTCGCTGAAATCTACGGGGTGCTGTGATGTGCCGCACCATGCGCCGCGCCATCGTGGCCGAAGCCAAGCGTCGTCGTTTGCCCGTGTGGCAGTTTCTCTTGCTCCTCGAGGTGACTCATGTCAAATCGTGAAATCCTGACCGCCCTGTCCCCTTGCTCCGATGGCCTCGCCCGCGCAGCCGAGAGCCACACCCTGCGCGAGTGGTGGGAGACGTCGACCACGCGCAGTGATATGCTGTGGCTGGTCGGCAAGGTTCACAGCAAAGGCTCTCTTTCTCGTCGTCGTCTCGTGCATGTGGCTGTCCGGTGCGCCGAAACGGTCGCCCATCTCATACCGCCCGCTGCATTGCCGCTGCTCGCCGATCTGTCGGCGTGGACGCATGGTGCGGATGACGTGGACCTAACGGCGACTCGAAATGCGCTGCTAAATGTCAGACACGCCGCCTACGCCGCCGCCTACGCCGCCGCCGCCGCCGCCGACGCCGCCGCCGCCGACGCCGCCTACGACGCCGCCTGCGCCGCCTACGCCGCCGCCGACGCCGCCTACGACGCCGCCTGCGCCGCCTACGCCGCCGCCTACGCCGCCGACGCCGCCTACGACGCCGCCTACGCCGCCGCCTACGCCGCCTACGCCGCCGCCTACGCCGCCGACGCCGCCGTCGCCGACTTCTGCGCCGCCATCACCGACGACGCCGCAATGTGCGACGTCATTCGCGACGCAATCGGGATCGATGAGGTTTGCGCAGCGCTTGGGCTCGATCCAGATCAGGGGGTGGTGTGATGCGTGACCCCGACCGCCACCTTCCCGATCCCGGCATCGACGACAGCCCCACCGACGCCGAGCTCGCCAGCGCCGCCGACGGCGTCGACGTGACCCGATGGGTGATGGATCTCGTCGATACCGGCGAAGACAGCGCGGCTCTGCTCCTGTGGGCGCAGGACTGCTACCGAGAGATCATGGATGCGGTGGAGCGATCTCGCGAATCGTGATCTCTGGAACAGCCAGATCAGATCACAGATCTGCTCTAACGCCGCATCCCAATGCGACAGAACAACAAACTTCACACAAGTGCTTGACGCTTGTGTGGAGTCGTGTAGAATGGGTTCGTGGGCGGCAGGGAGCCGACCACGAAGGAGAGACAACGATGAACAAGACCACTGCCAATACCGCCGTTGCCGAATTGTTCTACGCTGCCGCCGATGTCGTCATGATCTGGGACCGCACCGACGGATACATGTTCTCGGACGACGCCGCTGATCTTGAATTTAATGGGAACAAGGCATGGCGTAAGGCGTCCAAGTGACCGCTGACCTTTTCCTCGCCCCGCTCGCCATGTCGCGAGCGTGGGCCATGCCCGACGCCAACACCTTTAGCGTCCCGCCCATTCGGGCGCTGATCGCCCGCCACCTGACCGACGGCGTCTGGCTTGATCCGTTTTCTCGTGCATCGCCGTTTGCGCTTCGCTGCGTCACCAACGATTTGAACCCGGCCTTCCACGCCGACTACCACGAAGAGGCCGCCGACTTCCTTGCTCGCTTTGACCGCGCCAACGTTGACGGCGTCTTGTTTGATCCTCCTTACAGCCCGCGCCAAATCTCCGAGGCGTACAAAGGCGTTGGGCGCGTCGTCCACGGCGAGGACACCACGTCTGCTTTCTACGGTGACCGCAAGCGACTGGCTTCACGCGCCATCAAGGTCGGCGGCAAGGCCCTGTGCTTTGGCTGGAACTCAGGAGGCTTTGGCAAGTCCAACGGCTTCCGACTCGTCGAAGTGCTAATCGTGGCACACGGCGGGGCTCACAACGACACGATCTGCACCGTCGAGATCAAGGAGACAGAACCCCGATGACCCGCAAACCAAAACCCCCCCGCATCGCCCTCAATATCGACCTCAAGCCCGCCGAACGTGCCGCCCTCGACAAGGCCGCCGCCGCCGTCATCGACGAGCGTGGCCGACCCATGCGCGTCAGCACATGGGCGCGTCGTGTGCTGATTGAAGCGGCGAAGGCCCAGTCATGATCGCCCGCATCCGTCGGTGGTTTGCGTCGCACCGCTTTGTGGAAGTCGACGACGTCGTGATCGTGCCCCTCGACAAGTGGCACGAGATCATTGGCGAGCGTGATCGCCTGCGTGTCGAGGTGGAGCGTCTGCGGTCGCTTGTGAGGGGTGGAGTGTGAGCCCTATCGATCTGCGCCTAGGGCGCTGGCAGGACGTGTTGGCAGACGTGACGACGTGCGATGCGGTCATCTGTGACCCGCCGTATAGTAAGGCCACTCACGACGGACACAACGACGGCGCTGAATCGACCATCTCGATCACAGGACAGCATACCCGCGAGAGTATAGCCTACGAAGAATTCACTGCCACAACCGTCGTAGAATTCGTTGGCGCATGGGCACCTCGGTGTCGAGGCTGGCTGGCGTGCATGACGAGCCATGATCTGATCCCAGCATGGGAGTCAGCCTACCGAAACGCTGGCCTGTATACGTTCGCGCCGGTACCAATCATCCAGAAGCGCCCGCGCCTCGTCGGCGATGGTCCGTCGTCGTGGGCGGTCTACATGATGGTTGGTCGCCCGAGGAACAAGACGATGGCGACGTGGGGTTGTCTGCCCGGTGCCTATGAAGCGCCGACGGTGAAGGGGGCCGGAATCGCAGGCTGCAAACCCCTCGGCCTCATGCGCGCCATCGTCCGCGACTACTCGCGCCCCGGCGACCTCATCGTGGACCCGTTCTGCGGCTCCGGCACCACCGCACTCGCCGCCGCGATGGAAGGGCGACGGTGCATCACCAGCGAAGAGAAGCCCGAGCATTACGCCATCGCCAGAAAGCGCCTCGACAGAGGCTACCAACCTGGTCTGATTTGAGAGGAACACCATGCACGACACCGAAGGTGAAACGATTGACGACGTGAGACGGCAACGCGACGAACTCGGCATCCAACTCGCCGCGCTGCGCGAGCGGCTGCGGTTGGCGATGGCGGTGGTCGATAAGTTCCGCTTTCGCCGCACCTGTAGGTGTGGGCATATAGCCTGCAATCGGTGCCGCGACGACAGGTTTGCCGCTGACGCCCTCGCCGCCCTCGACGCCGTCCCAGGCGACACATTGGAGCGCCCATGATCGCCATGCTCTTCGCCATCGTCGTCGTCAGCGTAGCTGTCGGACTCGTCTATCTCGCCGACGTATGGGAAGCGCGAGAACGCGCCCGCCGTCGTCACGAGGCCCTGCGTAGTTTCTATGAGCGTGTGTCATGACCCGAGTCCGAGGCACCGATAAACTCGACCCACCGTCGACGTATCAGCGCATTATCGAGCGTGGTCCGTGGGCCAGCTACGCCCGCTGCGAGGAATGCGGCGTCGACGCCGGCCGCGCCTGTCGCGACATGAGCGACCGTGAGGCGCTAGAAGTCTGCGACGAGCGCCGACTTGTGATCAACGACAGCGCCGCCCGCTGCCGTGCCCGAAACGTCGACGAAGAGAAGCCGGAGAAGTCTCGTCGCGACAAGCCGCCAGCGAGCGACAAGCGCACGAAGAAGCGACGAGAGGAAGGCAAGGCTGGCCAGCCGGTGTACGTCGCCTGTCATCACTGCGGCGAGCCGACCCGACTGTGGGGTCAGGGCTTGATCTCAGGCCGCACATGGTGCGCCGCCACGGAGTGCCGTCGTCACAAGGGCAGGGTCTACCGCGCCGAACGCAAGACACAGAAACAGCCGGAGACGGTGCCTTGCCATTGGTGCCGCACTGCCCTGCCAGTCACCGGCCGACATGGTGCCGCCAGACCGTGCTGTGGCGACGTCGCCTGCTTGTCTGCCATCAAATATGAGACGGCGAGGCATCGGGCAGCCGTTACCCCGTGACGACGAGCGGATACCCTCTGACCACGCGATAGCGCCTCGGTGACGCGCCCCACATGACCTCAGCCTGTAGGGTGCGCCGGTCGATTTGGACCACCTTCGCCGGTGCGCTGTCGGTCGCGTAAATCACGTCGTCGTCGTAGGCGAGCGCCATGATCCAGTGCTCGCCTACGTCGTCGCCGGTGTAGTCGACATGCAACCACGCGAACCCGTGCCGTGGTGAGATGCCGTGGCGGTCGATTGCGTCGCAGATGGCCACCGACAACTGCCGCGCCGACATGGCCCCTTTGGCGACCGTCCAGGCTGATTCAGTGTCAGGGCAGGAGAGCCCCGCAGACCGCGCCAAACGTGGCAGGACGGCGAGCGACGAGCCGGGTGCCCATACGGGCGGGACCGCCAGCGCGGCGCGGTCACAGACGGTCTGAGGCGTTGCGCCAGCGCGAATGCCCGAGGCCCGCTGTGCTTCGGCCAGACTGGTGACCGTGCAACCCCATTGCGCGACCGTCTTGCCGCCGTGGCCGTAGGGCGACGCGCCCCATCGGCGGTCGCCTTGCCACATGACGCGAGACGGGAGGGGCCAGCCGTGCATTATCCGCTTACCGCCATGACGACGTCGGGCTCGCCATAGAATCGAGCCTGCTGCGCGGCCTGCTCTGGCGACATGGCCCACAGGTAGCGGGTGCGGCCGTCGACGTAGTGGGCAACGTAACGTCTCACTGGCGTTCCTCGATCCTCTTTGCGGCGTCGTCGACGATGTCTGCCACGGCGTCGTTCTTCGGGTCGTCGTCGCTGCGGAGACGAGCGGCGTAGAGCCGAAGCGCGAAGCCAATCACCTCGCGCACGACGGCATAGACACCGCCGCCAGCGAGCATGGCCTGCCATTCTGCGGCGACGTAATCAGCGAGTTCCACTGTGGCCTCCATTCAAAAGCAGTGCTTCAATGCGGTCGAATCGTTTGTCCATCTCGGCCTGCATCTTTTCGACGCTGCTGGACACCATCGCAAGCGCCTCTTTGCTGGCCTTGTCGCTGCGCAGTTCTGATGTGATCTCTTCGAGACGACGCACACGAGCTTGTAGCGCCGCCCATGCCGCTGCGCCACCTGTTGCCGCCGAAAGAGCACCGATAGCGATTTGCTCAATCACACCACACCTCGAAACCACGCGCCGCAGAGACGGACGGTGTCGTAGCCGGTCGACCACTCACGTTCGACGCGCTGCCTGTTTTTGCGGAATGCCCAATCGTTGACGGCGTCGATGTCGACGTCGAGTCCGTCGGTGCGTCTGGACTTGCGCTGCGAGGGAGCCCACAGAAGAGCACGGGGGATCGCAGAGAGAATCGCTGGGACGTCACCTGGACGGATGCGGTTGGCCGGGTCCATCGGTGCCTCGCCAAGACGCACGGACACGCGAGGCTCCGGCTTATGGTCCCACACGCTATCGACGGTGTTGTCGGTGAGCCCGCCATCGCCATACAGACGCACGTCGGGAGACAACTCCGTCCCGATTGACGGGATAACCGCCGCAGGGACCACGCCGCACATGAACGACGACGACGCGATGACTGCCTCACGCACCACAATGCGCGGTGTGCTGTGCTTCGATAGGTAGACGGGCCTCGCCCTGTCGAGGTCGGTCACGCACACCACAAGCCCGCTGGTTGCGTCTCCGAGTCGTGCGCCCTTGCCGACGTGCGTGTCGACGAGGTCGCCGATGATGTCGAGAGAAAACAGCCCCCCACGAGGGACGCTGGCCGGCGACAGCGCGAGATTCTGCCCGCTCTCCAGCACGTCGACGAGCATGGCGACGATGACCTCGTCGGGCAGACCAAACGCCTTGCATGCCGCGACGATGGAGCCCGCCGATGCTCCGCTCCACCCGAGCACTTTTGCGTGTGCGTCGACGGCAGCAGCAGCACCGGCGAGGTAGGTGATAGCGGGGCCACCTCCACTGATACTGGCGTACACTGGACGACGTGACATGCCGGTCACGGTATCACCGCGACAGGCGAACCGGAACCCCCACCAACGCCGCCGCTTGGTTTGCCCGGTGGCTTTCTAGTGCGGCGTTTTTTGCGCTTGTCGTCTTCCTCTTCGTCAGTCTCAGAATCGTCGACGTCATGCAGTGATGCCTGCTCGCTATTGAGAAGGCGCACGGCAATCACTTTGACGATCCAGTCACCTACAGCCATGCCGAAGCCGACGACGACACACTCGACGAGAAGGATGAACAACTCAAGCATGTCCATGGTCACGCCCTCCCGTCGTAGCAGGAGCCATCCCGCCAGAAACGCTGCTCGGTGTAGACGACGATGTCGGCGGTGAATCGGCCAGACTTGCGCTCGATCCAAAACTCTCCGTGGCCTTGTGTCCATCCTGTCGGCCCCTTGATGTATGAGCACCTGTCGACGGGAGCGAGGCACGGCAAGCCGAAAGCCCCGCGCACATGCTGCGAGCCTTCCGGGCCAGCGACGGGCATCGTGTAGAGCTGTGCGCGGTGACAGTGCCCGATCACCAGGTTCGTGCCGTATCTCAGCAGATGCGACTTGCAGTAGGCGTCGCCGGCAAACACGCCATGGGTAAAGCCGAGGTGCCCGATCTTGTGGACCTCACCGTATGGCGTCGACGTGATTGCGTGGTCGACGAGACGGAGCGCGGATGCCCACGTTTCCATTCCTGCCAGTGCCGGCGCTGTCTTCGCGACGAAGCGCCGATAGCGGTCTTCGTGATTGCCCTCGACGTAGTGGATGGGCTTCTTGCCCATGATCTTGCGCAGTCGCGACAACTCGTCTCGCACCTGCTCAAGCTCGGCGAGAAACGCCTGTCGCGGTTCTCCGTCGTCGTGTAGCGACACCGCAGCAAAGTCGGCAAAGTCGCCGTTGATCACGAGCCGGTCAGGCTTGCAGTCCTCAAGACGCTTGAGGAACGCCGCCCACGCAAACGGGTCATGAAAGGGGACATGGACGTCAGAGCACACCATCACGTGCTCGACGTCGGCCCGCAGTTTCCCCTTGCGCCGGGTCACCGCTCCACTTCCGTGGTGTGCGTCGGCTCGACGTCGGGGTAGTGCCAGTGAGGATACTCGCCGACGGATCGGTGATTCATCGAGCGCGTCGCGATGTTCATTCCGCCCAAGTAGTCCGCAGAGATGCGACCACCGCCGAGGTGACGACGCACAAATCCGGGGCAAGCGTAGGTGTCGGAGATGACAACGACGACGGCGTCACCGATAACGGGTGTGCGGATCTTCATGGGCCTCCTAGACAACAGGCCCCACAAGGGGGCCTGTTGCGTGTTACGTTGTCGTCTGCGTTCAGCCGATCTTGCGGACGATGAGCGAGAAGTCGCGGATGGTCAAGGCGTGACCGTTGGTCCCGACGCGCACACGGGCCTCGACGGTGTCGCCGACAGCGGTCGGCGAAAACACGGCGTAGGCAGCGGGCATACCCATGCGCGAGGCAGTGGCCAGCTCGGTCTTGCGCGAGCCCACGCCGATCTGCGCCTTGGCCGCGCCACCGACGCTGGCCCAGATCTCGACGTCGACAACGGCGCTGTTGGTCGCGATGCCGTCGCCGACAATCGCGAAGACCTCGTAATCGCCGACGGCGGCGGGCTGGGCGACAGTGACGACGCCAGTCGTCCCGGCGAACGTGAGAGCGCCGCCAGCGTTGTTCTTCGCGGCAGTGTAGAGCGTGGCGCTCAGGATGGCCTGCGGCGTAGCAGCGGCGGCGACGGTGATCGTCTCACCAGTGCCGTCGTTGATCTGCGCCACGAGGGCGAGGGGGGTACCACCAGTGTTCAGTGCTGCGAGGGACATGATTTCTCCTACTTGCCGCGCTCGCGGCTCTGACGGTTGATGCGCTCGGCACCTTCACGCGCAATTTTGCGTGCCTGCTCCGAGGTGAGGGAAGGGCTGGACTGCTTGATCTTTTCCGCGACCTTGTCGACGGTGGAGGTCTTGATGTCAGACACGCGCCACCGCCTTCGTCGACGACGTCGACGACGCGACGGACTTCACCATCGCCTGAATGCTCTTCGCGACTTCGCCGCCCATCTGCTGCTCCATCTGGGCCTCAGCCTGACGGCGAGCCTCGATGGACTTGGCAATGAAGCCATCGCGGGCCTTGGCCCACTTCGCCAGCATGTGCTCAGGGTGTTCGCGCTGAATCACATCGGCTTCGAAGGCGAGGGCATCATCGGAGGAAGGCACGGACTCACCAGGGCGAAGCGTCCACTCGCCAACGTGCTCGACAAGGAACACGGGAAGCTGCGTCTCTTTGCCGTCGACGACGACGGGAACGCGCTTCGACATGACGCGAGCGAGCGCCTGTCGCTGGGACGTCGGCTCGCCCTCTTTGGTGACGCCACCATCGGCAAACTCGACGATGTGGGGGTCTTTGATGCAGCGAAGTTTGATCGTTCGTTTCACGTCGACGCGCCTCTAGTGAGGGATGAGAAAAGCCGGGGGCTCACGACGAGCCCCCGGCAAGCAGACCTCAGTCGAGGTCGTAGATGATCTTGCAGCCGTGCTCGTCGGTGTGCTCGGCAACCGACCAGCACCAACGACCCACGGCAAGCAGGGTGTCGTCGCTGAGGTCGTACTGGAAGCCCAGCGACGGCTCGTAACGCTCGACCATTTCGGCGAAGCCACGCACGGAGCCGGGGGTACCCGTCTCGCCACGGCCAGCGACGATGAGCGCGGCGACACGGTCGACGCCACCGTTCGCCGTCTGCATGACGTTCTTGTTCGCCGAGTAGATCGGAATGCCGGCGAAGCTGCCACGGAAGCCGTTGCGCGAGGCATCGGGCCTGTGGTTGAAGAAGCTGACATCACCGCTTCCGCCGCCGCCAAAGATGGCGGACAGCGACGCGCCAGTGCCCGACGCAGCAAGGGTGCGCAGATCGGCGAGGCCCTGCTCTTCGAGCACGAAGACGAGGTCTTCCGACGACGTATTGTTGTCCATCACCTTGAGCAGCGCATCCAACAGCGTGACGAAGCTGAGCGGCTGGTTGGTCGTGCCGGCCGACTCCGACAGACCCGAGAAGAGGGCGAGGGCGTCAGTCTCAGCGCGGAGGTAGTGGGCCTCAAGGATCTCGGTGATGGCGTCGCGCACGAGCGGCAGCGCACCGGGGTTGTTTCCCTCGATGGCGGCGATCACCTGGCTGCGCGGCACACCGGGGAGCGCGAGCTCGACCGCGTCGGCAGTGAGCTGGATGCCCTGCACCTTGGTCGTCGGGGTGATCGAGATGTTCGCTTGCACACCGAGTGCGGCCGGGTTCGAAAACGCAATTCCCTCGCTGTCGTCGACAGCGGCGGCAATCGCGGACTTCTTGCGGATCTTGCGCACCTTGGAGGCGCGGCCCGAGATGTCGGCCATGTTGAGGAAGGGAAGCAAGACGTACTTGCCACGGAGCGGGTCAAGCGCAAGCTGCGACATGACCTCGGTCAGGATCCAATTTGCGACGGTCGTGCTGCTGGAGACGGGCATGGGTCACCTATTTGCGGCGTCAGCCGCTCAAGCGTTTTGCGCCTTGTTCGCCGACGAGAATCGCCCGACGCCAAGGGAGGGCGAACCGCCGTTGCGGTTTGCCAGAACTCGATTGAAGAACGCCGACACCGCGCCGGGGTCGCGCTTCTTGATCTCGGCCAACTTCGCGCCGCTCTTGTCGGCGAGTGCGGCCTCGATATCGACGGCGGACACCGGAGCAGGCGCACCCATCGGCGGCGGCTGGCCCTTGACGGGTGCCGCGCTCGACGTGGCGCGGAAAGCAGCGAGCACCTTGCGGCGGGCCTCGATATCGGAGGCGCTGGCGTAAAGGTCACGCACCGCTTCCGGCAATGCGGCCGCCTCGGCGTCGAGACGCTTGGCTTCCTCGGCCTCGTAGCTGCGCCACTTCTGCGCCAGTGGCTCAAGCCCCTCAAGTTCCGCGAGGCGGGCCTTGGCGGCCTCGTAGGCCTTCTGCATCTCGCCCGCTGCCTCGGCCTCGGCTTGGAGGCGCTTGCGCTCCTCGCGGGCGGCTGCCTTGGCCGAAGCCTGCTCGGCCTTCAGGGCCGCCAGTTCAGCGGCAGCGGCCTTGAGCGCGTCGAGGTCCACGACGTCAGGTGAAGGGGCAGCAGAGCCCGCTACAGGCTCTGTGGGAGGGGTTTGCGCGGCTTCGCCGGAGGTGGTCATGCGGGCAGTCTACTGCACCACAGTGCAGACGCGCAACCCGAACCTGCACTCTTTTGCAGTTGACAGGACGTCAGTGTGTGCGGCGGACCACCTGATTGAGCGAGCACGGCCCAATGTCCATGCCGGTCGCCCCGCCCGACAGCGACGTCAACTCAAACTGAATCAGCCGCTCGTTCCATCCGGGGCGCAACTCAGCGGCGTAGGCCCCGGTGCCAAACTGTGCCGTTCCCGTCGTCGACAGCGTCGCCGAGGTGAAGCTGCCCGCAAGCCCATCGGGACCGTAGACGCGCACGGTAGCGCCGGCCGTGCCCGCCGTGAGGCGCGTCCCGAGGCCACGGAAGTAGGCGCGGCTGTAGGGGGCCAATGGGCTGACATAGAAGGGGCGCACAAAAAATCTCGCCGTGATCCCCACGATCTGCCCGACCGTCGTCAACGTCGCCGTGGGCACCTCGCCAAGCACGTCGGTGCCGTTTGCGTACTCGGTGACCCATATCGGGTGCTGATGCGCGTCGCCCCACGGCGGGCCGCTGCGGTCGATGCCGCGCTGGCCCTGCGGATTGAGCGGGGTTGCGCCGTCGTCGGCGAACCCTGCGGTGTCGCCACGCAGCAACTCAAGCAGATAGCGCCCACGGCCCGCCAAAGAGGTTGCCAGTCGGCGAGAGACAGCGGGAGCGAGGGAGCGCACCTCACTGTCGGCGAGCGGCTCTGACGACGATATACGTGACAGGGACATGGGTGCCTCTCAGGGGTCGAAGTAGACGCAGACGCCGGTCATCTGGACAAGCTTTGTCAATGCGCCCGACGTGGAATGTCGGATGCGGACATCCAACTGGTTGGTCGCGGCGGTCGTGAACGGGACGCCGGTGATCTGCGCCCGCCACCATCGCGACCCGCCGATCTGCGTAGGCGCGACCTCGGTGGCAGCCGCAAGGCCCGAGACAATCGCATCGAAGCGCCAGTCCACAAGGGTGTCGTTATTGGGGGCCTCCATGAGCACCTCGACACGGAGGTCCGACGGCGAGGTGCGGAAACCAGGCATCTGTAGGATGGTGCCCGAGAACACAGACGCCGCTGTTGCGTGTTTGTCGGGATAGCGAATCCATCCCGACAGCTGCGTCAGGCTCGGCGTCTTTGGCGACGCAATGTCCGCCGACGCACCCACCGCTATGGACGTGATCGGAAACTCAAGCAGCGCTTCGGCCGACCACGTCGTCCGGTTGCCGTCCCATGTGTTTGAAATCTGCCTCGCGACGTTGCCGGGGACAGTGCCCCCGGTGACGTACTCCCAGAGCGCGCTGATCTTGCGGTTCAGTCTCGACGTCACCCACGCCGACAGCGGGCCATCGGTAACGACTTCCTCGTCGTAAAACTCAAGCACGTTGGCGGGTGCGTAGGATGCCAGAGCACCGTAGGGCGAGCCTTGCGCGGTCGTGCCGTCGACGAGGATACCGTTATTGGTGCCGGCGCTTCCGCGTTGGTGGTCAAGCGCCCATCCAAACAATGTTGCGCCAACATCGTTGCTACGCATCAACCTTTTGACGAGGACATATTGAAGCCCCACTGCAAGGTCGAAAGCCCATGAAACGCCAACCTGAACCAATCCCTCCGACGTCAAGGCTATGGTGCTGTCCTCGCTTGTTTGTCCAGGTGTGGGGTTAAGCGTCAAAGCCCACGACGTGTTGCGGACCTCCAGAAAAACAGAATCCGCACCGAACGGCGTCACGTCGACGGTCAGCCTGTAGCGCCCTGCCTCCCCAGCCCGCACAAAGACCGGCACGGCAAGGATGTAGTAGTTCCCATCGGCTCCGCTGACGTTGCCGACAATCCGTCCGATATGCTGCGCCGCAAGCGGCATCCGTAGTTGGCATCCAAGCGGTGCGCCGCTGTGGTCAATCGGCGTCGTGGAGTTGGCCCCGGTCGCGAGGTCACTAGCAAGCGCCACGTCGCCCGCCGAAGTAGCGAGCCAGCGACGGAATATGCTGGCGTCTGGCGACGTGTCACGAGGTGGGACGCCCACCGGCGTTGCAGAGC
>Ga0315904_10002709_pt1 | contig 27023 bp, 38 predicted proteins | sample LakEriMetagenome_6_FD_203529 | JGI IMG/M metagenome (GOLD analysis project Ga0315904, IMG submission 203529) | Freshwater fungal communities from buoy surface, Lake Erie, Ohio, United States - Buoy 12 MA120 | ecosystem: Environmental > Aquatic > Freshwater > Lake | place: USA: Lake Erie, Ohio...
TGGTAGTAGTCGCCGTGATCGACTGGCTCACCGCCTCTGACGACCGCCGCATCCGCGTATTGCGCCGCACTGGCCTGAGCCAGAAGCGCATTGCCGACCGCCTCAACCTGTCCACCTATCGCGTCCGTAAGGCGCTGATGGCATGAATAACCTCAACCGCTTTGCCGTGCTGGCAATCATCTTCGGTGTCTGGGCAATGGCCTACGACACCGGTCGCCAGCAGCCCGCCTACAGCCATCACGCCTGCCAAGAGCAACTTAAGCCATGACTGAAGCAGACATCTACTGGACATTTGCCACCGCCTACCAGCACGGCGGTGGATTCTTCCAAGCGCTAGCTGCCGCTGGCATGAAAGCCGACCCCGGCAACAAGCGCCGCCTGCTGGATGCGTTCCCCGAGCTGGTCGCTACCTACGGCACCGCCAGCCGGATGCACCGCCAACTGCGTAGCGGGGCGGCAGCGTGACCAGCAACGCCGACTACCACGCCGACCCAGCCGTTAGCGCTAGCCACCTGCACGCAGTGGCTAAGTCGCCCTACCACTACTGGAGCCGCTACCTCGATCCCAAGCGCAGCGCACCCGAGCCGACTGCTGCCATGCGGCTGGGCTCACTGGTGCATTGCGCAGTGCTAGAGCCGGAGGAGCTAGCGAGCCGCTATGGCGTCTGCGGTCCACGCAATACCAAGGCCGGCAAAGAGCAAGCAGAGCGCATGGCTGCTGATGGCATTGAAGCCGTCACTCAGTCCGATATGGCGCTAGCGCTCAGCATGGCTGTCAGCGTCCGCGTGCACCCTGCAGCAGCAGCACTGCTTGCCCATGGCAAGGCTGAGCAGTCCTTCTGGTGGGATGACGCCGCCACTGGGCTGCGCTGCAAGTGCCGCCCCGACTGGTATGACGGTGCCACGGTGGTTGACCTCAAAAGCACCACGGACGCCAGTGCCGCCAGTTTTGCCCGTAGCGTGGCTACCTTCCGCTACCATGTGCAAGCGAGCCACTACCTAGCCGGCTTGCACGGTGCTGAGCGGTTTGTGTTCATTGCCGTTGAAAAGACTGCTCCGTACGCGGTTGCGGTCTATGAGCTTGACGCCGCGGCCATGGCTGCTGGTGATGAGCTGCGGCAACGCGACATGCGCGTGATTGCCGACTGCCAAGCCATCAAGGAGTGGCCGGGTTACGGCGATCACTGCCAAACGCTCAGCCTGCCTTCATGGGCATTAACTGCCAACCCAACTATCACATCCGATGACTTCTAGCATCACGCTCTGGACACCAGAGCAAACGCAGCTGATCTCCACCACCATTGCGCCTGGCTGCAGCAATGACGAGTTGCGCCTGTTTGCCTACGCCTGCCAGCGCACTGGGCTGGATCCATTCAGCAAGCAGATCTACGCCATCAAGCGGGCTGGAAAGATGACCATTCAAGCCGGCATCGACGGCTTGCGTGCCATTGCTGAGCGCACTGGGCAACTGGATGGCAGCATCACCGAATGGTGCGGTGAAGACGGCCAGTGGACTGATGTATGGCTAGGCAGCAAGCCACCTGCCGCGGCCAAGACCACTATCTGGCGCAAAGGTGCCAACCATCCATTTACTGGTGTGGCACGCTTTGCTGACTACAACGCTGGTCAAGGCTTGTGGTCCAAGATGGGCGCAGCGATGATCGCCAAATGCTCTGAGGCGTTGGCACTGCGCAAGGCGTTTCCCGCAGACATGTCCGGTGTCTACAGCACCGATGAGATGCAGCAGGCCGAGGTGGAGCCGGTGACCGTTACCGCTGCACCTGCACCTGCAGGCGACGCCAAGCTGTTCCAAGCCGGCAAGGCTGCGATTGCCAAGGCCGACACGCTGGACAAGCTGCAAGAGGTGGTAGCGCGCATGGATAAGCGCAAGCCTGATCTCAGCGATGAGCAAAACGATGAGTTGCTGCGCCTTGCTGTAGAGCGCGAAGCGGTGCTATCCGACACGCCATCGGAGGATCCCTTTGCTGATGACTGAACCATTCCTCACCACTGATGAGCTGGCAGCACGTTGGGGCCTGAAGCCAGCCGCCATCAAGAACCAACGTGCACGTGGCATTGGCCCTGCTTACGTCACTGCACCACGCATTGGCCTACCGGCTGGCACGCCACGTGTCCGCTATTCCCTCGCACAAGTCTTGGCTTTTGAAGAAGCCAATGGCATCACACCACTGAACTGACATGAGCCTTTACGCAACCGGCATTGTTCGCATCATCACCGACCCGCAACTACGTGCCTTTGAATCTGGCACCATGGTTGCCAACTTCGCAGGTGGCATCCAGGAAGGCAAAGACAAAGATGGCAACTGGATTAATAACGCAATCGACTGCGAGGTCTGGGGTAAGTCCGCTGAGCTGATCGTTGATAAGCTCAAAAAAGGCGACAGCATCCTTGTAACCGGTGCCGTACGCCGGCAAGAGTGGAACGACAAGGAAACCGGCGCTAAGCGCAGCAAGCATGTGCTCAGCATCCAGCGCTTTGAATTCATGCCACGCGGCGCAGCAACCACCAGCGAGGAGCCTGTGTTCTGATGAACGAAACCACACTTGATATTGCATTCAAAGAGTGGTGGGAGGCGTCCTACGGGCGCCCTCCCGGCACCCATGCAGTGATGACACACGTGGCATTTGCCGCGCATATTCTTGAACTTCTGGAGCTGACGCAAGATGATCAACCACAAGACTGAACAGCGCCGTGATGACTACTTGCAGTGGTTGTACGAGCAAAGCGGCCGAACCTGCTGCACCTACACCGGCTTGTATCAACAGCGCATTGCTGATCTGATCCGCCGCGACATGGCAGAGGCTTTAGGTGATGAGTGATCTTGTCAATCATCCGCCGCATTACAAGCACGGCGACATTGAGTGCATCCAAGCCATTAAGGCAGCACTTGGTGATGATGGCTTCCGCGCTTACTGTAAAGGCAACGTCATCAAATACCTGTGGCGTGCTGAGCACAAAGGTAATGCTGATCAAGATTACGGCAAGGCTGATTGGTACATGCGCAGGTTGCTGCTGCATGTAGATGAGTGATCCATTTAAGCGCGGCGAGGCAAACTACGCCGCGTTTCTTACAGAAGATCACGTGCGCGAGCTGCGCCAGTTGCGTGTTGCTGGTAACAGCTACAGACAACTGGCAGAACGCTACGGCATCGACAAAAAACACGCATGGCGCATCTGCCAACGCATTGCATGGAGCTGGCTTGAATGACACAAGAACACCCCATCACCCCACCGCCGGAGCTGGTGCAGGAGTGGACGGATGCTTTCTGGAACGAGCCTGGAAATTATGTTGGCATAGATGACGAAGCATTAGCCACCCGCGCCGCCCAATGGGGCGCAGATCAGGAGCTGGAGGCGTGTCTGGACCAACTGCAGCGCTGGGGGATCCAAGGCGTAGACAACCTCCGCAATGCCCGCCGCCCCAAGCCGCCGAGCTTGAAGGAGCAGGCGCTGCAAGCATTGCAGGAAGCTGCATATATGGCTGATGACAGCCCGCCACAGGGGATCTGCACTGACCAGATTGACACCATCCGCCGCGCACTGGAGGCCCTTCCCGAATGACTTATCTATCAGGCCACAGCCAAGAAATACGCGGGCTGCTTGATGCTTTGGGTATTTCTCACAAAGCGGTGACGGGAGTTCACTTGATTGTTGAGCCCGATCAACTTGTCCGCGTCCAGGTGGAGCGCCTCGTTGCCGCCGATGAGATTGGTGAAGTGACTGAGTGGATCCTCAAGCACGGTGTCAAAGCGGAGCAACTTGATGACTGACTTTCGTGCCCTGTGCGTTGAGCTAACCGACTGCCTTGAAAAAGCTGACTGGCCGCATAGCTACAAAGTCGTGTTCCAGCAGTGGATTGACATTGCCCGCGCTGCCTTGGCTGAATCAGATGGACCGGCTGTGTCCGATGACAGGGAACCGGCCTCTGTCACTGACACGGTAACTCATCAGCTTCACCGGCGAGCCACAGTCCTTCTGATCCGCAAGGTGATTGATCAAGCCATCCGTGACACTGCGTCAGTTCAGTGGCGCGTTGCTGATACTGGTGAGCAGCTTGTCCGTGCCAGCGATCTGGTGGCATGGGCGGATCACATGGAAAAACAAATGGCTCAACTTAGTGACTAACACAAACCTCAAGCCCACATGTCAACATCACTAATGACCCAACAACTCTCCCCCGCAGCGCAAGTGATGATTGCGGTGACGCACGTTTACCAGGATCACGACGGCGACCCACCGGCTCGTGCCATTACTGCCGCCGCTCTACTCGCTGTTGCTGAACAAGTAGTTGCACCAAAGTATCAATACGCAGATTGGGAAATGGCCGATCTGATTATGCAAGAAATCCAAGATATTGTTAATGAACTCGACGCCCAGTCGTTCATTTCACTAAACACCATGACCGATTACAAGCAACTGTGCGCTGAGCTGGTTGACATTTGGGACGCTACTGCCGACTTTGATTACAAAGACTTTGGTCAGGCAGTGGCAAATCTTGTCGTCCGCGCCAGCGCTTCTTTGACTGAGCCTGAACCGGAGGAGCCAACTGACAAAGAGATATTGGAGACCTTGAAAGCACAAATTGTTGCTTTCCCGCCACAACACCCAGAAGCACTGAGCCTGTCTGCCGTTGAATATGAAGTTGAGCTGGAGATTCGCAAAGCCCGCGCCGTCCTCGCCCGCTGGGGCAAGTAGTCCGATCAACTAATGACTCAACAACTTTCACCCGCCGCGCAAGCAGTGCTTTACGCCGCACACAATGCACCGAATGGACGCGACTCGCATCGCATGTCTGCTGCCGCCGCCTTGCGTGCTGCTGTAGCCCAGACGCAAAGGCATCCTGGCCACGACATATGGCAGTGCGACGCGGACGACTTACTCGCCATCGCCGACGAGCTTGAAGCCCAGTAGTCAGACCCACCAATCACCTAACCAATGACCATTCTCTGCGACTACGAAATCAAGGCACTGTGCAATGGCGGCATGGTGCGCAACTACGACGAAGGACTGGTCAATCCTGCCAGCCTTGACCTACGGCTTGGTGACACGATCATGTTGGAATCCGCCGAGGATTTAGACATGCGCCCGCTAAGCATTGCAGGTGCAACACCAGAGGACCCGTACCTGCTGCGACCTGGGCAGTTCATCCTTGCGCAGACTATTGAGGTGTTCCACATGCCGGAGCACATCGCCGGCTTGTTCTTTCTTAAATCCAGCCGCGCACGCGAAGGCTACGAAAACCTGCACGCCGGTTACGCAGATCCTGGCTGGCATGGCAGCGTGTTGACGCTGGAACTAAAGAACAGCCGCCAGCTACTGCCGCTGCCGCTGTGGCCTGGGCTCAAGATTGGTCAGATGGTGTTCTTCCACATGAGCCAGCAGCCGGTGACCAGCTACAGCGTCACAGGCCATTACAACTCAGACATCACGACGACGGCCTCGAAGCAGTTCCTCAGCGGCATCTAGGTGCCACTGCTCTAGACCAGTCCGCAACGCTGCCGACGCCTCTTGCGCAAGCCAGTGGATTTGAGACCGCTGGCTTGCTTCTTGCTCGGCTATCAACAGCGCATATTCCAGCAGTCCACCCCAATCTGCTGCAGCATGTAACGCACGTAGCTGCGCAGCATTGGCAGCACCGTGGAATTGTGCTTCCATTGTATGTACTAACGGATTCTCCATGTCTGACGCTATTGGCGACTACTTGAACAGTATCGCGCGGTATCCACTACTCACACCGCAACAAGAGATACAACTTGGCCGTCGCGTCTCAAAGTGGAGAGAATTAAAGGATCTTGAAAGACCTTTAACGACACAAGAACGCCGTGAACTACGCAGCGGTGAGCGCGCGCGGCAAAAGTTTATGCAATCCAACCTGCAGCTTGTAGTGCATGTTGCACGCAAGTACAGCAGGCGCAACACGCAAACGCTTGAAATGCTGGATCTAATCCAGGAAGGCAACATCGGTCTTGCGCGCGCTGTTGAGCTGTTTGACTATACTCGCGGCTACAAGTTCAGCACCTACGCCTACTGGTGGATTCGCCAATCCATCGGGCGTGCATTGATTCAATACGATCCAATCATCAGGCTGCCTCTTGGCGTGCATGAAATGCTGATCAAGCTCAACAAGACAGCGCAGGCATTTGCGCAAGAGCACGGACGCACAGCAACCATGGCGGAGCTTGCCGCAGTGCTTGATGTGACACCTAAGGTGATATCTGACACATTGCAGCAGTCGTATCGGGTCACAAGCCTTGATAAACCTGCGCAAGATGAATCATCTAACATTCTTGATATCATTGCCGATAAAAGACAATACGACGTTGAATACGATTGGCAACTTGAAACAGTGCGCGACTATTGCGATGAGCATTTAGATGATCGCACTCGTGAAATCATCTATGCACGAAATAGTCGCAATCCAGTGCCATGGAATGACCTAGAAAAGCGCATGGGCCTGTCACGTGCGCGCATGTGCGAAATACAAAAACGTGGCATTAGCCGCCTTCGTATGCTGATAGGCAACCCGCTGGCAGGCACTCCACTTGGAGCCAACAATACAGAAAGTCGGGAACGTCTGGAGGGTCTGCCTAGCGGGAATGTGTAAAGATCACCAGCAGGAATGGCAGGCTAGGGTGTTCTATCATCAGATGCTTGAATCCAGTGCAGCACAGCAAGCTCACGATCTAGCAGATAAGAATCCTGCTGATTGAACCACTGCTGCCATTCTTCGCTGCCCTTTTTTCGATTACATGGCCTGCAAGCTGGCACAAGATTAGTCGTTACAGTGGCACCGCCTTTATGGCGCGGCTTGACGTGATCTAACGTGTCAGCTGCATCTCCGCAGTAAGCGCATTGATGCTGCCATGCATCAAAGATTTGCTGCCTGAATCTATGTTTTGCACTGCGTTTCGGGATGAGGTTTGCGCCATCAATGCAGTGATCCACGCAGTGGCTTCAATAATCCCATCGTACCTTTGGCTTGCCGCGACGCATTCCTAAATGCACAAATCCTTTAGGCGCGCCGTAGCCGAGCGAATACGGCCAGTTCTGATCACACCACTCTTGCACGTGGTTAATGTTGACCTCACGGATGTAAAAATCAACCGCACCAACGTCAGGTGCATCGTATAGGTGCTCGCTACCACTGGAACCACCTACCGCTGCATTGATGGCACGCGGGCGATAGCCACTGGTGATGACCACAGGCTTGCCGCCAAACTTGACCCGTGCACGCTCAAGGAATGCCGCTAGCTCTGCTGCCGTGTCGAGCTGATATTGATGGTCAAAGCGCCGTGCTTCTTGAAATAGCGCAAACTCACCAAGCTGCACGTGCGGCGTAATGCGAGCTGTAAATGCGCTATTGGGTGACAGCTTGGATGGATCCTGCTGCTGCTCGCCGACCCATAGCCTGCCTTCTGCGCGGCGACGACGCAGCAAACCTGCCTCTACAGCGCTGCCTGGGTTGCGATACAACTCCATTGCTGCCGGCACTGCCTGCCAATCCTTGCCGACAAGGCATTTGCTGATCGTCTCAAAACCAGTGCTGCCGTAGAAGCCAGCGCCAAGGTTGTAGGCAAAGGAGATCAACGCACATTGCTTGTTGCCTGTCATCTCATTCCAAAACGGCACGCTGTTGCGCAGTTTTGCTGCGATGCGTTCCACCTCAATCGTCAGCAACTGATCGGCATCAATCACGGTGATCTTGTCACCGCGCTGCACCTTGCGACCATCTGGATAGCGCGTGGTGCCGTAACCAATTGTTGCTACATCCCATCCATGCAGCGGATCTGGATAAGCGCTGAGATGCACGCCCTCGAACTCTTTAATGAGATTTATGGCTGGGCTATAATTATGCAGCCTGCCGCCAGCCTGCCAGGTCTTGTACCACGGCTGATCCCTGTTAAAGACTTCAGGCGCAACCTTTAATAGCTCAGCCTCTAATTCAGAGATGGCCGCCATTTGATGCGGCGTGCCGTGCTTGTAGTATTTAAACAGGTCGGATAGCTTGATCATCGCTTAACCAATGGAGTGACAACACCAGCAAGCACTTCAATAGCCCTATAAAGCTTGACCGCAAGTTTGGCGGTTTTTCTTAGTGCTTTGTTGTCTTTCGGTGTTGGCGTCAAGTTGACCACGATCAACGCGACGCCATGAATGGCAACTGCCAACGCAATGTAGTCAGCAAAGCGATCCATAGCTAACGCGCCCGCGGCTGTGCCTCTAGCTTAGATACCCTTTGCTCAACCCCATTCAGGCGCTTGAAGGTCTCCTGACGATCGGCACGGATGTCGCCATGGAGCACTTCCAGTTGCGTGGCGATGTGCTCCACTGCTGCAGTAAGCCGGATCACAGCATCACGCGCTTCATCGTTGCGTTTGCTGAAGCCCATTGCGCCCATCGCGGCAACGGAGATCGACGCCCCAGCAACAGCAGCGATCAGCTCGATCATGCAATTAGCTTAGCTACCTGCTAAGCTTGACCCCTAAACCCTTTTGAGGCGTTTAGGCGATCCGCAGTGGCAGGCTGCGGTGAGGCCGGCACCGCGTGAGGACCGGCCACCTGCCACCCTTTTACCATGGCACACCTGCAGCCTTGCTAGGGCTGCGCTGCTCGTCGATTTGAGCTTGCAGTGCAGCTTCGATCTCGCCAACCTTTTCGTCACCGCCAAGGGCTTCCTTGACCCAGCCGATCACGGTGTCCTCTTGGAGCTGGTTGTACGGAATGAGGTTGTCGGGGCGTGTAAAGCCGATGGAGCCGTAAGCACCGCCCGAGTAGGTACCGTCGTTGGCGTTAACGGTGTAGTGGGCAGTAAACACGAAGCCGTCGTCGGTTTCGCGCTCAAGGGTGTTGATACCCCACGTAAAGGTGGTGGCCATGGTAAAAACCGTGTTCAGTAGCAGGTTAGTAGGAGTGCAACCAGTTGAGTAGGCCGGTTGCCCGCCTAGCGACGTGGACTGGCCAACTTCAAACTTGAATCAAATTAGAAGTTGACTAGAGAGTAGGACTACTAACTCAAGCGATAGGTCACAAACGTGTTTGCCGCCGTGCGCCGTGAGGCGAAGCGACCGGACGTACCTGTGGCAACTGAGCCGGAGCCGACGATGGTGTGAGCGGTGCCTGCCAACACACGCACCAAGCTGGGACCTGTGTTGATGACGCTCCACTCAAAAGTGAAGTTGTCGTAGGTGCCACTGAACCCCGCTTGGGTGTCGGTGCCAGTGGGCAGCGTCATGTCGGTTGCTGCGGCCGACGTGCTAGTGATAATGCCGGTTTTGAGGTTGGCAACAGTTAATGTTGCAGTGGCGTTGACGGCAGCAGGAGCCGGCTGGTTGTAGGCAACGACCCGGTCGTTGGTGATGCGGAGGGCTTCGGTGGGCGAGGAAGCGCCATCTAAGGTGACCGACAGCACGAGCCTGCCCGGCATGCCGTTGGTGCCGGGGGTGCCGTCTACCTCGCAGTCAATAGACGCAGCACTAATAAATTGCGTTCCGTCTGCGCCAACAAAATTAAACTGGCCCAGGCGGTTGCCATTAGCGACGACCGTAAAGTCTTTGGAGTCTGATCCACTTCTTGCCATTACAAGTCGTGGGGTTGCAGCGGCAGTTGCAGATGTTGTGAAGCGGTAAAGAGTTACCGAAGAAGTATCACCGGTAATACCATGAGCTTGAATTGAGCTGTTGACAAAAGCTGCGCTAACACCACTAGACGTGCCAACTAACAACCTGCCGGAGCTGTCGATGCGGGCGCGTTCGGCGTTATTTGTACCGAACAGCAATGAAGTATTAGTGGTTGTCCCTAAAATTGCATATGCGTCGCCCGCTCGTAAAGCAACAGTGGACGCAGTACCACCACCGCCACCTGTGTAAGAAGCAAGTAGCTGTCCAATGTTGGCACCAGAAGTATCTGTAGTCTGAGCTCTAATACTGACATTGCCAGACGTTGCTACATCTAAATTAACGCCAGGACTCGTAGTGCCAATCCCTACGTTGCCTCCGTTGGGATTAAGCAGCAGGCTGTAGTTAGTGGCGAGGTTAGTAACGTTCGTTGCCTGCAGCCATACTGGGCCAGCGGCAAGAGTGCCAACATCAAGTGTTGCCGCACCAGACGAACCAATCCGTGCAATGCCTCCAGAGCTTTGAGTGGAGCCACTTGTTGCTGGGTTAGCACCACCTCCTGCACCGATAGTGAACGGAAGCTGTGGGCTACTAGTCCCCAGACCTAGGCGGCCATCGGAAGTAAATCGAGCACGCTCGGAACCATCAACACGAATGTCAATATATGATGCGCTAGAAACATTGCCTTCATCAGCTCGAATGGAGAGTGCTCCGTTATTATTAAGGATTTCGCCGTAGGAGTTATCTGTTGTATCGCGCAGCCTTGCGATAGGCAAAGCAGAAGTTATTTCAAAATCAGAGCTTGGCGAACCTCCAATTCCTACTTGTCCAGTTGCATTAATGAACAAACGCCCAGTGCCATTAGTCGAGATGGCTACTTGGTCTGCGCCGGGGGAGTAGATGCCTGTATTCGTGTCGCCAGTGAAGGTAATCGTCGGTGCGCCAGCAGTACCCAACGGATGCTGCGCAATGCTGTCAAATGTTGCGGTGCTGGTAACGTCCAGCGTGCCAGGTAGATCAATCGAGCTGGTCCACTCAACACCAGTGCCAGCAGCGTCGGTCTGCAGCAGTTGACGAGCTGCACCATCCGCCAGTTTGCTGACGGGCAGGTCGCTGATCGTTGCAGTGCCATTGCTGGCGACCTCTACATCGCCGTTGATAATGCCGACCACTTCTCCGACCGTGGTCTTTTTGGTGCTGCTGGCGCTGACATCAACCACCGCCAGTTCATCGGCTGCCGCGGGAGGCGTAAGAGCGGTCAGCTCGGAAATTTTGATGCTGGCCATGTGTTTCGATGCTATGGATCAATGCTAAACGCTGCGCAGCACCAGTACCAGCTTAGATGAACCCTCCACCCAGGTCGGCTAAGTCACGTGTTTTTGTCACAGGTTACCTATATGTATGAAGGCATAGGAAAGACCCAGCTTGTTGGGCTGGGCCTGTTAGTTTGGTCACTGCTTCTTAGGGGATAGGGGTGGGCTGGTCAGTGGCTGCTCTGATGTTTTAGGAGCAGCTGCAATACGGCGCACGGCCTCTTGGGTGGCAGTGGTAAGAAAAAGCATGTTCGCAAGTGTTTCGTAAGACACTTTTATGCCTAGGATGGTGATCATAGTTAAGCAATCAATGCAATACGGTTTTAAGTAAAGATGTGCATACCTTCAAATTGTACCCACACTCTAGTATCAGTGAGAGGAGTGGCTCCAGCGCTATAAAGTCTAAGAATAAGGTTGCCTCCAGATACTAAAACATCTGTATAGGCGATAACACCAGGGTCATACTTCTCTAACAACGTATCTGTAACTATAGTACCGTTGTAAGCCACATTAACGCTACCGGAAAGGACATTTGTTGATACAACTCCTTGACCGATAACAAACCGAATGTTTCCGTTAAACCGAATTCCAGCTAAGCCAATGGTGATATCTGTATTACCTAATGGATTCAACGTAACTCCGGCCAATGAATAACTCCAACCAGTTGCTGCTAACCTGCCAGTAAAAAAGGAGTCAAGACCAACTGTAGTGTTAATAAAATGGCATTGCCCAATAATTCCAGTTCCCTCGACACCTTCGGTGCAGTCTACAAATGTATTACCATTAATTGTTAAGCCAGAATTATTTGGAACGTAGATGCCTTGAGTGCAATTTTTAATAATGTTTTCTGCTACTCTCGAAGTAAAAACATCAGTACCGATCTCAATACCAACTGCGAATCCTTCAATGACGTTAGAAGAAACGATTGAAAGGTCAACTGGCTCAATACCGGTGGCATCATATTGAAGTGCGATTCCGGCTCCACCTTTTGATCCTGTTCGTTTAATGGTGTTACCAGTCACCACAACTCGTGTCGGATTTTTATTCGTCCCACCGATAGAATTATCCAGTAACCTAATTGCGTCGCCCCATACTGTTTGGTTGGTCAGCTCACCTATTTCTATTACATTATCTGTAATTACCAGATTATCTGAGTCTTCTTCGGCGTGAATCGCCTCTCCAGCACTTAGACCCTTGAAGGCGTTTCCGATAATTCTGCAGTTTGTAACTGAGGCAAGCCCAACCATGTGAACAAGGCCAGTCCCGGTGCCGTATAAGCTTTCGAACGTGTTGCCTTGGATAAGAACATCGTCGTGAGTTCCAGACGGAGAGTTTGGAGACCAGTGAGAAGTTTCATTATCATAAAACCTATTCTCTACGATTTTCCACCGCCTATCTACGGATTGACTGGGATTGGTTTTAAGAAGTGTATAGTGCCAATTATGAATCAAGCATCCTCGAATAGTTACATCTGAAACTCCCGACGTTGAAGCAGACGGTAAATTTAGCATGTAAGACTGATGCGTAAGATTTGCAGCACTATTACTAGATAGCAGTTCACAGTCGATCAGACTGAATCCAGAGGTAATTCCACTGAAGATAAATAAGGTAGCAAGTTGCGTTGCTTGGAGCGTAAACCCTATTTTTAGGTCTCGGAAAACGACGTTATCGGCGCTAATGCCAAATGCGTTTAGGTATGTCGTGCTGGTGGTCCTGATATCTAAGAAGGTGTTGGATCTACTGTCGCCTGCGATTGTCGTGTTAGCGGCAGGCGTAGCCAGGGCTCCCCCCGAAGGCAGATTAACCAAGTAAGTTCCCGGAGGAAAATACAAAGTTTTCCCACCTGCTGCAGTGATCGCAGCCTGGATAGCTGCTAGATCATTTGCAACACCATCTCCAACCGCCCCAAAGTCTTTAACACTTACCACATCTTGCAGCTTTGATTGAACGGTGCGCTGCACAGCACCGGTACCGGCTTGAGTAAATCGCACACCAGCAGCGGTGCCAGTCGTGGTATTTTGAAACTTGCGGATATTGCCGTTCGCGTCTTTCGTGTAAAGCTCAGCGTCCGCTGCATTGATCGCAATCTCGCCCACATCAATATCACCCGCCGTAGGTGGAGTGCCGGATACGGTGCTGTTCTTGTGGGTGATTTTATAGGTCATGGCAACGATCCCTTATGGCTAGCAGTCTAGCCTTCGCGCAACTGCACCTCGCGCACGGTCACAAAGTTTGCCGAACCAGTAATCACATCTGTGGCGCGAACACTGACAGCGCTACTCGTCAGCATAATTTGCGCTTTGTAGTACAAGTCGCCAGGCAAAAGCATTCCGGTATAGCTAGTGCGGTCTTGCACGTCACTGTCAATCATCCAGAATTCAGCCTCCGCCTCATATTGCTCGTTAGTGTTCAGCAGCAAGCGCAGCACGTTGCTTGTACCGAGCGTTGCCAGTGCGGTTGAATCAAGGGTGAAAGCGGCAGGGGCCGGCGTTACCTCGGCATTGTCGTAGGCAGTGGTTCCAGCGCTGCTGCCACTCACTGCAGCATTGTTGTAAGTAATGTTTTCTTCAACGCCAAAAAACACATAGGCGTTGGCGTATTCGCTGCGACTGACGATTGCGGTGTTGCGAGTGTCACGTTCCTCGCGCTCAATAAAGAAATCAAACGTACCGCCGCCTTGCACCAGCGACTTAACGCCATCAAAGAATTGATCACCCAATCCGGTTGTGTCAATCTCGCTGGCGTTGAGGTTCAAACTCCAGCTTTGCAGGCAAGCCTCTAGCTTCCATTCGTTGACAAGGCGCAGTTCAATTTGACCAGAAGGATCTAACGCAAAGTCGGATTGATCGATGTCTTCTCGTGTCGCATTATTAGCGCCCTCTAGCGCTGCTGCTCGCGTGCGATAAAACGACAATCGATTTAGCGCATCAACGTGTACGTACAAGCGGTTGCGATATGGCGTGATATCTGCGTCCGACTGCACGGCAAACACATTGCCGTCTTCTGTTGTCAGTACATCATTATTTTCAGTCGATAACCAACGAAATGGGCGCAACAGTCCGGCAGGGTATGCCGTGCCGTAACCGACCATCTCGGCATAGTCTTGGTAGTCAAAGATATTGGCGTAGCTTGGAATCAGCGGATCGCTGTACAGATTTGCGTTTGGCCAATTATTTGTGCTTGCAACCTCGACAAGATCGCCACTGCGGAATCCTGGCGTTGTCAACGAAATGATGTTTTTGTCTTGGTTCAGCGCAGTAACGTTCACCGCAACTGGCGCTGGCGCCGAGCGGCTTAAAACGATTTTGCCGTTAGTACCAAGAACTGCCATGGCTAGCTAGGCGCACCAGTGAACTGGAATGCCACATTGGTGCTGGTCACGTCGCCGACAGAGACGGACGTGCCGACTTGCGTGATGAACACGCTGCCGGCCAGTGTTTGCCCATTGCCAACAGTAAGTGTCACCGCAATCGGCGTCTCACGCGAGCTAGCGGTGTTCAGCACATTTGCAATCAAATTGCTTTTGATTTCGGCCTCATAGATGAACGTCGCATTACCTGTTGCTCCAATCAGGCCAGGCGTATATGTGCGACTGTAATTACCAAGGTTCGTAGTCTCAAGCGCATCACGCGAGATGTCCACCGTGGCGTTACGCACCACTCCGGTGTACCCGTTAATGGTGAAACTGCCGTTAGCGCCTGTGTATGCCATGACTACAGTCTAAGCTCAGCCACCAGCGCCACACGCACATTACTGCGCCCAGGACTGCCGGAACTTTCAATACTGGGCGGCTCCTCAGCAAAAAACCACTTCAGCCCTGCGCCTGTGGCGCTGCCATCAAGCCATGTTGTCAACGTAGAGGATGCGCCGCTAAACAATGCCGCGGGCAGCGTCAGATCAGTTGTGGCACCTTTGGCTGAGTTGTATGCCTGCGCAATAGCGGCCGCATTGTCGTCGGTGATGTTGTCAAAGCCGAGGCTGAGTTGCGCTTGCGATGGGCGGCTGCCCCATAGCCGGCGCGTTGTGACGCCAGATTGTGACGTGATGCCGCTTGTCGGCCATCGCGGTGCCGTAAAGCTGCGGCTGGTTGGCGTGATGCTTGGAAATGCGACAGCCATCACTCAATCACCCAGTTGCCGGCAGTATCAAAGCCGTTTGCCAGCTCCAAAACACCTGAGGCGTTGGTTGGCATGTGAACCGCTTCAATGTTAAACGTGCCTTCCTCGTCTGGCGTAATTCGCTCGATCTGGTAGGTACGCACCTGCGTGCTGGGCAGCTTGACGGTGAACACCACGCCAACCGGAGTGGCTACGGTGCCACCGCCGCTTACGGTCAACGTTGCATCGGCTGGCGGCGTGCCTTCTGTGCCATCCCATGCGATCACGTTGTAGGCGCCATCGGCCAGAGGCTTGGTGCTGACCAGTGCGCCATCAGCGGTGACAACGCCATTGTTGAACTCGTCGTACTGCGTTTCGTCCATTGCCACGCGAATGTAGTCGCTAGGCCCAAGCTTGGCTAGTGCGCCTTCATGGGTTGTGCGGAAGCTGATTGCGTGCGTTGGAATGCGGCGCATCCGGATGATGAACTTGGCGGCATCAATCGCGTGCGCGCGACTAGTGACGTAATCGCTGAGATCGAGCGATTCGACTGGATCGGTTGCGCTGCCGATTGCCTCACGCACCAGCACTTCGCGTTCAGTCGGGAAAATGCCGGGATTGGTCAGATCAGTACTGGCGCGCTCTTCGCGGTAGCGCACACTGACTTGGATTGGCTCGCGCTCCTCAGGTTCGAGGTATTGCAGCTTGAAGCTGCCCTCAACGATATTGCCGGCAGTGAACAAGCCTTTAATCGGCACTGCCGTGAACTGTAGGGCCGGGCGGAGATAAAACTTGCCATCACTTTCACCGAATACCAGTAGATGCGCGGCTGCGGTGTCTGCTGCCCACTGGCGCAGGTTGACGCGATCGGCTTGCACGCCATCGAAAAAGTATTTGCGGTCGTAGCACCAATCCGCTGCCGTTTCAAATGCGTCAAGGTCGATCATCTCATCGGTGATCAGATCGCCAGCGCCATAGGTGGCATTGGTCATCAGATCCAGCAGCACATCCGGGAATAGGTGCGTGGCGCCGACCGCAAGACTGTTCCGCAGGCGCCGACAGGTTTTGCCGCCGGTTACATAGCAACTGAACTGCCCGAACTGCTGCCATTCAACCGAACTCATCACGTTGATGCCGACTAAGGCGAGGTCGTCGTAGACCGGGGCCGTGGCATTCGGCACGATCTCGTTGATGTACACCACCTCGTGCTCGGGTCCACTGCCGGCGCTGCTTTGGGCCTCTTCATAAACGAAGGCTTCCGCAAGCTTGCCCCATGTGTCGAGGTAACTGCGATCTGCTGCGCTGCCGTAATTGCTTGGATCCAGTTCGGGGATGCCTTTGCCTCCGCCGCGCACTGCGGCAATGGCAAACTGCTCGGCTGTGCGCGGAACTGATTCACCATTGAAGGCAACGGCGACCGAACCATCAGTCACTATCTGCCGGGTGCTCAGTCGTGCATCTAGGACGTAGAGGGTATTAATGCCAGTGCCCGCGCGCACCTCAAAACCAGATAGCGGTTCAATGTTGAACTCCCACTGCTTCAACGATGGCATGTTCAGCTGCACGTAGTTGAACACGTTCTGCTGTGTTGCGCCGCGGATGCCATAAGTGTTGCTCAAGATCGTGAATGCACCGCCGCTACCGGCTTCGCGGTAACCGATCTTGAAAAAGCTGTAGCGCTCCTCTGTGGTGGTGATCGTGTTGCTTTGGAACACGTCCACTTTGAGAGTGGAACCGCGCTCGATGATGTCATCTTTGCGGCTAATGCAGGCACGATCATCAGCTTGGGTAAAGCTGATCGAATCCTTAAGATTGCAGAATCCGTTGATACGAATGCCAATGCGCGAGCGGATGCCAAACTCAACCGCTTGACATGGGCGTGTGGTTGAAACGCTTGCGATGGCGCAACGCAAGATATGGCCATCGGGCGCTGTGGCGACGTTGCGCAGTTCATAGCTGCCCGCTAGGTAGTCATCACCATCACGCTCAATGTTGGCTTGCGTATTGAGCGTGACTGATCCAGTGCGCACAGTCGTAAACACCGCAGTGATTTCAGTGCCGCTGCCGCTAGATATATCGGCTTCTGAGACAAACACGTCATCGGTGCGGCTAGTGCAGATTGCAAGTGCTGAGCCGACTTTGTAAAGCTCGCCTGGGATGATCGCATCGTCCCATGTCTTTTGGCGGCCTGCAACGGTGCCAGCTACATCTGCGCACTTTTCGATATGAATTTGCGTGGCGTCAAACTTTAGGTTTTTGGTGACAGTGATAGTGCCATTGCCAGTTACGCTGGTGCCGTCTTGAATTCTGAAGACTGGCGTTTGGTTATTGTTGACCGCATCAATATCAATGTCACCTCCGCCGCCGCTAGCGCTAACGCTAGTCACAACAGTTACACCATCTACAACTGCCGTGGTTGTACTGAGGCTGACATTGCTCAATGTTGCACGTTTTATTTTTTGAGTTGCTTTTGTGCGGACCCGGATCTTGACGGTGTACTTGCAGACCGCTTCGTCGTCATCGTCCGTGATCGCTGGGTTGGTGAAGGTAACGCGGAACTTACTTGCTTTCAATACTTCAATATCTGTGTCGATATTATCGCTGTCGTCGTAAACACCAAGTCCAGTTGTATCAAAAGTAAAAGTTGCGTTTAACGTGCCAATGCCTTCGGAGTCGATTGTTACGCTGTTGACAGTTGCACTCAGTCGGCTTTTTAAATCTGAAACTGATTCATCGTCGTATTCGTAAACCCACTTTGCGCGGCTGTCTTGACTTGCTGGTTTGTTGTAACCAGCAGCGCCTTCTTTTGTGATCTGCTCTTTGCTGACGCTCCATGCTGCCGTATTGGTCAGCGTGCGTAGATCGCGGCTGAACTCCGTGTCCTTGTCGCTGCTGGGATAGAGCTTGTAGGTAATCGTGCTGCCGACGCTGCCGACGCTGCCGCTCACCAATCCGCTGCGGCTGCTGAAATAGGTCTGTGCTTTCTTCCGTTGCGCCCACGCAACATCGTCGATCTTGCACTTCACCTGCGCATCACCATCTTCGCCTTCAGGCACCAACTGCGCTTGTACGCGCGGGCGAATTACTGGATTGACCTTGAAGCCAAGGTCATTGCCGATGAGCGTGTAAACGCCGAAGATCGTCTGGTTGTTCGGCCTGGTGGCGCTGCAGAAGTCCGCTGCCCAGCTGCTGCCACGACGCACCATGAACACATCAGATCCGCCTACGTTCTGCGCATTGCCCGCGTCGGCGTTAGCAGCACGGCCGAAGATCCGATCACCGGATGCAATGCGCGTGGTCAGGCCGCTACTCACTCGGCCATAAACGGTGAGCCTGCTGCCGGCGCTGTTGGCTGTGCTGTTGCCGAAGTCGTAGCTAGCCAGCGTGTTGCCGCCAGCCGCAAAGTTTTTGGCATCAATGCCGCCAATCGGACCCTCGCCAATCATGAAGATTGCACGCAGCAGTTGACTGCCGCCGAGGCTGTAAATCTGGCTCCACAGCATCGGGGTGCTTACGCGCACGCCGCCGTAGGTGGTGCCGCTGATGGCCTCACGCAGCGCATACACCAGTGGGATAGTGCTGCCCAGTGTGGTGATGTCCTGCGTGCTGTCGAAGCCGTAGCGCGGGGTATAGCGCTGGTTATTGGTGATCGGTGCATCGCTGCGGTTGCGTGCCTGCAACTGTGCAGGCCGGCCGCCTTGCTGCTGTGGAACGCTTGGCTTCAGGAATGACGCTGCAATTTGAAAGCCAATGCCAATCACGCTAAGCGTGATGGCGATGATCGTTTCAACGCCTGCAATTACCGCTGGCTCCGGCTGCTCCTTGGCATGTCGCGCCACTTCAGCCTTGAAATACAGATACTGCTCGTCTGTCAGACCCAGCAGGCTTGCGAGGTAGCGATCAGAAGGCAGCATCAGCGAAACGTGTAAAAGCGAAGACTTGGCATATACGACAGCGGCACCCATCGGACGCCACGTCTGTGATGCACCAACAAAAGCCCATCATCTACAACGATACTGACACCAAGGCCGGCTGGGCCATTGCGGATCAGCGTTACGGCGTGCTGTTGCGGGCCATCAAGTTCAACGGTGCCATCACTCCATAACTGCTCCAGTTCTGGCCAACGCTTCTGCTCAGCAAGCTGTAGCCACTGTGCATTCATTGACGGGTGATGGATGCCGGCGCTGTCGAGGATGCGCCACACCATCACCAAGCAGTCTGCAGCCTTGCCGCCTTCCGGGTCGGCGCCAAACTCGTGCGGCAACCCGATCCAACGCTTCCAGTCCATTAACTGATCACCACGTTGCCGGTGCTGGGTAACGCGCCAACAATGCCAGTGCTTAGGCGGCGCTTAGGGATGTCGCCCTTGGTGGCGTCCAGCGGACTAGAGAGCTTCAGGATTACGCGCTCGGTGTCCATTTCGTACTGCGCCACTCGCCATAGCTCAGACCGAATCAGCGCATCATCAGCAAAGGTTTCCGGGTCAAGGCTGACGGTCTTGATGTCCAGCAGCCAGCGCGACTCAACTGCCTCAGCAAAGATGTTGACGCTGATCGGATCCAATCCTGCAACAAGACTGGATTCGCTGCGGTCGCCGCCCTTACTGCCAGCGCCAAGTGTGTAGGCAAAAGGCGCAAAAGCATACGTCACGCTGCTGTAGGTGCGCGTTTGATTGATGGAGAAGTTTTGATAGGCGTAAACCGGCGAGGTTGGCGTGCCATCGCCTTGCAGGAATCGTGCGTAGTTGACGAATGCAAATGTGCTCATGCCATACCTACGCGCTTACGTGTTTTTACTGAGTTTTGCAGTGTTTGCAGTGTAAGTGCCCTGCCGCGTTCTGCTGCCAACGCAATGCCACGCTGATGCTGCTCAGTGGTGACGTATTCAACGCCATTAATTACGGTCGATTCGTATTTCACCTCGATCGGTTTTTGCTGCATTGCGCTACCGCCAGCATTCATCTGACGGTTGGCAGTTTGCTGATTCAACATTGCCCGCGTGTCATTGCCTTGACGGTTTGTGGCTTGCTGGGCTAATGCGGCGCGGGTATCGGCATTGGATACAACACTGCCGCTAACACCAGGCACAAACAACTCGGGACCACGCTCGCCGACGATGTAGGGCTGGTTGCTGCTGACTGGACCGCCGTTGGCGCGACCGCCTATGGCAAGTCCTGGAATAGATGTAGATAATGCGCCAGTGCCGGATAGGTTGGTGTTTGCTGTACCTAAAGCACTGCCGCCACCGCTCAACGCGTTAAAGATGGTTTGCAGAATAATTAGGGTCATCTGCTTGGCAATGATCTCAGCTGCCATGCTGACAAATGCCTTGCCGATACTTTCAAACGCATCTGCTAGCGCTTCTTGCGTTGACTTAGCACCTGTTGCGACATCTTGGAATGCTTGGCCAAAAGCACTGCCGATTGCATTGGCTCCGTTGACGATCGCGTCAATCTGCAGTTTGATTGGATTCAGGTCTTCCTTGAGTTTGGCTATTGCATCACTCAAGCCAGATACAACAGTGCCTTGGCCTGCTGCGCCAAACTCCGCACCTTCCATCGCTTGCTTGAAGAGCTTCTCAGCTTCTTCTGCTTGTTTTTTCAGTTCTTCCGTTTGTAGTTGAATGATCTCAAGTCGCTGGATTTCGGCGTTGAGCTGATTCAGGTTGGTGCGCTGCTCAGCATTCTTCAGCTCTGCAATTTGCTTGGCGCGGTCCTGGAAATCAAATTGAATTTGCAGGCGCTTGCGTTCAATTTCTGATCCCTCAAAAAGCAATGTTACTTGGCGGCTAAATTGCGTGCCAAGCTGATCGCCAACCTCGAGCGACCGTTCAAGCTCTTGCCGTAGCTTTTCAGCTTCACGCGCTGCTTTTTCGGCCGACTTTTCTGCGTCTGATTTACCACCACGACCTTTGCCGCCACCGGCTGCGGCGCCCAATAAAGGCGGCATAGTAGTAATGCTTGGTGCGGATGGCGTCCTTGCTTGTTGTTGGCGCAGTCTGTAATCCGCTCGCTGCTGCTCGATATTTCGCTGACGCATGTCAGCCATCATGCCTTGCTGTGTAAATGGATTAAGCCTCATGGCTCGCACCGCTGCATCAGCATTTCGCGCAAATTGAGCCTCGCGATCCCTAGCGCCGCCAGCGTTATTAGCTTCGTCTAGAATTCGTTGTATCTCGCTAACGACGGCAGTTGCTTGAGTTAGCGCCCATTGAAAAACTGGCGCTAAAGTTCTGCCAATAGTTTGCGCTAATACTTGGATTGAATCCTGCAATGTGCTGAGTCTGCCGTTTAGCGTATCACTCTGAGCGATAGCGCCATTGGCATATTTACCGCCGGCATCAGTAAGTTTTTGAATTGCGAATTCAACCGCTTCTGCGCTGATGCGTCCTTTTTCAAGTGCCTTTTGGAACTCCTCGCCGCTTAAACCATATTCCTCACGCAATACCTGCTGCAGTGCAACACCACGTTCTTGGAACTGCAGTAGTTCTTCACCTTGCAGCCTGCCCTTGGCTTGCACTTGCCCGTAGGCAGTAACCAAGCCTTGAAGCTCAGCGCCAGTTGCGCCGCTGACATCCGCAAGCCTGCGCGTTGTCTCAACTACCTTGTTAGTTTCAACTCCAAACGCCTGCAACCGTTTAGCGGCATCAATAAGCTCACTGCTGGTAAACGGCGTGACTGCGCCAAGGTCTTGTAACTCTTTGACGATCTGCCCAGCTTTTTCTGCGCTGCCCGTTAAAACCTGAAGGCTGCGCGTCTGTGTTTCAATTTCAGCCGCATTAACAAAAACAAACTTAGCGGCTTGAATAAGAGAAAACGCGGCCGCAAGTTTACCTATCGCGCCACCAAGATCGCCTATTGCACGCTCTGTTTGCTGCGATTGCGACTGAACCTCGCGCAGTTTGCTAACCGCGTTGCGGCTGTCGACGTTAATGGCAACGTTGGCGACAACCGACACGACTTACCTACGGCTTTGTTTCATTCTACGATCCTGCTCTTCATTTTGAAGCTCAAAATAACTAGACCATATCAGCAACTCTTCAAGCGTTACCTCACGGTTGAGCCGGGCTAGCGTGTAACCCAGCTCTTTTGCAACTCCAAGCTGCAACAGCAGTAGGTTGTCTTTTTTCAGTTCAGCCTTTACCGCTTTTCATGTCCAGTTCTTTGCCTTCCTCTGGGTTGGTGATGATGGCGAGCATCATGGCTTGCAGGTCACTGTCAAGCACATCGTTTTTCAGCTCAGCAATTTCACCAGCCTGAAACAACCGCTGGCCGGCATCGTCGGCTGCTTTGGTTACCAGCAGATTCAACGCAAAGCCATTGGGATCATCGCCACCGGGCATCTTTTGTGCACGCTCGCGTTCTGCCATGGTCAGCGCCGTAGCGTAAAACTCAAACGTAGATCCATCGTTGAGTGTTACAACGCGCTTGATTGGCTGAAGATTGGCCGCTTTTTTGAGCCGTGCCAGCGCAGATGATGCCATGCAATAAATGTGGGTGGCCCCATCATAAGCCGGGGCCGTTCAACTATCAAGCAGAAGTGCTGAAGTCAAAAGTAGGCGCACCGGCCGGGCGGAAAGTGATCTCCACCTGCTGAGCATCATCAGGGTTGATGTTCAGGCTGGCGGTCAGCAGCACAGCATCCATGGCAATGCTGCGGCTAAGCGCCTCGGTTGCCTGCAGATCGGTGTACAGCTTGAAGCCGCAGCCAACCTGCTGACGCTGCAGCACGTCTTCTACCATGCGATTGGACAGCGCAGCGTCCTCGTTGGTGACGTAGATCGTTGCGGTGCCGTTGCCGTCGGCAAAGCCAGGAATATAAGCGCGGAAGGGTGCATACTGCCCAGCGGCTTGGCCGATGGTGGTCACGTCGATCTCAGCGCGGCTGATTTCAAACGACCATGACTGCACTTGACCAACCGAAGCGAAGGCTGCGTAGTACACCTCGAACTCGTTAGGTGCCACGGCCGTGCCGTCGTCGGTGATGGCAAGGATGGTGCCACCAGCAGCGGTCGAGACCGTCAACGCGCCAGTGGCTGCGGTGTAGCTCAGCACGTAGTAGGTGGTAGCTGCATCAATCGGAGACGGCAGCGTGCCGGATCCAGATCCGCCGGTTTGGCTATTGATAACGCGGAACTTGACCGGATCACCAGGCTTGAAGTTCAGATACGGCTGAACGGTGATGACATCAGTGCTGGCATTGACGCCGGATTCGGGGAAGTTGCCGTTAGTGCCGGCGGGTTTGTAGTAGAGAGCGCCGGACGTACCGGACAAAACAGTAACAGCCATGTTGTAAACGGTAGTGGCTAGATTCAGTCTAGATAGGCTTCAAACGTAGCAGTTAGCTGGGTTTGAAAGTAAGGCTCAGGCGCTGCTGGTGTTACTTGCGCTGGCCCTGAGGCTGCATCAAAGATAATGCTTGAAAACTTGGCGCGGTCGAACTTGTCTTTAATGCGCTCAGCAATGGTGAAGTTAGCGGCAGTGCCTTGGCCTTGTGGCGTGAAGACATTGGCTACCAACGTGCCAGTCTGGCGGTTGAAGCCAGCGCCACCAGTCGGCAGCAGCGTGGCGTAGCTGTTATCGCCAAAGCGGATGAACACCTGCACCCATGGCGTGTTGTTGGGCGGCGTAAACGGTACGTTTTGATAGCTGACAGGGTAGGCAGGCGATAGCGCCATTTCTGTGGCAATGCGCCCTTCAATGGCAGCGCGAACGTCGTTGTAGGTGCTACTCACGATTCCCTCCCGATGCGTTCAGCGTTGACTTGCACAAACCCTTGAATGTCTTTAGCGATGCCTTGCACCCATCCTGCTGGCGCTTGCTTGCTGCTGCCATTGGCAAGAGGCTCTGCATACGGCAGGTTGTTGTGCACGCTATACACGTTGCCTAGTTTCTCGCGTTGATAATTAATGCGCACTGGCGGGGGGATGTTTGCATTGCGTCCGCCCTGGTTACCTTCATAATCTGGCGCTGGCGCTGTTGCGTTTTCGCCAATCTGCCAACTAGCACGAAAGCGTCCAGTATCAACAGGGCTGGCGGCTTTTAAACGAGCATCAGTCTCCAGTACTGCAACCCGCAGCAGCTTCTCCATCTGCTGGCTGGCGTAATCACCAATATCAGCAACTCGGATCGTGCGCGCCATTATGCCCTCAGGATCAGCTCGTAGGTGATCGGGGTGTTGTCCTGTTCAATCGTGCGCACTTCAATAACCTGATGCGTCACACTGCTAATTAGCACTTCATCAGCCGTAGTAGGTGCGTTGGCAATATCAGCAGCAGCAATCAGCAGGCGCTTGTCGCCAGCTTGGATTAGGTCATTAACCTCGCGCAGGTTGACATCTTCCAACACGCCACGCACTGTAGTGTCGGCGGTGGTTTCAGTGACGGTGCCAGTGGTGGCGTTATACGAGCCAGTTGTTACCCGACGGATGGTGGCAACACCGCCAAACTTTGCCATCAGCTTGCTGGCAACCTTGCGTAGCGGACTAGCTAATGCCATCAGAGCTTGTAGGCGACGCAGTGGCCATTCTGCAGCTTAATACTCGTGAAGACTCCGTACAGCGTGGTTGCAGCGCTGAACGACTGGCCAGATATTGTGTTTCCGTCGTAGTTCTGCGCGATGATGGCATCGACTTGGGTGTTGCTTGTGAAATGAATGGCACCCCAGCGGCCCACGCGGGTGGTGGCATCACTGACAAAGGTTGCCCCTATCGAGTAATCAATGCCGAAAAAGTTAGGATCACTCATGACTAGATCTTGTAAGCGACGACTTTGCCGGATGCCAGAGTCACGCTGGTGAATACACCTTCAATCTCGTCACCTGCGCCAAGCGGTACGGAGGTGAACGCATTGCCAGTTGCATTCTGCACGGTAGCTGTGCTGATTACGGCATCAGCAACTGCATACAGCTTGTAAAACCTACCGGCGTGGGCGGCGGTATCGCTAATGTACTCAAAACCTATGCTGTACTCGTCCATGGTTAGCTCCTGCGGATAGAGAAGTTGCCTGGTCCACTGATTCTAAGCCCGGTCAAGTATCGCTCCATCAGCGGCGGCACCTTGTCAACACCAACAGCGCCGTAACCAAGGTTGGGAGTCACGTCAATGCTGCCGATCTTGACGTTCTTGTAGTCTTCCAGCCCGCTTAGCCCAATGCCATCAGGGTTGTTGTTGAGATAAGTGGCCAGCACAACTTGCGCATACTGCACCTGCTGCGGAATCTCAGTGTCCGTGTAGTAGTCCGTCGTGATGCGAAACGGAAAGCCGACAGCGTACGTATTGATGTAGGTGTCAGGCTTGCGCACGCCAGTACGCGGCCACTGCAGCGCCTGCGTGTCAGTAGCGCGGGCGCCTAGAAACCGCTCACGATCCAATCGTTGGGTAGCGGTAAACAGCGCTCGATTCTTTTGGTCAGTAGTAGCTGATGCCCATGCCGTTACATCAGCATCCTGCACAAAGCCATCAATGATCTCCTGCGCTGCTGCCAGCGTCAGGTACGAGTTTGCGCTTGCCGACCCTACGGTTGCGTTGATTGCTATTGCCATCGTTGGGTGGCTCCGTCATCTCAAGTTTAAGTGTGGGCTCTGCAATAGAAAGAGAGGCTGCCTCCGCAGAAGCAGCCTCCAGTTCACGCAGTCGCCGGAAGGCGAACATGCCCATCAGACGCGCTTCAGCAGCACGGTCAGGATCACACCAGCCAGAGTGGTGGTGGTGCCGGTGACATCAAGAGCCAGGCGGTTGCCAGCTTCAAGGATGCGATCGCCGTTAGTGGCGGTCAGAGCAGGGGTTTGCTCAGTGAGAGCAGTGCCCTTGAAGTTGATGGTGGCGCTCAGAAGGTCGTCACCAGCGGTGGCGGCTTCAGTGCCTTGGCAACGACGAACGGTGCCGGTTACGGCGCCAGCATCGTTGCCGGCAGTGGCGTGCACTTCACGCACTGCAACCACCTCGCACTTCACCGGAGCAGTCCAGAATTGCACGTCGGCAATCGAGGATGCACCGTAAAAAGTGGCTTCGAGGTACTGCTCGGTGGACAGTTCAAACTGGGAAGGTTGTGCCATGGTTAGTTACCTCAATCGAAGTTAGAGGTGTTGGTGGCGCGCACGATGCCGAGGTTCTTCAGCTCGTACACCTTCGACCAGTTAGCAACCGTCTCCAGCTGAGCGCGAGTGGGGTTGACGGTGGTCACCGCCCACTTAGCACCAACAGGGTGGTAGCAATAGTGCAGGTCGATCGACATGGCATCGCTCTTGGCGAGGATGTCACGATCGGTTTCGGTCTGCATCGCCATCTGCTCACCGCTGGCAACAGCGCCTTGAGTGAAGAAATAGGTGGCGTACTCAGTCGAAGAACCGCTGCCATCGGTCTGCACATCGTCAGACACGATCACGCGCAGACCCATGTAGGTCGGCACGCTCACGGGACCGTAGGCACCAGCAATGCTGCCGCCAACGAAATCAGTGACGCTAGAGGTCAGACGTGCATCTGTCTCGGTCACGTAGTCGATTGCCTTGCGCTCAACCAGGTCGTAATAGACCTTGGAGTGCATGGCAACGGCAGCCAATTTGTCGCCTTGATCGCCCAGCAGGCTGCGGGCTTCGGCAACGTGGCGGGGGCTCAGCGTGGTGGGGGTATCACCAGACTCGCCATCAATGGTCAGGCCAAAGAAGGCGGCAGAGCTGGAGGTAGATCCCAAGCTGCCGAACACACCGCCAAGGCAGGACAGCAGATCCTTTTGGCGCTGGTTAGCGATGTAGTCAGCGATCTTGGCGCCGATGGCGGCCATAGGATCGGAACCAGCAGCAAGGGCTGCCAGGTCGCGCGATTCAAAAGCACGGCCACGGTGCAGGATCACGCCGACTTGCTTGTCGGCTTGGATCTTGCCAGGGGTGAGGCTGGTGCTATCGGTCAGCACCTCGAAATCGCCGGAAAGGTTGGCTTTCCAGAAGGGAACGTTGATGAAATCACCGCCCTCGGTGGCATTCA
>Ga0315904_10002712_pt1 | contig 27008 bp, 21 predicted proteins | sample LakEriMetagenome_6_FD_203529 | JGI IMG/M metagenome (GOLD analysis project Ga0315904, IMG submission 203529) | Freshwater fungal communities from buoy surface, Lake Erie, Ohio, United States - Buoy 12 MA120 | ecosystem: Environmental > Aquatic > Freshwater > Lake | place: USA: Lake Erie, Ohio...
GTTACCAGTGCTCGGGCAACATTGCCGTGAGTGACGAATTTGTGATGCGGCAGATCGATTTTGCCGTTGAGTTTGATTCTATTTTCGGGATCGACAAAAGCCGCGCCAACAGCATTTGGAAAGATGCCGGCGCCTTTATTGAGACGAAGAAATCGAACCAGAAAGACACGGAGGAAATCAGGGCCATTAAGGGACTGATACGCCGCACTGAGGCCCGGGCTACTTGTCGATATGTGGGAATCAAGGATGAAAACATTCATTTCATGAATCTGCCTTTCTATGAGACAGGACTGATTGAGAAAAATCCTCCCAGTGAAGCGGATATCCTGCAAACCATGGAATTGATCCGCGAGGTAAAACCGCATCAGATCTTTGCTGCAGGTGATTTTGCAGACCCCCATGGTACGCATAAAGTTTGTTTCGACATCCTGTTTGAAGCCCTGAGAAGACTGAAAGCCGCCAAGGACGAATCAGTCAGTGATTGCTGGCTTTGGCTATACCGTGGTGCCTGGGCCGAGTGGGATTTATGGGATGTGGACATGGCGATACCTATGAGCCCGGATCAGGTGATTCAAAAAAGGAATGGCATCTTCATTCACCAGTCTCAGAAAGACGGCGTGGTATTCCAGGGAAGCGACAGCCGTGAATTCTGGCAACGTGCCGAAGAGCGCAATGCAGGTACGGCAGAGATATACGACAGGCTCGGCCTTCCCAAATATGCGGCGCTGGAAGCTTTCGTGCGCTGGGAGTATTAATCAATTGGCTAATTGGCTAATTGACTCATTGGCTGATTGGAGGCTGGATGATCAGGCTTGATTTCAGCGTAGCGAATCAGCCAATGTGTCAATCAGCTAATCAGCTAATTGGAATGCTGCCAGCACTTCCCGTTCTTGCTACTGGTCATCCTTGAGCAGCGGCCGCCATCCTTGGTTTTAGCGCTACATTGTTTCCCGTCGGAATTGGGTTTTGTCGGCGGCTTGCACACATCGCAAGCCACATATTTCTTGGCGAGGGCGTCCTTTACATCTGTTGCTGAGGCATCAGACTTGGCATAACGGCAATCCTGGAGATGATATTTATTCCCGTTCTTGGTGGTCATTACTTTTTGCGCCTTGAGGAGCATTGGGCAGAAGAAAAGTAAAGCAATGATAAACAGCTGTTGGAGTCTTGGGTTCATGATCTCAATTTGCCAGAAGATAGCATTTTCCAGAAATTTTCGGATTATTGCCCCAATACCCGGCGGAGAAAAGAACAGAAGTTTGGCAAAAACGAGGTATTGTACTATTTTTGCCCTCCCCAAAATGGGAATGGCCCCGTAGCTCAATTGAATAGAGCATCTGACTACGGATCAGAAGGTTTCAGGTTTGAATCCTGACGGGGTCACAAAGCCTTGCACGCAGTGCATGGCTTTTTTTATTGACGCGAGCCGAGCTTGCTCGGGCGAGTAAGTCAATAAAAAAGGACCGCAAGAATGCGGTCCTTGTTCTTGAGAAAAAGGAAGCACACCCTTTCCTATAAACTAAAAAAAGCGCTCATTTTATAAAAGCCATTCTGCTCCGTATCCGGAGTGCGGCTGGTGATGTCTGCTCCGCCGGTGAACCTCAGTCCATGGCCTTTAGGTGTCATGAACTGGATATAGGGCCCTAGCCACTGGTAAACATCTGAACTGGCTCCTTTCGAAGGATTGGAACGAAGGTGTTCGAAATGCAGCCCCAAGGATATTGGGCCACCTGTTTTTACGCCAGCATTGATCCAGTAATGCAAGAAATTATTCTGAACCTGGGCGTCCACATAGTTATTGCCGGTCTTGACCTGGCCTTTGCGCATCGCTGCATAGTAACCCAGATAAAACTGCCCTTCAAATCGGCGGGTGTTGAGGTTGGCCGTCAATGAGGGGACAATGCCCTCAAAAGGTATGCTGTAGTTTCCATTGGAGAGTAATTTACCGTTCAGGATTCCAATCGATGGGGATATGACAAGAGCACCCTGGGCTGCCCTAAGGTTCAATCCCGCACCAAATTCAGTCCAAAGACCACCACCTCCGCCTGTGCCAAAAGAAGGCGTTGTCCAGAGAATCGTGTAAAATGTCAGGTCTGTTTTCTCATTGAGTGAAACAGAAGCATTCACGGATGGATAAAATCCGAAAAACGCATCCTGATTAAGGGTGAGATTAACCGAAAACTTGGGTTCTGGTTTTTTTTGTTCCTGGGCCTGGGTAACTCCTAAGCCCACCATCAAGAATAAAATACCGAGGGAGATTTTTTTCATTAGAGTAATTTTTAATTTGTTTTCTTTTTTGTTCTGGACACAAAAAAAGCTACTCAACGCCTAAATTTATCACATTGCATTTTTTCATATTTAACTTCTGGTTGTTAAAATGCACTTTTCTAATCGTTCAGAAATGAAAGAAGCAGAACTATACCGTTAATTTTGAGCACATTAAACAAGTTGTAAAGTCTGTAGAGCTTAGGTGTTTAAAAATTAATCACATAGCTATATTTCAATATGTATAATGTGTGTGAGGCATTTGGCGTATCTCCGGAACTGTGGGATAGATTGTCAAAATCGTATCATCATTCAACTTATCTATCTTGTAGAAGGAAAGATGAATAATGAAAGACTATAAAAAATATTATCTCATTTCTGCTACCCCGGAAGAAGTATATAACGCGCTGACCAATCCGCTGGCCATTCGGTTATGGACGGGTGAGAACGCCGAAATGTCGGAAGTACCCGGGTCCGAATTTTCTTTGTGGGACGGAGACATTTCCGGAAAGAATATCTCTTTTACAGCAGGCAAAAAAATTGAACAGCAATGGTATTTTGGCGAACAGAAAGAGGCATCGATCGTAACCATCATCCTGCATCCGCATGCGAAGGGAACATCCGTAGAATTACGCCATACAAATATTCCCGATAGTGAATATGACGACATCGCCCAAGGCTGGAACGAGAGCTATTTTTATGCTCTGGATGAATTTTTTTCTGAGTAAAATATGACCATGAAAGCCGCAACCATCCAGGAAATAAAGCAGGAACTACTTGCCCTTCCACCTGGTAAACTCACGGAGATCACCCTTCGCCTGGCCAGATCAAAAAAAGAAAACAAGGAGTTCCTGACTTACCTCCTATTTGAATCCCATGATATTTCGGGGTATATAGAATCCGTAAAAAAAGAAATTGAGGCAGATTTTCTGGACATCAATGTGACCCATATCTATTTCGCCAAGAAAACTATTCGCAAGGCATTGAGGACAACGAACAAGTTCATCCGGTTTTCAGGCTCAAAAATGGTAGAGGCTGAATTATTACTGCACTTCTGCCACCTGGTAAGGCAAAGTGGCATCAATGTAGAAAAAAATCCGGCACTCAAAAACCTGTACAGCAACCAGTTGAAAAAAATAAAGAACGCTATGGCTGGATTACATGACGATATTAACTACGACTTGAACAAACTACTATTAGCTGTAGATGTTTTACGGTAGTACCGGATATAAATCCAGCAGTCTAACCAGTATAATACTTAGTCAAAATCAAACAAATCACCCAGGAAACCCTTCTTCTTTTTATACGGATGGTATTTATCAGACTCCCTGTAGTAGTGCTCCTGCTTTTTTTCCCGATAGGGCTCCTGCAATGGAGGCGGCGCAACCGACGTCGATGTACTTGATCGTTCAATGATCTTATCCAGTTCTCCGCGGTCCAGCCAAACACCCCGGCATTTAGGACAGTAATCGATCTCGATGCCCTGGCGGTCGGTCATGACCAGTGTTTCGGCACAATTAGGACATTGCATATTTCATGTTTTAGCGATGAATGAATGTGAATTATTTCCAACCTCCACCCAATGCCTTATACAAGCCAATGGCTGCCAGGTACTGGTTCTTCCGGGTCTCGATCAATTCAATATTAGTGCGCAACGCATTCTGGCTGGTGAGCAACACCTCGAGATAGTCTGCCCTTCCTGTTCGGAACAATTCCGAAGCTACCTGAATGGAACCGGAAAGCGTCGAATTCTCCTTCCGTTTATAATGGTATACATCCTGGAGGTTGCGAATGTTCGACAATTCTTCATAAACTTCATTAAAACCCCTGGTGACCACCTTCTGGTAGTTGTATAAAGCTTCTACCTGGTTGGCATCGGCCCGTTGAAACTCACCTTTGATCATACTCCTGTTGATCACCGGAGCAGTGAGTCCTGCTACCAACGTATAAGCCAGCGACTCGGGGAATCTGAATAAAATGGACGGATTATACCCCTGGGTTCCGAGGCTCGCACCGATGTTAAGCGCCGGATAAAACATTGCGCGTGCCGCTGTCAGATCGGCCTTCGCAGCCTGCAGATCCCATTCAGACATTCTGATGTCTGGCCGGTTACGAAGCAGGGCCGAAGGCAAGCCTTCCTTGAATCTCGGCAAGGCCGCGTCACTGAAGAATGTAGTATCACGCTGGATCGGCTGATAGAACCTGCCTGCCAGCAGGTTGATCCGATTTTCTATCCTGACAACGGCTTGCTGGATCAGGCTTCTCATGCTGCGCATATTCAGCAACTGCGCTTCAAACTGCTGGACTGCCAGTTCATTCACAACAGCAGCCTGCTTCTGCACCTTCACCAGTTCTATGGCCTGTTCCTGCAACTGAATGGTTTGATCCAGCACGCGCAATTCATGATCTGCAGCCACCAATTCATAGTAGGCCGCAGATGTTTCCGAAACCAAATTACTGACAATTAAATGCTGCCCTTCCATGGAAGAGAAGAACCGTGCGGCAGCAGCTTTTTTCCTGTTCTTTAACTTACCCCAGAGATCTACTTCCCAGGATGCTTGTGCCCCGAAAAAAAAGTCTGGCAGATGCTCAGGAACAACCTGTCCAGGCTTGATATCTGTCGAAGCATTACCTGCCCCATCCATGGTGTAGAGCCCAAACTTCCTGATGGAGGGTACCGCACCCAAATTCACCATCGGCCTGAGCAGACCAGAAGTTTGTATCACCATAGCCTGGGCCGACCTGATCCTTTGGGCAGCCATGAGGAGGTCGTAATTATTACGAATAACGGTATCGATCAAAGCGGATAAACGGGGTGATGAAAACATTGCCCGTCTTTCCATATCGGCACTGCTGGTGGTGTCGGCAACACCTGTTCCTGCAAAATTCGAGGGGAGGTCAGGATTTGTCCCTACAACGGTTGACTTGGGTATCTGGCAGCCAAACAGGCCTCCAAGCATGCATAAAACAATACAATACTTTTTCATTTATTCGGTTTCGGTTAAGGGTACTTCTTCATTGAATGCCTTCCAGCCCTGGTCGGACTGCTTTTTTCCTGGTTTTCTGATCTTTTCCTCGAGCGTGGCGAATACTACGTAAAGACCCGGAATGATCAGCACACCGAAGATGGTACCAAGGAGCATACCCCCGGCTGCAGCGGAACCGATCGTCCTGTTTCCGATCGCACCTGCACCTGATGCCATCATGAGAGGTAAGAGGCCCGCCACGAAAGCAAATGAGGTCATGAGGATGGGCCTGAGCCTGGATACAGAGCCTGCGATCGCAGCCTGGTAAGCACTCATACCCTGTTTATGTTTAAGTGCCGCAAACTCAACGATCAGGATCGCATTCTTACCCAGCAATCCGATCAGCATGATCATGGCCACCTGCGCATAGATATTATTCTCCAGGTCCATCATCCACAAAAATGCAAATGCGCCGAAAATACCGGCAGGCAGTGAAAGGATCACGGGCATCGGAAGCAGGAAGCTCTCATACTGGGCAGAAAGCAGCAGGTATACGAACAGGAGACATACTATAAAGATGAGCACGGCTTCATTGCCGGCAAGGGCCTGGTCCCGCGAAGATCCTGCCCAGTCATACGAATAACCCTTCGGTAATTTCAATGCCGCTTCTTCCTTGATCGCGTCGATCGCCTGGCCGCTACTGTATCCTTTCGCCTGTTCGCCATTGACCATCGCCGAGGGGTACATGTTGTAACGTGTGACTACTTCCGGCCCGTATATTTTTTCTATCCGCAAGAAGGCAGACACCGGAACCATCTCACCCTCTTTATTCTTCACATACAGCTTCATGATGTCCTCCGGCTTTGCGCGATACTCTGGCAGGGCCTGCACCATCACACGGTACAACTGCCCAAACCTGATAAAGTTGGTGGCGTATTCACTTCCCAGGAAAGTCTGAAGGGTGCTAAGGATATCGGCAACCACTACCCCTTTCTGGGCGGCCGTGCCATTGTCTATATGTACCATGAACTGCGGAAAACTGGCGTCGAATGTGGTAAAGGCATTGGAGATCTCCGGACGCTGACTCACGGAATCCGAAAATTTCACGGCAACCTCTTCCAACCTCTTCAGATCCCCTTTTCCTGTTCGATCCAGCAGCCTCAGTTCAAAACCACTCGCGTTACCAAAGCCCGGAACGGGCGGCGGCGTGAAGAACTCGATCTTAGCATCCTTGATGAAGGCGGTCTTCTCCTTCAGATCCTCGATGATTTCTTTGTCCGTCATCTTCCGCTGGTCCCATTTCTTCAGGGTGATGAGGTTCATGCCGAAGGATGCGCCAGTACCATCGGACAGCACATTAAATCCCGCCAGCGTGGATACCGATTCAACACCCTCAATTTTCTGAGCCGTTTCCTGTATGGCGTCTACCACTTTCTCAGTCCGTTCTAATGTAGCTCCAGAGGGGGTTGTCACGCTCGCATAAATAGTTGCCTGATCCTCATTAGGAATGAAACCAGTAGGGAGGATGCTTCCTAAAACACCCGTAGCTGTACAGAATACGATCAACATGGCAAAGGTAACCAGCCGCCTGTTGGCGATGGCTCCCACGAACCACTTATATCGATCCGATAATCCATTGTACCAATTATTGAAACCGGTGAAGAATTTATCCAACATGCCCTTCTTCTTGTTAGGGTCATGCTTCTTCAACATCAGGATACATAAGGCAGGAGTCAGCGTCAGTGCCACCACGCCGGAAAGGACGATGGAAACAGACATGGTCAGCGAGAACTGGCGGTAGAATATCCCGGCCGATCCGGGCATGAACGAAACGGGCAGGAACACGGCAGACATCACCAGCGTGATGGCGATGATCGCGCCGCTGATCTCTTTCATGGCCTGGAACGTTGCTTCCTTGGGCCCGATATGTAATTCCTCCATTTTGGCGTGCACGGCCTCTATGACCACTATGGCATTATCCACCACGATACCGATGGCCAGTACCAGAGCGAACAATGTGATGAGGTTGAGGGAGAAACCGAACAGTTGCATGAAGAAGAATGTTCCGATCAGGGACACGGGCACAGCGATGGCCGGTATCAATGTGGAACGGAAATCCTGCAGGAAGATGAACACCACCAGGGATACCAGCAGGAAAGCTTCTATCAGTGTTTTAACCACCTCGTTGATGGACGCATCCAGGAAGGAAGAAACGTCATAGCTGATGGTATAGTCCATCCCCGCCGGAAAATCTTTTTTCAGCTCGGCCATCCTGGCCTTGATATTACCGATCACCTCACGGGCGTTACTGCCCGGCCTTTGTTTCAGCATGATGGCCGCCGAAGGCTTTCCATTCTCTTTGGAGATCACATCATACTCCTGCGAACCGAAGTCCACTTCTCCGATGTCTTTAAGGCGAATGATCTCCCCTTCACTACTGCTTTTCAACACCACATTTTCATACTGCTCCTTTGTATTGTATTTACCGGTGTATTTCAATACATATTGCAAAGACTGCGCCTTGCGCCCCGAACTCTCCCCGATCTTACCCGGAGCAGCTTCCACATTCTGCTGCTTCAGGCTATTGACCACATCGTCTGTGGAAATATTGTAGGAGGTCATTTTTTGCGGGTTCAGCCATATCCGCATGGAATACTCCCGCGACCCCATGATATCCGCAAATCCAACGCCCTCGATCCTTTTTAGCTCGGCCATCAGGTTGATGTCCGTATAGTTATACAGGAATTTTTCATCCATGGAAGGATCATTGCTGAGCAGGTTGACATATAGCAACATACTGTTCTGCACTTTCTCAACGATCACACCTGCCTTGATCACTTCTTCAGGTAGTTCGTCCAAAATGGACGATACACGATTCTGTACGTTTACGGCAGCCACGTCCGGATTGGTACCGGCTTTGAAAACGATCTGGATCACCGATGTGCCGTCGTTACCGGAAACCGATGACATGTACTGCATGCCGGGCACACCGTTGATGGCTCGCTCGAGCGGTGTGACAACAGCCTTGACACAGGTCTCTGCGTTGGCACCTGTATACTTGGTAGTTACATTCACCTCCGGCGGCGCGATATCCGGGAACTGCGTTACAGGTAGCTGGGTAAATGCCAGCAGGCCCAGCATGGTGATCATAAGGGATATGACGATGGACAGGACCGGCCTGTTCATGAATGTTGAAACCATGAAAAAAGAAAGTTTAGTAAGGGGATCAGTTAAACCTTATGTTCTGAAAAGCGACGGGTTGCGGCGTGATACGCTCTCCTTCCTTAACCTGCTGGATGCCTTCATAGAGGATCCTGTCCTCGGGCAGCAAGCCGGCCTCTACCACGTACAGGTGCGGCAACCTGAGTTTGGGCGTGATATTCCTCATCCTTACGATATTGGAACTATCAATGATAAATACGTAGATCTTGTCCTGTATCTCGAAAGTGGTTTTCTGCGGGATAACCATGGCGTTGCGCAGTTTCTCGCGAACCAGGATCTTTCCGCTTGCCCCGTGTTTCAGGACGAGTTCAGGGTTTCTAAACCTTGCCCTGAACGCAATGTTTCCGGTTTCCTTGTCGATTTCGTTCTCTGCTGTCTCTACCCTACCATGGTAACGGAAAGGCTGGTTGTTCGCCATCAGCAGGATCACGTCTTTCATGGCACTGGTGCTGTCGTTGTGCATGATGTCTATAAATTCCTTCTCCGACACATTGAAATAGGCAAACACTTCATTGTTGTTGGAAATGGTGGTCACCAGATCTCCCTCCGACACCAGGCTGCCGGTTTTGAACGGAATACGATTGATCACCCCGTCGAAAGGTGCTTTTACTTCCGTGAAGGAAAGATTGAGCTGGGCAATGGAGATCGCGGCGCGGGCCTCTTCAATCTTCGCTTCTATCGCTTCTTTACGGGCCTGGGCCATCTCAAGCTCTGAGTTGGATACGATATTTTTTTCAGCGAGCGTCCGCGTATTTTTTAGCTCTACCTCAGCCACCCGCAATTCGGCAATCAGGCTTTTATAATTGGCATTAGCCTTCAGGAGATTCTCCCGGAACTCCCGGCTTCCCAGGGTGAACAGGATCTGTCCTTTCCTGACAGGCTTCCCTTCATCAACATGGATCTTTTCTATAAAACCCTTCACATGGGTTCGTATCTCAACATTCTGAATGGAATGGATATCCGCGATGTATTCTTTGGTGAATACCGTATCTACCAGTGCTGGTTGTACGACAGGATATTTTGAAACGGCCTCTTTTCCACGGGCGGCTTCAGACTGGGAACAGGAACCAAAAAAAAGGATAATAACGGGAATAAATAGAAGTAGATATCTCTTGCAATAAGATAAGATGCTCATGATTGATTTAATTTGAGTTGGTCAACGAGGACTGGGCAGAAAATGAACTCAAATGAATTTGGGCGGGGGGGTGTATATGTCGCTGGAGGGATTACAGGTGCCTGGAGCCGGTGCAAAGCACAGAAGATCGGCGGCAAGCAGTACTTGCCTGACCTGATGGGGAGGGAAAGATAATCGGTGGCAGAACTCAGACTCTTCTTCAAGTCCCGGGAGTTCGGATCCCTGTTGCGGGTTTTCCCCTTCGCTTACCGGAAGCCCCTGGCCGATCTCGTATGCATTATCCACCAGCGAAAACTGCATAGCCGGCACTACTATTCCGATGATGGAATAGATCATGAAGAACAGCAGGCAGGTGTATTGTTTTGTCATACTGCGAATCCGAACAATGTATAAAACCCTTTTTGTCTGATTTTGTTCAAAAGAAGCCACAAACAATGTTAAACGGAACGCAAAACTACGTGTCTACCATTTGCCATAAAGTTAAAACCGTGTAAAAATGATCAGATCCTCTCCTTGTTGATCATCTTAAAAGGGTCCATCATATAGGTTAAGATCGCGCCATCGCTGTACAATTCTACTATTCGGAAGCCACGGTATGGCACGCCCCAACTCCCACCGATGTGGCCATCAAAAATGTAGGGGATATTGTTGTGCCAGATGATGCTGTCCTTATCGTGCTCATGTCCATGGAATACCGCCCTCAGGTTGTGCTGCTGTTTGACTATAGCAATAAACTCCTTAGACTCTACGGCGTTGGCGGTAAACTTGACCGGAGGAATGTGGATGATGAGCAGAATATGTTTGGCGGACTCATGTTCCTTAAACTTTTTTTCCAGCCAGTTCAGATCCGGCGGCAGATACTCCCCTTTGGCATTGGACGTAGAGGCAAACAACATGACCGTATCACCTTGTCGTTTATCATAATTTAATGGTCGCTGCCAGGCGGACTCCCACTGTTCAGGTGTTGCATGGTCGTGGTTCCCCTGCGTCACATAATAGGTCATGGGTAACGTATCAAGGATCTTTTTTGCTTCTCCAAAATAACTGATATCATCATGCACAATATCTCCGTTGATCACCGCGAAATCAAAGGGCGAGGTCTTGTGCTGAATACCGATCTGGGCCACTGCGGATTCCAGATATTCGCGATAAGGCGTATTCTTCTGTCCGTAGTGACTGTCCGATCCGATCACAAAACGCATTTTTGCCTTCCTATTACCCGATAAATAATCCGAAGCCAGAACAGACTGGCCATTCAACAGGACCAGGGCAGAAGACAGGTTTGCAATAAAATGACGACGATCCATATATGCAGGTTGAAGGAGTGAATCTAATCAAAATTACAAGAGCCTGACCCGGGCATGGATGAAATTTGACATGGCAAATTGCCCGCAATCGTTTAAATTGTTTGGATAAAGATCAAAACGACCGCTTATGACTGCTTCGCGCCGCCATTTCATCCGCAATACGGCCCTTGCCGCAGCCTCTTTTATGATCGTACCCCGGCATGTCATTGGCCGTGGTTTTACTGCCCCCAGCGACATGTTTGGCCTCGGCTTCATTGGCACTGGCAAACAAGCCCGGGGATTGTTGAGCCAGTTTAAGAAACAACCGGTTCGCATCCTTGCAGGATCTGATGTGGATGCCACAAAACTGAACCTGTTCAAGACCCTGGCAGAAAAGGCTTATGCAGAAGCCTCCGGCAAGGCGCCTGCAAGTGGCTTTAAATCGTTACCCGATTACCGCGACATGCTCGCGGATCCATCGATAGATGGTGTGGTGATCGCCACGCCTGACCATTGGCACGCCTACCAGGCCATCAGGGCTGCCGAAGCCAAAAAACATATCTACCTGGAGAAACCACTGACCCGGACCATTTCTGAAGGACGTGCACTGGTCAAAGCGGTAAAGAAAAATAGAATTGTGCTGCAGACCGGCAGCATGCAAAGGTCCTGGAAGAATTTCCGCTCTGCCTGTGAACTGGTCAGAAACGGGTATATCGGCCAGGTCCGTGAAGTGTTGGTGCATGTTGGCGATCCGGCCATTCCTTGTAACCTGGGCGAAGAAACCAAACCGTCGCACCTCAACTGGGAAGGATGGGTTGGACCTGCGGCTTATCACCCCTTTCATTCTGAACTGTCGCCACCCGTAGAGAAAGATATTTTCCCCAACTGGCGCAAGTACCGCGAGTATGCCGGTGGTATTTTGTCGGACTGGGGAGCGCATATGTTCGACATTGCCCAGTGGGGTTTGGGCATGGACCATACGGGTCCGGTTCAGCTCATCCCACCTAAAAATCCTGCTGCGGTGAGGGGTCTTGAAATGGTCTATGCCAATGGTGTAGTCATGAAACATTTTGACCTCGGCCGTGGGTTTGGGGTGAGGTTCAAAGGCGATAAGGGCACCATTGATATCGCACGGAATTATTTCGACAGCAACCCCGCAAACCTCGCCTCGGCAACCATTCAGCCGGGAGAAACAAAGCTTTATGCATCCGATGATCATTATGCCGACTGGTTGAACGCCTGCAAGAATAATACGGAGCCGATCTGCCCGGCTGAGGTTGGCCACAGGAGCAATTCACTGAGCGCCCTGGCCAATATAGCCTACCAGCTTAACCGGCCCCTGACCTGGGATCCGAAGAGGGAAGTATTCAAGAACGATAAAGAGGCTGATAAACTGCTGTTGCCCAATTACAGGCAGGGTTGGAAGCTTTGAGCCAAATATTAATAGATAAAAAGCCTTGCCATGCAGGGCTTTTTTCGTTGTATCAGTTCTCTCATAAACTTTGTATTTAGTTCCGACATGAATCAATCGCGTACACTCAGTTTATTACTGCTGTTATTCTTTAACCAACTACGAGCCCAGACAACCCTGTTCAACGTGACGGATTTCGGGGCAAGAAATGACGGCATTACCCTGAACACGGTGGCAATTCAGCGGGCCATCGATGCCGCATCTGCCAGTGGAAGGGGTTTGGTATTTATCCCCCGGGGCAGGTTCCTTACCGGTGTGATCCACCTTAAGTCAAACGTTCAGTTGCACCTCCACGAAGAAGCCGTGCTGTTGGCCACCACAGATCGCATGCTGTACGGGCCTTCGCTCAAAGCCTCGCCATGGATCGTAGCGGAGAACGCCCATCATGTTTCCATTACCGGAAAGGGCATGCTGGACGGGCAGTGCGACCTGTTGATCGAAGATATTTACAAGGGCCTTCGGGCCGGCACACTCCAGGATCCGGAATGGAAGCGATTCAATCCCTGGCACCAGCGGAGGCCCGTGGAAAGGAACCGACCCCGAATGCTGGAATTCAGGAACTGCGACAGCTTGACCATTCGGGATGTGAAGATGCAGAACGGAACTTCGTGGATTCAGGACTATCAATCCTGTACCAACCTGCTCATCGAAGGCATCCAGGTTTTGAGCAATACATTTCTTAACAATGACGGCATTGATCTAACGGACTGCAGGAATGCCGTGGTGAGGAATTGCACGGTGAATGCGGCGGACGATGGGATCTGCCTGAAATCCTCATTAAGAAATAAGGGCTGCGAAAACATACTCATTGAAAACTGCCGTGTGCGATCCAGTGCCAGCGCTGTGAAGTTTGGAACCGCATCCCATGGAGGATTCAGAAATATCACCGTCAGAAATATCTACGTGTACGATACTTATCGGTCTGCGATAGCCATAGAAGCTGTGGATGGCGGCGCCATTGAAAATGTTACCATAAGTAACATCACGTCCGTGAATACGGGCAATGCTTTTTTCATTCGGCTGGGGCACAGGAACAAGGATAGCGTATACAGCACGCTTCGAAATGTGACCATCCGGAACATGAAAGCCTATGTGCCCAAGGCTAAGCCGGATAAAGGCTATTTCATGGAAGGGCCTGAGCTGCTGATTGCATCCGGAGACGATCCTGAAAGAATTATTGCTGGTACCCAAAAGCCCGTGTGGCATCATTACGGCATTGATTCCAATGCAAAAAAATATGCGCATAATGTGTTTCCCTCTTCAGTCACAGGTATTCCCGGCCACCATGTTGAAAACGTGACGTTGGAAAATATCGAGGTGATCTATGAAGGCGGATCTATGGTAACTGAAAATGAGGTTTCGCTGGATCGTGCAGAACAGATACCAGAAGCAGTTGGAGATTACCCTGAATTTTCTATGTTCGGGGAATTACCCGCCTGGGGCATGTTCGCCAGGCACGTGAGGGGACTCAGTTTGAAAAACGTGACATTCCGGACAGATAAGCCGGACCATCGCATACCCATTCTATTGATGGATGTGGAGGGATTGAGCACCAGGAAGGTGAGACCCTCTCCGGTATCACGCTAAGGAATTTACATAAAAGGTTATATCTTCTCCCCTGATAACCGCTTTAATAAATGCAAACCCAGCGCATTGCGTCCATAGACATCCTCAGGGCACTGACCATGGTGTTGATGATCTTTGTAAATGACCTCTGGGCATTGAAAGAGATCCCGGCCTGGCTGGGGCATGTAGAACGCGGTGTGGACGGCATCGGCCTGGCTGATACTGTATTCCCCGCTTTCCTGTTCATTGTAGGCATGTCCATCCCCTTCGCATTTTCTGCAAGGATAGCGAAAGGGGCCTCTTCGTTTCAACTCCTTCGACATGTGATTTTCCGCACTGTAGCGTTACTGGTCATGGGCCTGTTCCTGGTCAACGGTGAGTATATCAATGAATCGGCAACGGGAATGCTTCGACTGACATGGAACATCATCTGCTGTACCTGCTTTATTGTGATCTGGAACAACTATCCCAGGAATGCCCATCGGTTTTGGGTAGCCCTCGCCAGGCTGATCGCCCTTGTTGTACTGGTACTCATGGCCAACATATATCGGGGCGGCCCGGACGACAACGTCAGCGGCTTCTCGCCAAAATGGTGGGGTATACTCGGGTTAATCGGATGGTCGTATCTGGCTGCCGCCATGGTAACCCTGTTGGCGAACAACAGGTTGTGGGCCATCGCCCTGGGCTGGCTATTCTTTGCCATACTCAGCGTGGTCTACCATGCCGGACTTGTACCGTCATCACTCTCCTTTATCCCCCACTCCATTTCAGGCGGCACAGAAGCAGGCCTGGTTATGGGCGGGGTACTGGTCGCATCCATCCTGAGGTACTACCAGGAAAATGGGAACAATAAAGCACTAACGGTGATCCTTACTGTTTTTGCTGCCGTCCTCGTCCTCCTCTCAGTGATCACCCGCCCGTATTGGGGACTTGCTAAACTGGGAGCCACCCCCGCCTGGCTGTTTTTGTGCAGCGCCTTCACCATCATCGCCTTCATCATCATCTACTGGGTGGTGGATGTATGGGGTAAAGAGCATTGGTTTAAATTGATCAGGCCGGCCGGAACCGACACCTTGTTGACCTACCTGATCCCCTATTATGCCTATGGCATAGCAGGCCTGCTGAATATCCATCTTCCCGCAGGTTTACTTGTTGGGACTGTTGGCCTGACCACCTCCTTACTGTTTGCCCTGTTCTGTGTAGGAGTTACCTGGGGACTCTCCAGAAATGGGGTTCGCCTTAAGTTGTAAACGAATTCAGCTCGGTAGACGCTGATCCTTTTGTTATATCCACCAAGACAATACGATCACCCCCAGCAACCCGGTGACTGATACCAGCGTATCCATGGCCGACCAGGTTTTAATGGTATCCCTGAGCGAAAGCTGGAAGTACTCCTTAAACAGCCAGAAACCCGTGTCATTCACGTGGGAAAACATCATACTTCCTGCACCGATACTTAATACCATCAGGTTGGCATCGATGGCTGTGCCTGCCATCATGGGCGCAATGAATCCGGCGGTAGTGATCCCGGAGACGGTTGACGAACCCACACAGACCCTGATCACCGCAGCGATACTCCATCCCAGGACATAAGGATTCAGGTCAGAAGAGCTGAGGTATTCTGCGATCACCTGGGATACACCGCCATCTGTAAGGATCTGCTTCAGGGCTCCCGCGCCGCCGAATATCAGGAGAATGGAAGCCACATCCTTCACAGAATCCACCAAATGGACATTCAGCTTCTGCCTGTCGTACTGCCTGAATACACCCAGCGAGAACACTGCAAAAAACACCGCGATCAACAAACTGACAGTTGGGTCCCCGATCAATAACACGGCCTGTTTCAGCATGCCTTCAGGAATATATGGAGCCCCTATGGAACTGAAGCTGATCAGTATGATAGGCAGTAATACTGAAAGGAAACAACGGTACACTGGTGGAAGTTGTTCCGGAGGCACCTGTGGCGCAACAAAAGAAAGGTTGGGCAATGTGCTGATGCCTTTGAAAAAAGAACCATACAGCGCCCCGGAGATAAGGATGGCAGGTACAGAAATGATGATGCCATAGAACAACGTCAGGGCCATGTCTGCATTCAGTTGATTCACTAAAAACAAGGGAGCAGGATGCGGTGGAAGATAGCCCTGGGTCACAGACAATGAGGCCAGCAGCGGCAAGCTAACATATACGGCGGAAAGATTATTCCTGTAGGCCACGGTAATAGCAATGGGCACCAGCAACATAAAGCCTACAGAATAGAACAATGGCAGGCCAACAATGAATCCGGTGATCATGAATGCCCATCTTACACGGCCCACACCAACCCACTCCACCATCTTGTTGGAGATCTGCTGGGCGGCCCCGCTGAGGCCAATGACCTTACCCAGCATAGAGCCCAATACGATGATCCCTGTAAGCGAGCCAAGCGTACCACCAATGCCATTCTGCACGGCTTTCATAACAGACATCGTATCTAGCCCCAACACCAGGCCGAGCCCGATAGATACGATGAGAAAAGCGAGGAAAGTATTCACCCGCACATAGGAGATCAGCAGAACAAGGATGACGATGCCAGATATGGTAGCCAGTATCTCCACGTTACCCTAAAAACTGGTTACGGCATAAAAGGCTTTCTTGGGCTTCAGGTCCTTATCAAAGAGAAGCGGATAATTCTTCCTGCCCCTAACCGGGAAATTGTCGAGCCAGCTTGACCTGTCCGAAATGTTCCAGAAGGTCACTGCGGAAATTTCTTTCCCATACTTCCTGAAAGCTTTAAAGCAGTTCTTGTATTGTGCCGTCTGCCTGGCTTCCATGTCTTCGGTGTATGGAGATGCCACTTCGTCTTTATGATAAACAGAAATATCCAGTTCGGTGATCTGTATATTTATGCCGAGGGATACAAAATCACGGAGGGTTTCATCGAGCTGTGGCGGAGTGGGTTCATAAATAGACCAATGTCCCTGAAGTCCAACACCGTGGACGGGCACTCCTTTTGCCTTCAGTTTTCGGATCATATCAATGATCTTCCTTCGCTTTACCGGATTGGTTTCATTATAGTCGTTATAGAACAGCAATGCCTCCGGATCGGCCGCATGCGCGTACTCAAAAGCCCTTTCAATATACTCCTCACCGCAAATCTGGTAGAACAGGGAGTTCCGGTAGACCTCGTCGGCCTTATCACTGATCGCTTCGTTGACCACATCCCAGGCATAGATCATGCCCTTATACCTGCCGACCACTGTTGTGATGTGTTCCTTCAGCCTGGATAGCAGCAACTCCTTTGACACGGTCAGGCCTGCCCCATCCTTGAAGAACCATTCCGGAGTCTGGTTATGCCAGCAGAGTGTATGGCCGCGTAACTTCAAACCATGTTGCCTGGCAAATGAAGCGATTGAATCGGCGCCGGCCCAGTTGTACTCCTGTTCACCCGGATGGACAGGCCCCATCTTCATAGCATTTTCTGCTGTCAGGCTTCCGAACTGCCTGAGGATTAGCCCGGCTTCGTCGGTTTTCAAAGCCCTCGGTGAAACGGCCACCCCAATGGTGAAGTAATTACGATATACATCCTTCAGGCCAGGGGTATCAACGCCAGACTGCTGAGCGGAACAAATGAACACCGGACCCAGGATGAAAAAGCTGATCAGCGCTTTTCTGAACATAGCAGTTGATTAGCCGCCCACGCCTAACGGCGAGAAGTAAGCGAAGATGGAAATGATGATGGCGAGAACGATCAGAGACAGCACAACATCCATCGTACCCCAACTCGCACGGCTTGCGGCTTTATCTTCCGCCACTGTTGTAGAGAAGGTCAGGCCTTCCACCTTTTCTGCAGTAGGCGCCGGCGTGAGCATGCTCACCACCACCAGGATCACAATGCTGAACAGGAAAAGGTAGATGCAGAAATACAGGAAATTCATGGTAGCGAACTGGTGGAGCAATCCTCCTGAAGGAAGGCTGTCCTGCAACAACTGCAGGGTGAGCTTCGCCATACCCAGGATAAACCCGGCCACCATGGAAGTGAGTGCCCCTTCAGCATTTAGCCTCTTGAAGAAAACACCCAGCAGGAATACGGCAGCGATGGGCGGGGCCAGGTACGACTGTACACTTTGAAGATAATTATACAGGCCGCTGTCTATCCGGCCCATCATCGGGATCCAGGCCATGCCAAGTAACACAATGACGCCCGTAGCGATCCTGCCCACGCGCACCAGCTCTTTCTCAGTGGCATTAGGATGTGACTTCTTATAGATATCGATCGTATACAGCGTAGAACAGGCATTATACACCGAGGCCAGGGAACTCATGAGAGCTGCCAGGAGACCACCGGCAAGTACGCCTCTTAGGCCAACAGGCATGATCGACTTCACCATCACGGGGAAAGCCGCATTGGTGTCATCCAGTTGGATTTTCCCTTGGGCATGGAGCGCATAGGCGATCAGACCGGGTATGAGGAAAATAAAGAATGGCAGGAGTTTAAGGAAGGCCGCGAAGATGGTTCCCCTGCGCGCTTCCTTCTCGTTCTTTGCAGCAAGGCAACGTTGAACGATGTGCTGGTCCGTACACCAGTACCAAACCCCCACAATAGGCGAAGCGAACAAAATGCCCAGCCATGGGAACTCGGGATCGCTCAGTGGCGGGAACATATTCAGCTTCTCTTTAGGAACGGACTTCATCAGGGCATCCCATCCGCCTACTTCGTTCAGACCGAATAATAAGAGCACAAAGGAACCCGCCAACAGCACAATGGCCTGGATCGCTTCAGTGTACATAACCGCATGGAGTCCGCCGAAAATGGTATACACGCCTGTAACAATGACGAGGATGATAGCACCTGTCCAGAAATCCACTCCCAGGAACTGGTTGAATACCAGCGCGCCTGCAAAAATGGTAACGGATGCTTTGGCAATAATATAACTGATCAACTGGATGATCGACAACAGCCTGCGGGTTTGCGGATTAAACCTCCTTTCCAGGAACTCAGGCATCGTATATACCGAACTCCGCAGGTAAAAGGGAACAAATACCCAGCCCAGGATCAACACGATATACGAGTGAAGTTCGTAATGTCCCAGCACGGTCCCCGTTTTTGCTGCTGAACCCGCAAGGCCTACAATATGCTCTGAGCCAACGTTTGAGGCAAGTATCGAAGCCCCGATCACGAACCATCCCAGATTCCTGTTGGCAAGGAAATAATCTGAAGTGGTCTCCTTGCTTTTTCTGATACTCCAAATCGACACGGCGCCGATCACAAGTAGGTAAAGGATCACAAATAACCAGTCGATGGCGCCTAAAAACTGCATGTTGTTGATTTTGGTGCACTAACTTATCTAAAATTATTTTATTCGGTCACTTTTAATAAGACAATTATAAAAGACAGCAGTTTCTTGTCACCATGGGACGTTCTTCAGTTACGACTGCACCGATCAGCGCCCATACGATAACGCCAGGAGATCACCTACTCCAATTCCTTCCGGTGCTCCTTTAATAGATCACAGATCTACATGACTTACTGCATGACAGATGGAATATTACCAAAAAACCGTTTTAATACCTGATGCTCAGATTGCTGATATTCTCACTAACTTCAATATATAAAGCGGTCATTCATGAAAGTTTCAATATGGATTTTTTTAGTTCTGGCCATCGCATTAAGCGCATGCGGGTCAAATGATACGGCCAAACTTCCGGGCAGCAAGGGAACGGCTTCTTCCATTCCTCCATCCGGAGATTCCGGGCTGAACCCAGAACAACAGCCAAACCAGTCACTCCCCGTTAACGCAATACCTACTACAGGCAGTTCAACCCCTGCCGCAAACATTCCGCTTAACCTGAAAGGCTTGACATCTATCGGTAATGGTGCCAGCGGCGCATTGAATCCGGAACATGGCAAACCTGGCCATCGCTGTGATATAGCTGTAGGCGCGCCGCTTAATTCAACACCAACAACCGGAGCATCGTCTCAACCTAAAGTTGTTTCCGCCCCATTGGCCCCAACGGGTAACGCCGGCTTGAATCCGCAACACGGTCAGCCAGGACATCGTTGCGATATACCGGTTGGCGCACCATTGAATTCTAAGCCAACAACCACTGCGGCTCCATAACCGACTATTACCGGCGGAAGTATGATCAGTTAATCGGGCTTAAACGACCATGCTTTAATGTGTGGCATTTCGATGGAACCATTTCTGAACAACGGATCGGCAGACCTGAAGAATGCAAGTTGACAAAGACAGGGGATTCGGAGTTAAAATTGAAAGTAGCCCCGAGCCCTCCGTTAAATGAATTCGACCATGCGTTCATAGCTGGAAGTGGTACTGCACTTGGAATCCGGATCGTTGATGCAGCAGTATCGATGGTTTATTGGCATGAGATTCACTGATTCAATGGGTATTGGTTCTAATCCAAATCGGGTATTACTTAAAACTTTGGAAAACCATCATACACTGATCAACCAGTAAAACCCAGATAAATGAAAAGGGCCGTCTCAATACTAAGTGGGACGGCCTTTTTTTTCCGGGAAGTACTGGATCAATTACGATCCCAAATTCGTTTTTTAGAAATGCCGTTTCGAAAGTATTACTTTTATAGTCGCAACTAATGAAACTATCTATTTGGACAATAGGCAAAGTCAATGAATCCTACATTAACGAGGGAGTTGAAGAATTCACCAGGCGAATTGGAAGGTATTTTCCTGTTGAATGGAAACTGTTTCCTGTGCCAAAGCACAGCAATGAAGACCAACTCAAGAAAGCGGAAGCCCTGGTGATCCTGGGAGCGCTGGAAAAAGATGACCACCTTGTGGTATTGGATGAAAAGGGCAAGATGTTCAGCTCCGAAGGGCTTGCAGAATTCATCCAGCAAAAAGCCAATGAAAGCACCCAACGCCTGGTATTTCTGATCGGCGGGGCCTATGGCGTGGATGCCAGCGTGCTCCAGAGAGCCCGTGTAAAATGGTCATTATCAGCTTTGACCTTCCCGCACCAATTGGTGAGACTTTTGCTAACGGAACAGTTGTACCGGGCTTGCACTATATTGCGGAACGAGAAATATCATCACCGATAAAAACACAAGATGTCTGTTACACTCATCATCATTATCATCACCTGCATCGTTTCGATACCTGCTTTCCAGAAAGACGACGTAAAGGACAAGCTATTGTTCTGGCCCTATCGGATCAACAGGCAAAATGAGTATTATCGTTTTATATCCGGAGCGCTGGTACATGCAGACACGATGCACCTGCTGTTCAATATGGTCACGCTTTATTCCTTTGGAATGGCCATTGAAAACTTCCTGTACCCCATATTCTTTCATGAACAATCGATCACCCTGTACATGATCCTCTATGTACTTGCTGCCATTTTTTCCTGCATACCGGATTTCTTCAAGTACCGGAACGATTATCACTACCGGGCTTTGGGGGCATCGGGAGCTGTGTCAGCCGTGATATTTTCGGCGATCTTGCTGGAGCCCTCCATGCCGCTTCGTTTTTTCTTTGTTCCCATTGATATCCCAGGCTGGGTATTTGGTTTTATTTTCCTCGGACTTTCCGCGTACTTGTCGAAAAGGGGCGGTGGGAATATTGGCCACAACGCACATTTCTGGGGCGGAGTGTTTGGCCTCGTTTTTACGTACCTGGCCTCCAGGGCATTTACCAGCGTGAATCTTGTGGACAGGTTTATCGAGCAGGTGTTTTAAATCTTTTGTCGCCTTTTTTATCGCTGCCGTATAGCGTCTCAAAGAACCCTTTCTTTTCTTCCTCTTTACAAAGCTTGGAAAAGCTGGCTGAATTCTGCAGGCTGGGGAACGCGGCTTCCATGACTGCATTTCTCAGGATCTACCCAATGAACTGCCAAATGTCAAAGTCGGGGTCCGTGATGTTCCCGGTAAATTCCGCCTTTGTGGCCACCTGGTCTTTCGTTTTATTGTTAAAAAGCCATGACACACCCGAAACCATCGCCTCCATTATGGGCTGCAAGGGCTTACCCGCCTTCTTATCTTCCTTCCAATTGAGGACCTTTCAAGTTTCTTGATGTTGATCTTTGTATAGCCTGTTATCCGGCCTTAAATCCCGAAAAAGAAAGACCGCCTGAACTACAGGCGGTCTTTCTTTATGAAAACATTTGGGGAAGGGTCTACATTAGAGCCTCACCATTTTCAGGCTGTTGTCGAACAGATTGAACGTGATCTTATAGTTGCCTGTTGCTGCGGGAGCAGAAATATCTCCGCCCTCCGGAATCAGGAAGCCTGCTTTATCACCTTCGCCATATTTCTTACCCCAGTTGCCATTCTCAGGCAGCAGCAGGAATTTTTCGCCAGACTTCAGGTTCAGGCTTGGGATTTCCCAGGTGGTGGCGTTCAGCCTGGTGAACTGTTGTGATGGCACCGGAACGGGGTTCGACCAGCCACCCGGGGTTGCACCGCCGACGACGAACATGCTGGCTGGCAGTCCGTGTTGCTGGGTAAACGGAGTCACTGTGAATTTACCGGTTTGGAAATCCAGGGTGATCCTGTAGGTACCAGCTGCGGCAGGACCAGGGAAGTTATCGCTGAGGTTGAAACCAAAATCTCCACCGGCGGAAAGTCCTGCAAGGCCCTTATTCGCAACAGAAAACTTATTATCCCAATTACCATTCAATGGAAGAATGAGATATTCTTTGCCACCATTCAGTTGGAATATTCCACCAAATGTGGTTTCGTCGATCCTGGTGAATTCCTGTGTTGGAACAGGAACAGGATTGCTCCAACCACCCTGGGAAGCATCCCCAACAAGGAATAGCTTGCCAGTAGTTGGAAGCGGGACTTTAGGAGGAATCTTATAAGGCGTACCCTTGATCTTGATCACGTTGGACACGCGACGCTCATTGTTATTAGCGTATGACGAGATCAGTCGCACATCCATATCGTATGCCTTATTGAATTCAAAGCCATAACCCAGCATGATGTTGTTCAGTTCCCTGGCAGTGAAGGTGGTTGAGCGTTTTCCTTTCACTTCACGAACATTAGCCTTGCTGAAGTTCCTTCCTGTGGAATCGATTTCTACCAGGAACTTGTAAGTGGCGGTATCAGTGGCATATGCGGGGTCTGACCAGGTCAGCGTCAACACGTCCTTCAAACTGTCTGATGCAGGAACCGCGATGTTGGTAGCAGATGCAGTCAGCACCGGCGTTACACCCTCGGTATACAAAGGCAGCTCGTCTGCTTTATCGCACGCAGTAAACCCGGTTACTGCGAGCATGAAATACAGGAATATACTCTTCAATTTCATAAAATCGCTTTTAATATTCTTTATTGTTTAACCACAGTAAATGTTCCGAATTGGAAATCCATAGTGATCTTATAGGTTCCTGCAGTGGGTGGGCCGATGAAGCCAGGCTCAGCGTCACGCTTCCTGAAACTTCCTGACTCCCAGGTCCCGCCCTGGATCATGTGATATTGTGAACCCCATACGCCCTGTTCCTGGATCAACTTGTAGTTTCCACCACCAGGCATGGATACCACCAGCGTATATAATGTATTTGACACCCTTGTAAACCTCTGGGTGACATCCCACGGTGCAGGAAGTGGATTCTTCCAGTCGGACCCAAATGCATTTCCGGTAGCCCAAAGTGTTCCTGCAGCAGGTACCTCAACCACAGGAGGCGGCGCGTAAGGAGTAGCTGTGAACGTTACTTTATTGGATACAAGGGGTACAGCGTTGAGTGACAATGAACTGGTCACCCGCGCTTCCAGTGTATACCTGCGGCCAAAAGTCAGCAGCATGGTGTTTCCCAGTATGGAGTTCAGCTCAAGGCCGGTAAAACTTTTCTCAAGGTTCCTTGAGATGGAAGTCACGTATTTGGTTTTGCTGGCAAAATTTCCGCCTGCAGTGTCGATCTCCAGTTGGTAGACCACATCCTGTGAGCTGTTGCCGGTAGTGAATTTATAATCGGGGTTCGTCCACTTCAGTTTCAACACTTCAATGCCCTCGTTTGGAACCGAAAGCGTTACGGCAGTGGTAGATCCTGTAAGCACTGGCGGTGTCCCCCCTTCGTAGTATATTTTATTCTCCACTTTCTCGCAGCTTCCGAGCAGGAAAGCGAACACTAAAACTGCGCCGAGTGATTTGATAAATTGATTCATATCCTTGATATTATAGATTAATAATTGGGATTCTGCTTGATGTTAGGATTAGAACTTATTTCTGAAGAAGGGATCGGGTAGATCTTCCTGTAGGCATCTACTCCGGTTCCGTTCCTTACTCCACCTTTCCATGGCCACAGATAAGTTCCTTCTGTAAACCTGTTGAAACGGACCAGGTCCGTACGGCGGAAACCTTCCCAGTACAATTCCCTTGCACGCTCATCAATGATATAATCCAGGGTCAATCCAACGGTTGCAATATTGCCCGCGTTGCTGCCATAAGCACGCTGGCGGATCAGATTTGCATAACCAAGTGCGGTGGGGATATCAGTGCCTGTCCTTACCGCTGCTTCCATGAATATAAGATACATTTCAGCAAGCCTGAAAACAGGGAAATCTATGTCGCTGAATTGTTTTTCAGGATCATTACCAAACCCGCCGTCCCTTTTACGGTTACGGAACCGGGTCACAGCAAATCCATCCACAAAAGCACCTATACTATTGATATCGAGGTTCTGCTGGAAAAACATGGCGCGTTTATCAGCGTCGCCATTGAAATCAGGGAAGAGCAGCGGAATGTTCTTTGTAGTGCGGGTACCGCCCCAGGCAGAAAGGCCGGAGACCGTGGCATCCATAGTTCCGCCTACAGAAGCGTTCACGATGAATGTAGTACCACCAAAGTTTTTTGTTTTCAGGCCATCATAATTCAATGTCCAGATCGCTTCCGTATTTGCAACATTGTTATCTGCCAGCAGGAGATGACGATAATTGGAAAGAAGAGAATACCCCGCATCAATCACTTTCCTGGCATTGGCAGCAGCCTCCGTCCATTTGGGCGTGCCGGTATAAACACCCGCGTTCAGGTATATCCTGGCCAGCAATGACCAGACGGCAGCCTTGTCAGCACGACCGTACTCGTTACCCCTGGCATTTGGGAGGATGGTTTCCAACTCTTTCAGTTCCTTCTCTACGTAGGCAAAAAGAGCGGCACGCTGGATCTGTTGGGGTTGAACAGCTGCGCCGATTGGCGTTTCTTCAGTAACGAAGGCAGGATTACCAAACAGATCCATCAGCACCCAGTACTGGTAAGCCCTGACAAACCTGGCTTCTGCACGCATGGCTTTAACAGCCTCAGCGTCTGTACCGCTAAGACCACGCTCGGCCAGTTTGGCATCAGAGCTTTCCCTGATGAACTCGTTGGCGAGGGTGACCACATACAGGCTCCTTGAGTACAAACCATTGATAAATGGATTGCTTGAGCTCCAGTTCATGTTATGGAAGTCCGGAAGGCCCGCATCATTCCATGCGACCACCGCTTCATCCGTACTTAATTCCTGCGCACACCAGAACAGGCGAAGAAAATCGGAGAACCCCTCGTCGATACCGGCAATATCACCAGATCCTGCAGGGCCCTGGTTTCCGGTCAGTGCCATACTTCCGTACACTTTGGCGAGCACCTGCTTATAGCCCTGTGCAGATGTGTACAGGTTATTTGCGGTCACATCGTTGGGCGGAAAGCGATCCAGATCTTTATGACAACTGGCCATCAGCAGTACAAGAACTGCCATAAGACCAGTGATTCGGATAGATAACTTTATCATATAGATTATTGTTTTTATCAATTAAAAATCAAGGTTAACGCCTAATACAAACGTGCGGGGACGGGGATAGATCTGGTTGTCTATTCCACCATTAACCTCAGGATCAAGTCCACGGTATTTGGTGATCACAAAAGCATTCTGGATGTTTCCATACACCCGCATGTGGACATTCTTAAACACCTCGCCCGCATCGTAGCCCACATTGATGTTATCCATGCGGAAGAAAGATGCGTTCTGGATGTAGTAATCACTGAAAAACTGGTTGTTCTCGAAGCGGGTATCCAGATAGTTTGCACTGGCATTACCTACCCAACCCAAAGGATTCACGATCTGGCGGTACACACCGAGGTTACTCTCGATATTATTGTAGTTGTAGTTACCGAGGTTGATCCTGGCAACAAAACCTGCTGTCCAGTTTCCAAATGTAACATTGGAATTAAGACCCATAAATACATTTGGATCGGGGGACTGGTAACGATAGAGGTCATTCTCGTTGATGATGCCATCCCTGTTCAGGTCTTCATACAGGCCCTCGATAGGCTTACCTGCCTTATCATAGATCTGCTTACGCACCATGTATGTATTGGGCCTGTAACCAACGGAATGGATCTGGATGGTATTACCCACACCGCCGGAAATTCCGCCAACGGGGTTTCCCTGGAACTGTGGATCGGGGTTAAGCAACAGCTTAGTGATCTCCGGCTCGATGTAGGTGAAGTTGAATCCGATATCCCATGTCAGTTTATTGTTCCTGATGGGCGTAACGTTCAAGGTAAATTCCACACCATTGCTTTCAATGTTACCTACGTTGGTCAGTAACCTGTTGCTGAAATTTGTGCCAAGGGCGATGGGAACAACACTCAGCAGGTCTTCAGTTTTCCGGTTGAACACATCTACCGAACCGGTTACCCTATTGTCGAACAATCCGAAATCAAGGGCCAGGTTGATGTTCCTGGTTGTCTCCCATCTCAGGTTTGGATCGTACGCGCTTGGGCGGAATACACTGGTGAAGGTGTTGCCAAATTGGTACTGGGCGGCATTGTTACCGAGTGAGTACCTGGGAAGATATCCGTAGTAATCAATACCATCCTGCTGACCGGTGATACCCCAACCAGCACGGAATTTCAGGTTACTGATCACTTTAGAGCTCTTCAGGAAATTCTCGTCGCTGACCCTCCAGGCAAAAGCTGCAGACGGGAAAACGCCCCACCTGTTGTCTTTGCTGAAACGGCTTGTTCCGTCTGTACGAACACTACCGGTAAATATATACTTGTTGTCAATGGTATAGTTCAAACGGCCATAATAGGAAATCAAAGTATACTGGCCCTCAGATGTTGGGAACGGGGGTTCGGTTCCGGGCCTCATGGATTTATCGTA
>Ga0315904_10002714_pt1 | contig 27006 bp, 19 predicted proteins | sample LakEriMetagenome_6_FD_203529 | JGI IMG/M metagenome (GOLD analysis project Ga0315904, IMG submission 203529) | Freshwater fungal communities from buoy surface, Lake Erie, Ohio, United States - Buoy 12 MA120 | ecosystem: Environmental > Aquatic > Freshwater > Lake | place: USA: Lake Erie, Ohio...
GCCGGGCCGACCGGCATGGGCGGGCTGATCCGGCTCGGCAACGAGGCGTCCATGGGAACCCTGCTCTACACCGGCACGGGCGAATCGTCCGACAAGCAGTTCCAGATCGGCGCCGGCTCCGGCACCGTCGCGACCGGTGGCGGGATGATCTCCGTCGGCGGCACCGGTAGCCTGACGTTCACCAGCGCCACCTTTACGACCTCCAGCCCGACGCCGGCGGCGCCGCGGATGCTCACCCTGACGGGCACGTCCCCGGCGGTCAGCCGCATCGCCGGCATCATCCAGGATTCGGCGACCGACGGCTCCGGGCCGCTGTCGCTGATGAAGCTCGGGGCCACGACGTGGGCCCTGTCGGGCGCCAACTGCTACACCGGCAGCACCACGATCGTGGCCGGAACCCTGGCGCTCGACCCCACGGGCTCGCTCGGCTCATCGCGGCAGGTCACGGTGTCGTCCACGGCCGTGTTCGATGTCACCTCCGTTCCCGGAGGCTACGTCGTTCCCGGGCTGCAGACCCTCGGCGGATCCGGCACGGTCGTCGGGGCGCTGGTGGTCGCCGATGGTGCCGCCATCGCACCGGGCTCGAGCCCCGGCACGCTCACGGTGGCGGGCGGCGTCACGCTCGGGGCCTCGGGCCGCTACCAGTGGCAGCTCCTCGACGCGTCGGGCACGGTGGGCAGCGGCTGGGACTGCCTCCGGGTTGACGGCCGGATCGACCTTGCAGCCGACGCGGCACACCCGTTCGCCATCGACCTCTGGACCCTCGCGGGCACCAACCCCGACGTGTCCGGCACCGCGCGAAACTTCGACGCCACGCGGGACGCGACCTGGACGATCGCGACGGCGAGCCGCGGGATCACCGGCTTCGCGGCCGACCGGTTCGTCGTGAACACGTCGGCCACGAACGGGACGGGCGGTTTTCGCAACCCGCTCGACGGCGGCACGTTCAGCCTTGCCGTCTCAGGATCGACCGACCTGAACCTCGTGTTCACGCCGCGGTCGTCGGCGGGCATCACGATCGACGTCGCCAGCGGCACCCAGTCGCAGGCCACAGCCGGCTATCCGCTCCTGACGGGCACGACGCCGCTGACGAAGACCGGTGCCGGAACGCTCGTCGTGGATGCCGTCAACACGCTGTCGGGCAGCACGACGATCGCGGGGGGGACGCTTGCGATCGCCGACCCCGCAGCCCTTGCCGCGAGCCTCGTCAGGCCCTTGGCAGGCGGCACGTTGGCGGTGGCGGCCAGCATCGCCACGACGGTTGGCGGGCTCGACCCGAACGCGGGCGGTCTGACCGACGTGGCCCGCGGCGCCATCACCGTGGCGGGCGGCCTCTCCGCCGCCGATCTCGTGATGGCGATCGTCAGCGGCATGGGGGACGGCTCCTGGAACGGCACGAGCGGCATCACATCGTCGGCTGCGGCTGCGGCGGTCGCCGCAAACGTGCCGCGGAGCGTCGGCTGGCTCGACAACGGTGACGGCTCCGTTCGTTTCTCGTTCGCCGCCCCGAGCGACACCAATCTCGACTGGCAGGTGGACGTGCTGGACGCCGCCAACTTCCTGGCGGGAGGCCGGTTCGACACGGGGCTGCCTGCGACGTGGAACCAGGGCGACTTCACCTACGATGGCCTCGTGGACATCCTCGACGCCGCGTCCTTCCTCTCGGTCGGGCTCTTCGACGCCGGCCCCTACGACGCACAGCCGCAGGTGAGAGCCGTGCCGGAGCCGGGCCTCGTGCCGCTGGTCGCCGTCGGGATGCTCGTCCTTCACGGTGCGAGAGGGTCTCAACGCCGCTCTCGACCAGCCTGACGGTTCCCACGTATCCGTCAGTTATTCGTCGCGGACGCCGCGGCGGCGCCAGTAGTTGGCCAGCAGCGATCCCGAGATGTTCATCCAGGGGATGAAGACCGCCGCCGCGAGGCCCACGGTGTCGATCTTGCCCATCTCGTTGGCCAGCCCCGAGGCCATGCCGCCGTTCTGGATGCCCACCTCCATCGCGATCGTCCGCGATGACCGCTCGTCTACCCGCGAGAGCTTGCAGATCGCGTAGCCGAGCGCGAGGCCGACGACGTTGTGGAGCACCGACGCGATGAAGAGTTCCACGCCGAGGTCCATCAGCTGGCCCCTGCCCTTCGCGATCGTGATCAGCGTCACGAACAGGATGCCGAACATGGCCGCCGCCGGCATCCACCGCTCCACGCCCGGCCAGAGCCGCCAGAGGGCGTGGTAGCCGATGCCCACGAGCACCGCGCCGGCACAGTAGATTGCCAGGAGCGCGGGCCGCGTCGGCTCGCCGCCCGCGGTGAGCGGCACCGACCAGAGTCCGGCCAGCCACGTGCCGAGGGCCGCCGCGAGGCCGAGCAGGCAGCCGGTGGTGAGCGTGCGGCGGGCAGCCGTCGGGGCATGCCGCAGCCAGTCGTGCAGGAGAGCCGCCCCCACCGGCACGATCACGATCTTGATGATGTCCATCATCATCCCGACCACGTCGATCGCGGTCCACCGCCCCGCCAGCAGCCACATCCAGAAGGGCGTGGTGAGCGGCGCCGTCACCGTGCCGATGGCGGTGAGCGTGAGCGAGAGCGGCAGATTGGCCTCCGCGATGTACGACATCACGTTCGATGCCAGGCCGCTGGAGCAGGCGCCGATCAGCACCACGCCCGCCGCGATCTCCGGCGGCATCCCCATCGCCTTCGCGATCCCCCAGCCCACCACCGGCATCACGCTGAACTGGAGCAGGATCCCGATGATCACGGGATAGCTCATGTTCCTCACCGACTTCAGCTCCGCGATCGTCATCTGCGTGCCCATGCCGAACATCACCAGCTGGATCATCGCCGTGAGCAGGTGCTTATTCTTCATGTCGAGGCCGCCGAGGCTGAGGGACCGCTCCGGATAGAGCATCCCGAGCACCACCGTGACGAGCACCCAGATCGTGAACTGGTAGGTGACGAGCGCGGGGATCGCGCGGCAGCCGACCGCCGCGGCCACGCTCGCCACAACGGCGGCTGGCTGCCAGATGTCGGGTCGGCCGCCCGCCCAGCCGGCGGCGGAGGTGACTCCCGCGACGGCCGCGACTGCGAGGCCCAGCCGGGCGACGAGCTTCAGCAGGTCGGGCACGAGCCCTCCTTCGTGGTTGACGCTGCGGCGGCGAACTCCGCGGCCAGCCGGTCGATGGCCAGGGGCGGGCTCGCCAGGATCGGCGGCCGGTGTGGGTTCGGCGGCAGTGCCTCGACGACGCGGGCCATCGAGGCCTGAGCCAGCGCGATCACGTCCACCTCGGTGGCCAGTTCCTCGAGTGCAGCCGCCACCCGGGCGTCGTGCGTGGCGGCGTCGCCCGCCATCAGGGCGTCGAACGCGCCGTCGCAGAGCCGGGCCGTGATCGCGACCTCGCGGCCCGCAGCCGCGGCGCACCGCCCGATCAGGTCGGCCGTCGGGTCGAGCGTGGTGGGGAGCGTGGCGATCACGCCGACCCGCCGGCCGGTGGCGACCGCCCGCTCGGCCATCGCCCGGTCCACGCGGATCACCGGCACGTCCACGAGCGTGGCGGCGGTCTCCACCGCGCGGCCGATCGACGAGCACGTGACGAGGATCGTGTCGGCGCCGGCGGCCTCGGCCGCGGCGACGTGCTGCACCACGCGGCGGGCCGTCGCCGGCCGCAGCCGCCCGTGGGCGATCACGTCCTTGATGAGGCTGTCGTCCACGAGGTTGAACACGGCCACGCCTGGCAGCCGTTCGCGGCAGAGCTGCTCGAAGGCGGGCACGAGCGTGGCGGAAGTGTGGACGAGGCCGAGGCGGCGGAGTGGCGTGGTCATGGTGGGTTCAGCGGGTGGAAAGAACAGCTCACGGAGGTGCACGTTGGCAACCCGCCCAGGAAGCGCAGCGGACGGGGATTCGCCGCAGGGTGCCAATCTGCGGCCACGGTCGTCGTCATCGCCCTCATCCTCGCCCCGCCGTGGCCCGGTCGATGGCGACCGCGGCGAGGATCACGAGGCCCTTGATCACCTGCTGCCAGTAGGGCGAGACGTCGAGCAGCACGAGGCCGATGTTGAGCACGCCGATCAGCAGGCAGCCGAGCACGGTGCCGGCGATCGAGCCCCGGCCGCCGCCGAGCGAGGCGCCGCCGATCACCACCGCCGCGATCGCGTCGAGTTCGTAGCCCATGCCCGCGTCGGGCGTGGCCGCGTTGAGTCGCGACGTGAGCAGCACGCCGGCCACGCCGGCCAGCGCCCCGCACCAGAGATAGGCCCCCCGCTTGATCCCCGCCACCGGCAGGCCGCTGGCATTCGCCGCCCGCTCATTGCCCCCCACGGCGTAGAGGCCGCGGCCGAACCGCGTGTGGCCGGCGACGACGGCGACGATCGCGGCGAGCGCCCCCGCCACCACGATCAGCATCGGCACCCAGCCGAGCAGCGGGATGGCGTCGAGCCGGCCGTTGCCGAGAAACGAGAATGCGGGGCCAAGATCGTGGATCGGATTGCCGCCGGTCCAGAGCATCGTCAGGCCCCTCGCGATGCTCAGCATGCCGAGCGTGGCCACGAAGGGAGGCAGCCGGAACGCGGTGACGGCCGCGCCGTTGACGAGGCCCACGACGAGGCCCGTGGCCACGCCCGCGAGCATCGCCCCGGCCGGCGTGAACTCGATGAGCGTGTTGATCCGCTCCAGCCGCAGGCCCGATTTCGCGAGTCCGGCGGTCACCGCGCCGGCGAGGGCGAGTGTCGAGCCCACGGAGAGATCGATTCCGCCGGTGAGCACGACGAGCGTCATGCCCACCGAAAGGCAGAGGTTCACCGAAATCTGGCGGAGCACATTCTGCAGGTTCTTTTCCGACCAGAACGAATCGGTCGTCAGGCTCAGGAGCAGCACGAGCACGGCGAGGGCGAGCACGGAGCGGAACCGCACGAGCAGCGGCACGAGGCCCGCGGTGGCGGTGCGGAGCGGCGTGGTGTCGGTTGTTGGCGGCGGCATGGCGTCGGGCGGGATCGTCTGGCGGAATGGTGCGTGGCGTCAAGCGACCGCGGCGGGTGGTCGCTGCGGGGGAATGGCGGCATGGAGGATCGCCTGCTCGGTGGCCGCGCCGCGAGCAAACTCGGCCGTCACCCGCCCCTCCGCGAGCACGAGGATCCGGTCGCTGATGCCGAGGATTTCCGGCAGCTCCGACGACGCAACGAGGATCCCCATGCCGCCTCGGGCCAGGTCGTCGATGAGCGAATAAATCTCTCGCTTGGCACCGATGTCGATGCCGCGGGTGGGCTCGTCGAGCAGGAGCACTCGCGGCTCGCAGGCAAGGCCCTTGGCGAGCACCACCTTCTGCTGATTGCCGCCGCTGAGCGTGCCCGTCGCCTGCGCGGTCGTGGCCGCCTTGATTGCCAGCCGCGACACCGCCTCGGCCGCGCGACGCGCCTCCCCGCGGCGGCTCACGATCCACGCCCGGGTCACCGCGTCGAGCGACGCCATCGAGATGTTTTCCGCGATGCTCATCCCGAGCACCAGGCCGTCGGCCTTGCGGTCTTCGGGCGCGAGGGCGAGGCCCGCGGCGAGGGCGTCGCGCGGCGAGCGGATCGTGGCCTCGGCGCCATCGATGCGAACCCGGCCCGTCGTTGCGCGGGAATGCAGGCCGTAGACCGCCTCCAGGAGCTCGGTGCGGCCGGCGCCCATCAGGCCGAAGAGGCCCACCACCTCTCCGGCATGCACCGCCAGTGAGACGTCCGCAACGAGCGGCTGCCCGCCCGCGGGTCGGGCCACGGCGAACCCGTCGAGCTGCAGCAGCGGTCGCCCGGGTGACGATGGCGATCGCGGATAGAGGTCGGCGAGGTCGCGGCCAACCATCCGGCGGACATACTCGGCCCTGTCGCGGGCGGAGAACGCCGCCTCGTGGACGAGCATGCCGTCGCGGAAGATCGTCACGTCGTCGGCGATCCGCGGCAGCTCGTCGAGCCGATGGGTGATGTAGATCATGCCCACGCCCCGATCCTTCAGCCGGCGGATCACCCGGAAGAGCGTTTCCACCTCGTGTTCCGTGAGCGCGGAGGTGGGCTCATCGAGGATCAGGAGCCGCGCATCGAGCGACAGTGCCTTGGCGATCTCGACCATCTGCCGCGTGCCCACCTTGAGCCGTCCCACCGGCGTCGCGGGATCGATGTCAAGGTCGAGCATGGCGAGCACGTCGCGGGCATCGGCGTGCATGCGGTGGCGATCGACGAGGCCCCAGGGCGTCAGCGGCTGCCGGCCGAGGACGATGTTCTCGGCGACCGACAGGCCGCCCACGAGGTTCAGTTCCTGGAAGATGATCGACAGGCCCGCGGCCTGGGCCTCGCGGGGCGAGCGAAACGCCACCGGGCGACCGTCGAGGGCGATCGTACCCGCATCGGGTGGAAACACGCCGGCGAGGATGTTCATCAGCGTCGATTTGCCGGCGCCGTTTTCGCCCAGCAGGGCGGTGAGTCGTCCGGACCGCACCGTGATGCCTGCGCCGGCGAGCGCCTGCACGCCGGGGAACGCCTTGGAGATCCCACGGGCTTCGAGGAGCGGCGGCGAGTCGCCCACGGCGGGAGTCATCGGGGTGTCCCCTCGCTGGCGCTCGGGGCTTCGAGGTCGGTGATCCGTAACGGAATGAGCTTCCAGGGCTTGTCGGCCGGAAGCACGCCCTGCACCTGGCCGCAGGCGGCGAACTCGAGTCGTCCGCCCGCCTTCGCGGCGGTTGTGAACGGGGCGATGACGCGTTCGTGCACGAGCCGGTTGATCTCGCTTGCGGCCGCGGCGAGTTCGCGGGAGTCGGTCCGCGAGGCCGGATCGACCGTGCCCGTCACGTCGCGGACCGCCGTGCCGAACACGAGGCCCGTGGCGAGCATCACGTCTCCCGCGCCACCGTCGAGGGCCACACGGCAGCCCGCGGAACCGACCTCGACGATCGTGCCTGTGCCGCGGACGAGGTAGAGGCACGTGCGACTGAGGCCGACGGAGCGGCCGAGCGACCCGCAGGCCTCGGTCCCGTCGCGGCGGATGGCCGCCATCACCTCGCCCGCGTCGTTCGCCTTGGCGAGAGCCGGCGTCAGGTCATCGGCCCAGAAGCGACCCGCGAACGCCCGAGGGTCGAACGCCGCCACGGCCGTGATCTCGGAAAGAGGGCGGATGCGGATGAGCGGAAACCGCCAGAGTAGCCCGCCGAAGGACGCCAGGATCGCGGCGACGACGAGCCGGCGGAGACGTGATCGCGGTGACGGAGGGACGGGCATGCGGGCGGCCTGATGGGCGAGGCGTCAGTTCGTGGCCGGGCGGGCGTCTTCCTTCGCTCCGTAGTCGCCATACTCGCCGACGTTCTCGGGCGTGACCACCTCCACGGCGACCGGCACCTTCTGGGGAAAGTCGCGTTTCCCCTTGATCCAGGCGTCGGCATACTCCGCCGCCTGCCGGGCCATCGTCTTGGGGAACTGCATCCCCGTGGCGGCGATCTTCTTCTCGGCGATCAGTTTCACCGCCTCGTCGGCGCCGTCGAAGCCGAACACCTTCACGTCGGTGCGGCCCGCGGCAGCGAGCGCCTGGTAGGCCCCCATCGCCATCGCGTCGTTGCCGCAGAACACCGCGGCGAGTCCCTCGCCGTGCTTCTGGAGGAGCGTTTCCATCACCTCGAGCGCCTTCGCGCGGTCGAAATCGGCCGCCTGCTGGGCCACCATCGTGAGGCCGGGGTAGTTGTCCACGACCTCGTGAAAGCCCTTGCTGCGGTTGTGGGCGTTGTTGTCGCCGAGGTAGCCGAGGATCTCGACGTAGGCGCCCTTGCCGTCGAGGGCCTCGACGAAGTGCTGGCCGAGGGCCACGCAGCCGCCGTGGTTGTCGGAGAGAATCTGCGACGTTGCGGCGTCGGTGGCGTTGATCTCGCGGTCGATGCAGAACACCGGCACACCGGCGGTCTTGGCCTTGCGGACGTTGGCGATCGATCCGTCGGAGTCGGTCGCGTTGAACAGGATCGCCTTGTAGCCGCCAGCCAGCACGTTCTCGAAGTGCGAGGCCTCCTTTGCCGTGTCGTTCTGCGAATCGAAGATCGTGGCTTCGTAACCGAGCTCCTCGGCCCGCGCCTTGGCCGTCTCGCCGAGGACCACGAACCACGGGTTGTTGAGCGTGGAGATCACGACCGCGACCTTGGGCGTGCCGGCGGCTGCGGATGCCGCGGTGACACGGGGCGGTGCGGTGGGCTGGGAGCAGCCAACGGCCACGCAGGCGGTGACGACGGCGGTGAAACGGCGAATCATTCGGGTTGAGTCCTCATATCTCGTGCCATGACCAGGAGGTCGTCGTGTCCGACCTGGCCCCCTTTGAACGCGAACACGGCCCCAGCGATCGCGGGCCGCGTGCTCTCCACGCGACACCACGGCGCCCCGGGGGCCAACCGGGCCATAAATCGCAGCGACGAGATTCCGAGTTGACGGGCCACCTCGCCGGACGTGTCGCCACCGGCGACCACCACCCGACGAACTGAGGCCGCGTCGAGAATCCTCCCCGCGACTCGTCCGAGGAGTTTACCCAATGCCTCACCGGTCAGCGCCGACCAATCCCCCGCGCCGGTCCGAAGGATCACTGAGCGGCCTGCGCGGTGCGCGGTAGTTGCGCTCGTCACCGCGGCGTCGTGAGCGGCATCAAGGCCGCTCGCGACGAGTGGCTGATCGTGAAAGCCGGCGTGGAGGGCCGAGGCGATCTGCCGCGACGTCACCGGTGACCGGCTCCCGGAGACGACGAGGAGCGGGCCGGGTGGCATGGGCTCGCGGGCCTGTCGGTGCTCGCCATGGAGGGACGCGGCGAAGACTCCGGCGGCGACGATCGCCGCCTCGATGCCCGAGGAGCCGGCCACGAACAGCGGCGCGGCGGTGCGTTGCTGCAGCTCGTCGAGCACGCGTCCGATCGTGGCGAGGTGGCCGGTGGTGGTGGCGTCGAAGAGCACGATGCCGTCGGGGGCCGCTTCGATTGCAGAGAGAGCGGCCTCGGTCCCCTGCTCCACCATCGGCAGTTCGATGAGCGTGACGGGCAGCGACGTCTGGCGGGAGAGGACTAACCGCAGGTCGGCCTCGTCCATGGGGGTGACCGGGTGTCGGCTCATCGTCGGATGTCGGTCGAGTCGGAAGGCAGGGCTGTCGAGGCCCGACCGTGCGAAGAGGTTGCCGAAGGCACACCAGCGGCCGAGGTGCGGTGCCGCCACCACCAGCGGCGTCCACCGTGCGGGCAGCACGCGCCGGCCGATCTCGACCGCCCGCCCGATGCTCCCGACCGTTGGCGACGAATCGAACGTCGAGCAGACCTTGTAATGGAGGAACCGCGGCTGCTTCGCCGCCAGCATCGCAAAGACGCCCGGCAGGCGTTGCTCCATGTCGGCGGGTGCAAACGTGCGGCTCAATCCCGCAACGCCAATCGCGCGTCGCGATGGCGAGGGCGAAGGTTCGACCTCATTGACGTACAGTTCGACGTCGATCCCGGCGTGCGCGAGCGACTCGAGCACGTCGGTCGAGCCGGTGAAGTCGTCGCCGTAGTACGCCAGGTCCATGAGCAGCCTCTCGCGGCCGAGTTTTGCAGGATCGTCACCCCAGAGAGCGTAACGCCGCGAGGCGTAAGGCCGCCCGGCTCAGGAAGCGTAACGCCGTAAGGCGTACGGCCGCCCGGCTCAGGAAGCGTAACGCCGTAAGGCGTACGGCGGATCCACGCGAGACGCGGTCTCGGCCTCCATCGCTTCCGCGCGTGGGGTTCCTGGCGGCGCTGATGCGATCGGGCCCTCTGCTCATGCGCCCGGCTTTGGAATCGCGGCGTAGAACTCAAGCGACTGTCGCAGTTCCGGCCGTGTCTGCGCGTAGTCGGCCAGCGGCACGCCGGCCACCGCCGCTTCCCATGACTGCGCAAGCGCGGTCACGCCGGCGGCTGGTCCGCCCGGGTGGGCAAGGATGCCGCCGCCGGCAAGGTACATCAGATCCACGGTCTTCGTGCGGGCGTAGGTTTCGGGCGCCTGGCCGCCCCACTGGCCCGACGACACCACCGGCAGCAGGGGCCGGTGCGGGCCGCGCGGCTCGAGGCAGGCCTCGATCGAGCGGACGACGGAGTCATCGCTCTCGCAGAACTTGTTCTGCAGGCCGTTGACGTGGATCTGGTCGATGCCGGCGAGCCGCCAGAAGGCCTGGTAGGCCCGAAACTCCATGCCGAGTAGCGGGTGCCGCGAGATCGCCCCCCAGCCGTTGCGGTGGCCATGGATCGGCAGGGCGGCGTGCCGCCGAAGATGCTCGACGCCCACGAGGCCCACGCCGTTGAGGCTCACCATCACGCACGTCCCGCCGGCGGCGAGCACCACATCGTGGTGGGCGAGCATCCGGTCGAGGCGATCGCTGATGTTGAAGGCCACCATCACCTTCCGGCCCGTCGTCTGCGCCGCCTCGTCAACCGCCTGCATCACGGCCTTCACCCGGTCGGCGAGGGGCGAATGCGGCGGATTGGCCATCAGTTCGTCGTCTTTCACGAAGTCGATGCCGGCCACCGCGAGCGTCCGGACGAGGTCGGCGGTCTGCCGTGGTGTAAGACCGATGCTTGGCTTGATGATCGTGCCGATGATCGGCCGGCCTTGCACGGCCGCCAGCCGCCGCGTGCCCTCGATCCCGAACTGCGGGCCGGCGAACTCCGCGGCGAGTCCGTCGGGTACGATCACATCGAGGAGCTTGAGCCCCGAAAGGAGTCGGAGTTCGAAGAGGTTGCCCGCCACCATCGCGGCGATGGCCGGCAGGCTCGCCGACACGTTCTCCACGGGGAAAGCCACCCGCACGCGGCCGCGGGCATGGCCTCGCGCTGGATCCTTCGGTGCCGCCGCGCCGGGCAGCGACGGCGACTCCACGAACCCGAGCGGCTCGATCGACTCGACCGTTGCGCCGTGCCGCGCCACGAGGTCGGCGGTTTCGCCCGGCACCTTCGTGAACGTGCCCGTGGACTGCTCGCCCGCGATCGAAGCCGCCGCGGCCTCCAGCGTCGCGGGCGTCTCCACGAGATAGTCGGCGATGATTCGTGATGCCGTCATGCGTTGTCCTTTCCGGAACGACCGGCGACCCTTCGGGCCGGATTGGTTTTCTCGCTTCCGCTTCGGGGTTTTCTTCGGGGCACGGGTGACACCCGTCTGGTGGTGGTGTGTCCCACGCTCTACGGCGTTGGGCTTGGGGACGCGACCGCGGTGGCAGCCAGTTCCACCCGCCGCACCGCATCCCGCCAGCCTGCCAGCAGCCGGTCGGCCTCGGGCCGCGGCATCCGCGGGCGGAAGGTGCGCAGCGAGCGTGGCAGCCGTGCCAGATCGTCCGGCGACGAATACCATCCGAGCCCGAGCATGCCCATCATCGCCGCGCCGAGCGCCGATGAGTCGGGCACGTCGGTGACGTCGAGGTCCACGCCGGTGACATCGGCCACGAACTGCATCAGGAACGAGTTTCGTGTGGGGCCGCCGTCGGCGAGCAACGCCGCGGGCACGACACCAGCCTGGGCGGCGAGCATCGCCATGACGTCGTGGACCTGGTAGCCGATCGCCTCGAGGCCCGCCCGCACCACCTGCTCGCGGCCGCTGTGGGCCGTGAGGCCGACGATGGCCGCGCGGGTCTCGGCGGCGGCGTACGGCGGGCTCATGCCGGCGAACGCGGGGACGAGGTAGACGCCGCCGTTGTCGGGCACCGACGCGGCAACCGCCTCCGACTCCGCGGCGTCGGCGATCAAGCCCAAGCGGTCACGGAGCCATGCGATCGTGGCGGCGCTGGAGTTGATCATGCCTTCCAACGCGAAGGTCGGTCGGCCGTCGATCACCCAGGCGAGGGCCGTCGCCGCGTTACCGGCGGCGCTCGGCCGCTCGTGTCCGGCATTGAACAGGATCGATGTGCCGGTGCCGAACGTGGCCTTGGCCGTGCCGGCCGCGAAGCATCGCTGGGCGAAGAGCGACGCCTGCGAGTCGCCAATCACGCCGACGATCGGCACCGGGTTGGGCAGCACGCCGGCGACGGTGGTCTCGCCGTAGGTCGCCCCGCTCTCCCGCACCTCCGGCAGCGCCGCAGGCGATGTGCCGAAGAGGTCGCAGAGGTCGGCGTCCCACGCCAGCCGGTCGATGTCGTAGAGCAGCGTCCGGCTGGCGTTCGTGGAGTCGCCGGCGCACACGCGACCGTTTGTGAGTCGATGGATCAGGTAGGCATCGATCGTTCCGAGCACGGCCCGACCCGACCCGACGGCCTGCCGCACGGCGGGCTCCTCGTCGAGCAGTCGACGGATCTTCGACCCGGAGAAATACCCGTCGAGCGACAGTCCGGTGCGCCGGTGGATGAGGTCGCCCATGCCCTGCTCCGACAGGATTCGGCAGACGGCGTCGCCACGACGGTCTTGCCAGACGATCGCCCGCCGCAGCGGCTCGCCCGTGGCGCGGTCGAAGACGACGAACGTCTCCCGCTGGTTGGCGAGGCTCACGGCGGCGACGTCGTGGATGCGGCCGGGTGCGCGGTCCACCAACGTCGCCACGACCATCTGCACGTTGTGCCAGATCTCGTCGGCGTCGTGTTCGACCCGCTGGGGGCAGGGGCAGTGCTGCGCGTGGTCGCGCGAGGCTCGATCGACCACCGTACCCTGCTCGTCGAACAGCACCGCCTTGGTGGCGGAGGTGCTCTGGTCGATGGCGAGGATCAGCGGCATGAGACGTCACGCCTCGTCACGAAGTGGCACAGGTTTTCAACCTGTGGTGCCCGGAAGTAGCACAGGTTTTCAACCTGTGGTGCCGCGCCGCTCGGGGCGGCCCATGCCCCGTCGCCGGACGTTTGCTGCGGGCATCCTGCCCTCCGCTCACTCGATGCTGCCCTCGCTTCGCCATCCTGGCTCCGCTCGGTCAGCAACGCCGGCTCCCGGGGCATGGGCAGCCCCGAGCTTCGTGGTTGGCCGGTCATCCCGACGAGGCTGCTGATCGTGATGTGCACGGGGATCACCGCTGGCGCCGGCGGGAGAGGAGCGTGACGATGCGGTCCGCGAGGCCCTCCATCGTGATGCCGTAGTGCCGGAAGATATCGGCTTGGCTGCCTGTCACGGTGTCGGCGTCGGGGAGGCCGGCAATCGCGAACGCGACCTGGACGCCGGCCTGCAGCAGCACTGCGGCACAGGCCTCGCCGAGCCCGCCGTGCACCGAGTGTTCCTCGACCGTGAGCACCGCGCCGCAGTCGCGGCCCGCGGCGAGCACCGCCTCCACGTCGAGCGGCTTCACGGTGTGCACGCTCTCCACGCGGCAGGCGATGCCCTGCCCCGCAAGATGCTCGGCCGCGAGCAGCGCGTGGACCGCCGTCTCACCCGTCGCCAGGATCGCGGCATCGCGGCCGTCGCGGAGCCGACGCGCGCGGCCGAAAGCGAAAGCGTCCGCGTCACCCGCCGGCAGGTCGAACATCGCCGCCTTGCCAAATCGCAGATAGACCGGCTTCGACGCGGCGGCGGCGGCCCGCACCGCTGCACGGGTCTCCGCATTGTCGGCCGGGGCGGCGATCGTGAGGTTGTGGATCGCGCGAAGCGCGGCGAAGTCGTGGAGCGAGTGGTGCGTGCTGCCGAGGGCGCCGTAGCTCACGCCTGCGCTGATGCCCACGAGCACGGCCGGCACGTCGCTGTAGCAGACGTCGTTCTTCACCTGCTCGAGCGCGCGGGCCGCCAGGAAACAGGCGGGCGACGTGGCGAAGGGCTTCTTGCCGCAGGCGGCCAGGCCGGCCGCGATGCCCACCAGGTTCTGCTCCGCGATCCCGACCTCGACGAGCTGGTCGGGCAACGCCTGACCGAAGGGGCCTAGCTTGCCCGAGCCTCGAGAGTCGCTGGTCACCGCCATGATCCGCCGGTCGTCGCGGGCGAGCTCCAGAACGGTGTCGGCGAAAGCCTCGAGATTGGCACGGCCCATCGTCAGGCCGAGCCGGTCGGCGGCGGCCCGTGCGGCGGGCGAGAACATCGACGGCGCAGGGGCGCTCATGGGGCGGCCTCCCAGGCGGCGAGCTGCCGCTCAAACTCCGCCTCGGCCCGGGAAAACTCCTCGGCCGAGGGCACGCCGTGGTGCCACTTCAGCACGTTCTCCATGAAGCTCACTCCCTTGCCCTTGACCGTGTCGGCGATCACGCAGACGGGCACGCCCGCCGGCCCGCGGTGGGTGAGCACTCGCTCGAGGGCCGCGAGATCGTGGCCATTGACGCGGCGGACGTCCCAGCCGAAGGCGGCGAACTTGGCGTCGAGCGGCTCGTTGTTGCACACGTCCCGCGTGGGGCCGGTGATCTGCAGCGCATTGTGATCCACGATCGCGGTGAGGTTGTCGAGCCGGTGATGGGCCGCCGCCATCGCCGCCTCCCAGTTGGAGCCCTCGGCGAGTTCGCCGTCGCCCAGCAGCGTGACCACGCGGACGTCGTGGCCGTCGCGCTTGGCGGCGATCGCCATCCCCACGCAGATCGGGAGGCCGTGCCCGAGGCCGCCGGTGTTCATCTCGATGCCCGGCACCTTGCGCGTGGGATGGCCGATGAAGGGCGAACGATAGTGGCAGAGGGTGTCGAGCGACTCCTTGGGAAAGAAGCCCCTGTCGGCGAGCACGACATACAGCGCCTCGACGGAGTGCCCCTTGCTCTGGACGTAGCGGTCGCGGACGGGATCGCTCCAGTTTGCCGGCGTGATCCGCAGCACGCGGTTGTAGAGGATGTTGAGGATGTCGATGCACGACAGGCTGCCGCCGGTGTGGCCGGCGCCGGCCCGCATGATCGCCCGGACGGTGTCGCGGCGATACTCGATCGACTTCCGGGCGAGGTCGCGGTCTGTCATGGCTGCGGCGTTCACTCGCCGGCCTCGTGCACGTGGACGTCCCAGCCGAGGTAGTTGCCCAGGGCCTCGCGGAGCACGCCGGCCGTGGTGGAGAGCGTCATCACCACGTGATGCTCGAAGCCCTCGCGGCAGACGTGCTTGAGCAGCCGCTGCAGGCCCGGCACGTGGGCGACGGCCCGGGTGCCGAAGGTGTCGAGCGGGTCGTCGGTGAGCCGCCCCTCGCCCACGTAGGCCCGAATCCGCCCCTCGGCGTCTGCCGTGGTCACGCGGCCGAAGGTGAGGGGGCCGGCGGGCGTGCGGCCCTCCATCGCGCCGTAGGTGTTTTCCACGCCCAGCGTGCTCCCCAGGATCGGGGCCGTGGCGATCTTCGCGTCGGGCAGGAAGGTCTTCGCCCAGTTGCCGCAGTGGAACAGGGCGCACTTGTCGTCGTCATCGCCGTAGTTGTTGTTCCAGTCCACGAGAGCCGCGGGTGAGCTGGCGGCGAGTTGCATGGCATACATCGTCAGCGTGCCGGTGACGTCCACCTCGCAGGCGCTCGGCATGAACCGCTCGCTCATCATGCTCATCAGCGTGCAGACGTTGCAGCCGAACGACTGCTGCACCGAGGTCCAGCACTGGATCGCCGTGGCGTCGATGGCATTGGCCTCCATCCAGCGGGCGAGCACGACGCCGAGCGTGGCCATCTGCAGGAGCTTGGCGTCGGGCACGCCGGGGGCCGGGGCGTAGCCGGTGATCTCGGCGAGCTTGGCCCGCACGGCGGGATCGTCGGCCGAGAGGGCCGCCGCCTGGGTGACGAACTCCGAAAGATCGACCGTCGTGACGCTGATGCCGTGGCGCTCGAGGATCTTCTCGCTGTAGCGGACGGTGTTGAACGCGCCCGGCCGGGCGCCGACGGCGCCGAGCCGCACGCCGCGAACGCCCCGCACCACGCGGCAGACCCGGACAAAGTCGGCGAGATCGGCGGCAAAGCCCGCGCTGGTGAGGGCGGAGACATGGCGGCTCGTGAGCGAGAACCTGATCCCGGCCTGGACGAGGTTGTTGCAGACCGAGATCTTGCCGCAGAAGGCGTCGCGGCGACGGGCCACCCCGAGCTGGCCGAGATCGTCGGGATAGCCCTGCACGAGGATCGGCACGTTCAAGCCCGAGAGTTTGAGCGTGTCGGCCACCCCCTTTTCGTCCCCGAAGTTCGGCAGCACCACGAGCACGCCATCGATCTGGTCGCGGTGCCGGCGGAAGAGTTCGGCGCAGCGCCTCGCTTCGGCGTGGGTTTCGATGCCTCCAAGTTTCGTCTCCTCCGGCGAGACCATCACCGGCGTGACGCCGGCGGCTTTCAGCACCGCCAGCACGTCGGCACGGGCCTCGCTGACGAGCTGGTCGGGAAAGAAATCACGGTTGCCGATGATGACGCCGAGCGTCGGCGAAGACGAAGCCATGCCTGCGAAGGATCCTCGAGTGATGCGAAGATTGCGGCAGCGGCGCCGCGATCAGGTTTCATCGTACCGGCTGGGGTGAAGCCGCACGCGTCGGCCGGCGTCCGGGATGGGTTGTTGCGTGTTGTTGCGCCGTGTACTGCGGCCATGCGGGTAGACGGGGCGAGTCGCCCCAGAGTGACACGCCTCGGCAGAAAACGACGCAGTTCTCGGGCCGGGGCTTTCGTGTCCGTTCCAGCGGCTCATCGGCCGGTCGGCGTGCTCAGCTGCCGTACAGCCTACGGCAGGCAGCGATCGAGTCGAGCCGCGAACTCGGCGAGAAACTCCCGCCGCCAGCGGCTCACGGTCCTCGCGCCGTGGTGCGGACCTTCGGCCACCGCCGGATCGGGATCGTCGGTCCACCAGTTCGGGAACCGGGCCGACGGCTCGTCGCGCCGCGTCGCCGCGGCGGCCACCGAGCGAAACGAGCCGGCAGTGCCGTCGATGGCGGCGTCGGTGCTGGCGATCGCGAATCGCCAGGCCTTCGATTCCTTTGGGCAGAACCAGAAATGCCAGGCCCCATCGGCATCCCGCGTGCCTGGGCAGGACTGGCCGTCGAGGTCGAGCGTCGCGGAGAGCGATGCCGCGGGAGTGTCTGAGTCGAGAATGAGTTCGACCACGCGGAACGTCTCCACGATGTCGTCGCCGGCGGGCGGCCGTCGCCAGACCAGACGGTCGCGATCCCACGCCCGCACGAACGCCCCGCCCCACGAGGCGTGGTCGGGCCTTCCGGCATCGCCGTGGATGAGCATGGCCAGCGAGGGCGAGTCGCCCATCTTGAGCCGGGTCTGCGTCTCCCCGCGGAAGGCGATCCCGTGGGCGAAGTAGTCGCCAAGGGCGCCGTGGTCTGCGGCATGAGCTGCGACGAACGTGTCGTTGCCCCATGTGCCGGACTGGTCGCCGCCGACGAACCAGCCGCGGTAGGTGGCGTTGGACTCGATGATCCAGAGATGCGGATGCTCGCGGACGAGGTAGTCATAGGCCGGGGCCGACCACTTCTTGTTGGGGCCGCCGATGAAGTGGACGCGAAGCTTCGGAAGGATGTCGGGGGCGTCGTGCACCGCCTGGGCCAGGTCGTCGATTCCGCCCCAGACGAGCACCCACAGCGGCCGCGGGTCGTCGCGGCGGCCACATTCCACGATCCACCGGGAACCGGCGGTCGGCTCGGCGAAGCCGGCCGCTCCGGCCGATTCGACGGCCCCCTGCACGGTGAGACGCCGCAGGGTGTCGGGATCGGGATAGCCGCCGGAGCGACGGCGAAGCACTGCATGATCGCGGGCGTAGACGTCGATGACGTCGTGGATGTGCTCCGCGCGGCCGGGGCCGTAGGGCGACGACACGAGCCCCTCGATGCCGACGACATCGGCATGCAGAAGCAGGTGCACGAGCGACTGGAGGTCGTCGTAGTCGGTGCCGCCGGCGTCGGTCGAGACGATCACCCGGGGCCGTTCGGCGGCGGCCACGATCCCCTCGCAGGCGAGCAGCAGGCCGAGGCTGGCCGCGACGAACGCCGCCGTCATCGCGGCTGCCCCGTCGGTGGTTCGACGGTCACGATCACCCGTTCGTAGCGGGTCAGCGGCGGCGTGCCGGCGTCGGTGACGGCCAGGATCACGTGCGCGGTGCCGGCCCGGCCGAACTTCACGGGGGCCACGAAGGTGGCCTCCGCCCGGTCGGCGTTCTCGATCACCAGCGGGCGGGCTGAGCGGCCGCTCGAAAAAGTGAACGTGCCGGGCTCCGGGTAATGCATCCAGCGGTAGGTGAGCGTGTCGCCGTCGGGATCCGACGAGCCCGCGGCGCTGAGGGCGAGGCGGCCGCCCGGCTTCACGGTGAGTTCCCTCGTGTGGCCGAGCTTCGGCACCGGCGGATGGTTGGCGTCGGCGTAGGCAGGCGTCACGGTCCAGTCCATCCGCGCGCTGAAGTCGTTTTGAAACTCCCGCCGCCACCGCCAGACGGTGCACCAGTTGTCGGTGTGCCAGCGGCCGTCGCTGCCCTGCACCTCGTCCACGGCGTCGGTCCAGAAGGGCCGCGTCTCCCGTTCGAGATGCCACTTCCGCAGCGGCGGGCAGGCCATCTCGTAGCGTCCGCCCCAGCCGCCCCAATCGGGATGCTCGGGGTCGGCGAGCCCGGTGGCGATGAGATTGAAGAAGCTCGGTGTGTCTCCCTCCATCATGAAGGCCACGGGAGGGTACTCGGCCCCCAAGGGGCCCTTGCACCGCACGTGCTCGTCGAGCCAGGGCTGCGACACGAGGCTGAAGTCGCCCCCCACGAACCTGCCGTGCAGTTCGTCGCCGGCGATACCCGTCCAGGTGGCATAGTGGTAGCCGCCGAGCGGATGAAAGCCGGGGCTGGCCACATAAAAGAGATCCGGGAACGACCGCCGCAGCCATGGGCCGCTGTCGTCCTGGTCGGAGATCGTGGAGACGCGGAGCTTTTTCACGAACCGATCCACCTCCTCGGGCGTCCGCGTGGCTCGCACCTTCCAGAGGGCCTGCGCCAAGCAGTTGGGGCCGCCCCAAATGGAGATCCAGACCGGCCGATGGTCGTCCGCATCGACGACTTCGATGATTCGCTCCGAGCCCGGCGAGTCGTGGTCGGCGCCGACGCCGGTCATGCCGTAACGGGGGACGCCGGCGCGGATCAGCGACCGGAGGCGGTCGCCCGTCGGAAAGCCCTTTTCGTGGACTTCGAGCGCGTCGCGGACCTTTCCGTAGGCCGTCACGATCGCCTCGATCCGCTGCGGTGCCGTACGGTCGGGAAGATGAACCGAGGTGGTGGCGATCAGGGCTTCGGTGTCCCATTGGTTGGTGTAGACGAGAAATCGCACCAGCGACATCGCGTCGTCGGGCTCATTCTCGATGTCGGTGAGCACGATCACCCTGGGGCGCTCGGCGGCGGCCAGCGGCGGCGCGTCCAGCGGTGCCAGCCTGCAGGCCGACAGGAGCACAACAAGCCGAATGGAGAGGGCGACAGGGTTCGTCATCAGAGCCGCAGACATGAACGCAGATTCCCGCAGCAGGTGTGCGCAAATAGTGAGTCGTTCATCCATCACGCGACGTTGATGCCACCGCACGATCGCGGCATCATTGAGCACGTGATGGGGGGAGTGTCCCGGACGATAATTCGGGATTCTACCATTTCGAAACCGAGGGAGTGATTCGATGTTCAGCCAGGTCTGTGTCAGCCGAGCCGGCGCGACGTCGCGTCGCGGCTTCACGATCGTGGAACTCCTCGTGGTGATCGCGATCATCGCCACGCTCATCGGCTTGCTCTTGCCGGCCGTGCAGAGCGCCCGCGAAGCGGCCCGGCGGTCGTCGTGTCAGAACAACCTCAAGCAGATCGGGCTGGCGTGCCTGAGCTACGAATCGGCGAGACGGGTCTACCCGTACGGCAACTCGCTCATTCTCGCCGCCGCGAGCCCCGTTCCGAAGGGAACAACCGCCAGCGGCAATCTAGGCAGCGGCTGGACGCTGGAGGTCATGCCCTATTCCGAGAACACGCAGCTCAAGGATCTCTACAAGCCGAATTGGAACATCGAGGCCAACGACCCGGCGATCAAGCAGCTCCGCGAGACGCCGGTGCCGATGGATGCCTGTCCGTCCGACTTCCCGATGCAGCTCGCGGTGCCGTCGGCCACCTGGACGAACCAGTACTGGCCGGGCTCGTATCGCGCCAGCGCCGGCCGCGGGAACGCGTCTGTCACCGGGTATCTCTGGGAGGATCTTCCGCCGCCGTACCAGGCCAGCACGTCGACCGCGAACTCCGGCGGCACGCCCGTGCATGCCGGATGGCGCGGGCCGATGCACGCGGGCCGCCAGGATCCCACGACCCGACGCATCGACGAAACGTTCGCCCTGCACTCCGAGAAGATCAAGGCGATCACGGATGGCCTGTCGAAGACCCTGCTCGTGGCGGAGTCGACCAATCGCAACACGGCTCCGGCGAACGGCAACACGGAATGGGGTCGTCGGTCGTTCTGGGCGTTCTCCTGTGGCAACACACCTCGTCGCAGACGTTTGCCGTGATGGGCAGCATCGCCGACAGCGGCGTGTACTGATCGGCCTCCCCGCGGAGATGCAGGGCGTCAACCTGCACAGGCATTCCACGTCGGGTCGGGATCCCGCGGTCGCCGTCCAAGCCCAACGCCGTGAGGCGTGGGGCGAACCACCACACGACGCGGCATCCAGCGTGATTCGCCCGCGGCCTCACGGCCGGTCGGCTTTCACCCCTCATGCACTCGAGCGCGAAGATCACGTGTGAATCGTATGAGCCGCGTTACTCGAGCGGTCCAGAGACCGGTGCGAGGGTTGGGGCGTGGAGAACGCGGCGGCCGTCCACCCAGGCGGAGAGTCCCGCCTTGCGGCCGTACTGCGTGCCGTCGCGATCCCAGATGATCGTGAGGTCGTGGCCGTGGTAGCGGACGCCCTCCAGGCAGAACCAGTCCCACGCATCGTCGGGCAGGAGGGGGTGGATCTCGAGCACGTCGTCTTCGCGGGGCACCAGGCCCACGAGACCCGCGATCACGAGGTCGGCGAACGTGGAGTGGTTGTACCACCGGCTCCGCGGGTCGCGGCCCTTGAGCCAGGCGCCGGTCGTCTCGTCAAGGTACTCGCCGAGATAGATCTCGCCGTCGTAGCGATGGCAGCGGACGTAGGTGAGCAGCGCATCGAGGTAGTCGGCCTTCGTGACGGCGTCCTGCGGGGGGCCGCGGAGCAGGTTCGCGAGTGCGGTGAGCGTCTGCGAGGTGGCGAACGGCCAGACGGCGCCGTCCCACTCGCAGGTGCCGACGCCGTGCGAGCGGAACGCCGGATGCCGCCGTTCGGCGGTCGTGATCCCGAACGGTGCCCGAAAGCCGCGGTCGTCGCGGATCTGCCGCCAGGCCGCTTCGTAGCCCTGCCCTGCCGGCGGCAGGGAGAAGTACCAGGGGATGAAGCCGATCGCCTCGCGGACGCCGGCGAACGAACCGTCCTCGCGAACGACCTCGAAGAACTCATCCAGGGGATTCCAGAGGGTCGCCAGGAGTTTGTCTCGCAGCGTCTCCCCTTCTGTCGCGAACACCTCGGCCTCGGGGATACGGCCGCCATGCTGGGCGATGGCGGCCAGCGCCAGTGCGCTGCCGGCCATGTAGGAGTTGAGCGTCGGCCGGATGTTCTTCGCCTGGCGGCCGCCGCTGATCGACTCCTCCATCGCGTCGCGAACGTCGTATTGCCAGAACAGGCCGTCGGGCCGGCCCCGCTCCGCGGCCCACTGCCGTTGATCCGCCGTGAGCGCGTCGAGCCGGTCGCTCGCGAAGGCGAAGTCGCCGGTCACCAGCGCCCGCTGCCAGACGGCGTGCGGCAGCCACTGGCTGTATTTGTGGAGCCGCTCCCGTTGCGGGGCATCGAGCCAGTAGTCCACGGCCTGATCGATGAACTGCGGATCGCGGAGCCAGCGGCCCTCCATGAGCTGGTGGCCGAGGGCGGAGCTGACGGGCTGCGGCCGGGTGATGAACTCGGTGAACACCCAGCGGCCCGACTCGTCGCGGCGCAGGTGCTTTCGCAGGCACCACCAGCGAAAGTGCCAGAGCTGCACGAGGTCGGCGTCGGGGCAGTCGAATCGCGGCACGTTCGCCTGGAGCCAGGCGGCGGCTTCGGCGTTGGGAACGGCATTGACGACGTCTTCGGGGTCGAGGCGGTTGAACTCGGCGGCGTACGCGGCGAGTGTGGTAGGAGCGATGAGCGCGGAGCTGGCACCGTCGCGGGCGGCGGGAGCCGCCAGGGCCGCAAGGCCTTCGATCCGCTCGTCGGCCACGTCGCCATGCAGGACGAATCGCATCGAGAGCCGCAGTTTCCCGCCCGGAGCAAGCGTGATCGCCCCCGGCTCGCCCTGCGCATAGGTTCTCGTGCCGAAGTGGTTGGCGAGCAGCCAGCCGGAGTCGCGGGCGTGGAAGAACGGCTGTCGAGGATTGCCCGGGCCATTGATCACGGTCACGCCGCACCGCGTGCCTGCGACAGTGCCGGTGGCGTCGCACCACTCGCCCTGCCGGCCGAACACGCCCTTCTCGTCGCGGCCGCCGTGGCTGGCGAGATACCGGCCGCCGCCCTTCGGGCTGAGTTCCTTCGCGAGCCGGATGCCGAAGCCCATCTCCTGCACGTCGGCGAAGGTCACACCGGCGTCGCCGGCCGTCAGTTCGGCGTCCCAGGTGACGACCCGCACGACCTGGTCGAATGCCTGGCCGTCGGCGATCGTGATGGTCGATCGTTCCCGGCAGATCACCGACGCGGCCGGCGTGTCCTCGGCGGCGCCCAGGTAGTCCACCGACGCGGTGAACGACGCCGCACCGTCGCGCACGGCAGGCCTGCCCTCGAAGCCCATGAATCGAACCGCCGCCTTGTGCCGCCAGGGGTCGTGGCCCGAAAGGTCGCTGAAGCAGAGCATCAGGCCCGGATGCATGGTCGGATGATCCGGCGGATCGATCCTCGGCCGCGGCGGACAGGGGCGCGTCACCACCACGCCGGCGGGCGTGCGGAGATCGCGGAGCGACGGCCGTCCGATCGCCGGATCGGCAAACACGTAGTCGGCCACCGGGTCGCCCGCCTCGGTCGTGATCGCGAGGCGGTCGTCGCGGTGGTCGATGGCCAGATCGGCGGCCGCAGGCCGCCGGGCGGCGGCGAGGAGCAAGACGAAGGCCACCAGCCTGCGGATCATTCGACCTCGACCTCATAGAGTTGGGCCACGCCGCTGCGGTCGCTCGTGAAGACCACCCGCGACCCGTCGGGCGAGAACGAGGGGTGGGGATGCGTGTGCTGCGGCGCGTGCACCCGGATCGGACCGTCATCATACGGGCAGTGGTCGGTGTTCCAGTGGTCGCCGGCATTGCTCGACAGGCTCTCGGCGAGGGCCGCCGCCGGTGCGTCCGGCCCTGCCGACGGGTCGAAGGTGAACAGGCCGCGATCCGGAAACGTGGTGTCGGCGACGCAGGAGCGGCCGTCGCGGCGGACCATCGGATGCCAGGCGGGGAAGTTGGTCACGCGGCGGGTCGCGCCGGTGTCGACGTCGATGCCGATCATCCCGTGCGGCCAGATCACCGAGATGATCTCGTTGCGGCCGTCCACTGCGGACCGGGGCATCCAGGTCTCGTGCACCACCCACTCCCGCCGCGAAAGGTCGCGGCGGTAGGCCAGGCGGTGGCCGCTGCCGTTGCGGCGGACCACGTGGATCCGGTCGCTGTAGCGGCCCGCGAACCGAATCAGCTCCGGGTCGTCGGGATGCACCTCGGGATGGCCGATCGAATCGTGTTCGCAGACCACCGACACCGCGCCGGAAGACGTGTCGATGGCGTGGAGCCGCGCCGTGCCCCCCATGCTCACCGGCACGATCCACCAGCGGTCGTCGCGGGAGAGCGAGGTCGTGCCCATGGCGTCGCCGACCATGCCCGGCGGAATCATCGGCACGTCGCCGAAGTCGGCGAGCTGCTCCTCCCGGAAGCCCGGCTCGGTGGACACCCGCCACGCCCCGCAGCCGGCGGTGAAGTAGATCCACCGCCCGTCGTGCGACGGGTGCACGCTCCACTCGTTGAGGTCGCCGCGATCGGTGAGCTGCACGAGCCGTCCGCTCGGCCGTTCCTCCACGAAGATCGCCGCACGTCCGTCGCGGTGCGACACGAAGGCGAGCCAGCGCATCGAGTCGTCGTAGGCGGGGAGATAATAGAAGGGATGATGGTGGATCGACGGGTGCGTCGTCACCTGCCGCACGATGCGGCCGGTGACCGCGTCGGCGAACGTTCGTGACTCAGGCGGGAGTGCGCGGCCCTTCATCGGCGAACTGGCGGTGTCAGGCCGTGACAGCCTGCGACCTCCGCCGTCGTGGCTGCACCACCGCGGGTGCCGCTTCGGCCTTCACCGGGCACTTCATGCCCACCGCCTCGAGCCCCTGGCGGATGCGGGCCAGGTCGTCGGCCGACAGAGGCCGGACGGGACGCCGGAAGGTGGGGCTGGGGAACTTTCCCAGCAGCCAGCGGGCCGCCTTCATCCGCTGATGGGCTCCGCATCCCGGCTCGCCGAACGCGTAGACGATCCGCGCGAGCGGCGCGACGAGGTCGCCCGCCTTGCGGGCCCGCGCCAGATCGCCGTCGAGCGCCGCGTGCACCACTTCGACCATCAGTTCCGGCACGAAGCCCGCGAAGCCGATCAGCGCGCCGTCGGCACCTTCCAGGAGCGACGCCAGCAGGAACTCATCGTGGCAGGTGGTGATCGAGACGTGCGGCGCGGCCGCCTTGAGCTGCTCGTAGTCCCACCGCCACCGCGCCATGTCGCGGGTGCCCATCTTGATCATCACGACCTCGGGCAGCTTCACCATCTCCAGCATCTCGGGGAGCGTGTAGCCGGCCTTCGTCCACGCGGGGTACTGATGGACGATGATCGGAACACCGCCCCCCTGGGCGACGTCGTCGATGAAGCCGACGGCGGTGGCCGCCGAGCGGCCGAACCGCAGCCAGTGGTGCGGCGGCATGAGCAGGATGGCGTCGGCGCCCGCCTCTCGGGCGGCGATGGCATGATCGATCGCTTCGTGGCTCCCCTCGGCCGACACGCCCGTGATCGCCTTCACGGCCCGACCCGTCGCCGCGTTGGCCTCGCGGACGGCGGCGGCCACGATCTCCATCACCCGGACCCGCTCGGCGAGCCGCAGCGACATGATCTCGCCGGTGTGTCCGTTGCAGACCACGCCCTCCACTCCGGGCACCATCGCCACCTCGCGGATGTAGCCGCGAAGCCCCTCTTCATCGACCGACTCGTCGTCGCGGAACGGGCAGAGCGTGGCCGGAAAGACGCCACTCCAGGGACGTGATCGCCATGAGGTGGCGGGCGTCGAAGGCGTGGGGTGAGACATGGACGGCTCCGGTGACACTGGGAGGGAAGTCAGGCGTGGGCTTCGGCGTGCCGGGCCTGAGGCCGCGGCGCCAGCGACGCTTCGGGGACGAGGGTCGGCGTGACGGTGATGTTGACCGCGGCGCCGTCGAACTCACCGGTGATCCGTCGCGTGAGCTGCTCGACGGCGAGCTGGCCGACACGGCGGAGGTGGGCGTCGATGGTGGTGAGGGCCGGCCAGAGGCCCGCCACCAGGCTCCGCTCGTTGTTGCACGACACGACGGCGATATCCTCGCCGGGCCTCACGCCCCGCGAGGCTAAGGCCCGGTAGACGAGGGCGGCGATGCTGTCGGCCGGGCAGAAGATCGCCGTGGGTGTTGGCCGCTCGCGGAGCAGCGCATCGATCAGTGGTTGCACCTGGACGACGTCCATGATCGGCTCGAGCGGGAAGGCCCGCGGGCGGCTTCGCGTGGCGGCGAAGCAGGTGGCGATCACGCCGGCCTCGGCGGCGGCGGCCACGAACGACTGCTGCCGCCTGGCGAACATCTGATGGTCGCCCTTCGGGTTGACGACCGCGAGCCGCGTGTGGCCGGCAGCCACCAGGGCCTCGGCCGCGATCTGTCCCATGGCGGCATCATCGGGCCCGACGGCATCGCCGCTCATGCCACTCGGCCGGCCGAGCATCCAGACCATGGCATTCGACTCGAGCACGCCGCGGAACTTGGAGCCGATCGCATCGGCGATGTCGCCCTGCAGCGCGGCCTTGGCGAGGATGCCGTCGAAGCGGACGCGGCGCAACGCCCGCGGAGGATCGGTCGGGTCGGGCACGTCGATCAGGGTCGGGTGGGCGCCGGCAGCCGCCAACGCCTCCTCGGCCCCGTGGATCGCCTCCGCCACCGCCGGCAGGCTCGCCAGGGTGCGATCGATCCCCAGCATGACGATGGCGATCCGCTTGCCGGCCAGTGGGGCCCGTCGCCGCCGGCCCGTCCGGTCGCGAAGCGGCTTGTAGGAGAGCGCCTCGGCGGCGTCGCGGACACGAGCGATGCAGGCCTCGCTGATCTGCGGGTGCCCCCGCAGTGCACGGCTGGCCGTGCCCGGCGAAACGCCGGCACGCGCTGCAACATCACGGATGGTAACCTCGGTTGGATGCATAGAGATGAGGCTACGCCCGATCTTTTTGGGCTGCAACACACTGCGCAACTACTGCCGTCCCGTGCGCCATGCCCAGCGTGAATCGCCCGAGGCCTTACGGCCTTCGGCTTGGACGGAACTTGTCCAAGCCCAACGCCGTGGGGCGTGGGGTGAACTGCCACCAGACGCCGCGCTCGGCGTGGCGCGTATCAGATCCCTGCCGGGACCGCCCAGTGGCCGGGGCGGTAGGTGCGGGCGAGCAGCTCGTTCGCCTCGTCGTCGCTGGTGATGCGGCCGGTCGCCGGGTCGAACTGGAGCGACCGCTGAAGCCGGACAGCGATGTTGCCGAGGTGAACGAGCGCCACCGAACGCACCGCCTCCTCGATGTCGGCCCGGGGACGTCGGCTCTCACGGATCGCGGCGATGAAGTCGGCCTGGTGGCTCCCCGCCACGAGCGGCTCCGCCCGCGGCGTGAACTCCACCCGCTTGTTCTTGCCGTCAAGGAGTTCCAGCTTGCCCCGCTTGCTGACGAATAGCATGCCGTCGGTGCCGTGAAACTCCACGCCGCTGTCGCAGTTGTGCGGGTAGTTGCCCGACCAGAGCCGCATCTCGAACACGAGTTGCCGGCGTTGGCCCACGACCCCGTCGCCCGGATACTCGAAGGCGAGCGTGGCCGTGTCGGGAAACTCCTGGTCGTCGTCGAAGGCGTACTTTCCGCCGACCCCAGCGATCCTTGTCGGAAACGCATCGACCCCAAGGCCCCA
>Ga0315904_10002716_pt1 | contig 27001 bp, 24 predicted proteins | sample LakEriMetagenome_6_FD_203529 | JGI IMG/M metagenome (GOLD analysis project Ga0315904, IMG submission 203529) | Freshwater fungal communities from buoy surface, Lake Erie, Ohio, United States - Buoy 12 MA120 | ecosystem: Environmental > Aquatic > Freshwater > Lake | place: USA: Lake Erie, Ohio...
TCGCGTGCCCGATATGAAGGTAACCGTTGGGCTCCGGCGGAAAACGGGTTTGTATCGTCTTGCCCTGCAAAGACTCCTTGTTGGCAAAGTCCTTTTCGACTTCGATTTCAATGAAGTTTTTGTGGTGATGAGACTCTGGGTTTTCCGCTGGATGGGTCACGATGCTTGGTTTGGCTTAGGATTAGTGGATCATGGCTTAGCAACTAAAAAATCGGCTTGGCCCCGTACTGCTGATGGATCTGATTGCAAAGTTTAGGTTGCAATCGTAACCCATGTGCTAGTTCACGCAGATACTCGATTTCTTCCTTGGTATCGACATCGATTGTCGAGAGCGAGGCAGCATAGACGGCAGCTTCCATACCCAAGGGGACCGACCAAGCGAAATCGCGGACGCTTGTTGCGTTTGAGAACTCTTGACGCAAAAACTGAATGGTCGATTCATTGGTGTTGCCGATCCGATCGAGAATCGCTTGCTGCTCCTTGGCATCGATCCGTCCGTCGGCTTTTCCTGCATAGATCATGGCTCGGATCAAGACCACCATCTGCTCTTGCTCAGCTTGAGAAAGCTGCGGTGGAGACTGCTTGGGCTGCTGTTGTCCGAAGATATCCCCTTGGCCTCCGGCATTTCCACTTGGAGCCGGTTGACGTTGCTGGGTTGGTTGCGACGGTGCCTTGTTGCCAACGCCGAGCATATCTTCGAGTTCGGATGCCGAAGGAGTCTTCGCGTTGCCACGACCTTCCTTCAATACACCTGGGAATTGGACTCCACCAGAGCTTGATCCACTTGCAGGTCCGCCCCCGAGAATATCCTTGAGGATATCGACACCCGATGGACCGCCACGGCGCTGACCGCCACTTTGGGGCTGTTGCTGCTTTTGCTGTTGCTGTTGCTGCTGAGCACCTGCGTTGAGAATTTCAGTGAGAATATCGAAAGGATTCATGCTGATTGCACCTTTGACAAATCGAAGGGAAAGGAAACTTGTGTCAAAAACCGTTGATCTAAAAGTATAACCATGGCCCTATCTTTTTTCCTGGGGGCCAACCCGATCAGCGATCAATTCGTTAATTTGCGGTAACGGAACCGACGCGGCTCGTCGCTGGAAATCCCAAGTCGCTCTTTACGCTGGTCTTCGTAGGTTTGGAAATTGCCTTCACACCAGTGAACGTAACCGTCCCCTTCAAAGGCCAAGATGTGAGTGGCAATACGATCCAGGAACCACCGGTCGTGGGTAATGACCACCACACAACCCGCGAAATTCAAAATGGCTTCTTCCAAAGCACGCAAGGTATCGACATCCAAGTCGTTGGTAGGTTCGTCCAAAAGCAAGACGTTGCATCCGCGTCGCAGAAGTTTGGCCAAATGGACTCGGTTGCGTTCCCCCCCAGAAAGATCTCCGACCTTCTTTTCTTGGTCGGTTCCCTTAAAGTTGAATTTGGAAACGTAGGCCCTGGAGTTCATGCGTTTGCCTCCCATTTCCAACCAATCGACTCCGCCCGAGATTTCTTGGAAGATCGTATTCGTTGAGGTCAGGGAATCACGCGACTGATCAACGTAACCAAGCTCCACGGTATCGCCGACTCGAATCGTCCCGCTGTCGGGTTTTTCCTGCCCAATCATCATACGGAACAATGTCGTCTTACCGGCCCCATTAGGCCCGATAACGCCAACGATACCCCCTGGCGGCAATCGGAAGTCGAGGTTCTCAAAGAGCATTCGATCACCAAAGGACTTTGCCACTTCGTTGGCCTCGACGACCACCTCCCCAAGATGTTTTCCGGGCGGGATCTGGATTTCCAATTCGTCGGGTCGTTCCTCGAACTGCTGGGCGGCCAGTTGCTCGTAAGCGCTGATACGCGCCTTGTTCTTTGCTTGGCGGGCACGAGGCGACAAACGGATCCATTCAAGTTCTCGATCCAGTGTCTTTTGGCGGGCAGCAGCTGCCTTTTGCTCGATCTGCAACCGCTTCTGCTTTTGCTCCAACCAAGACGTGTAGTTGCCTTCGAAGGGAAATCCCGAACCCCTATCGAGTTCCAAGATCCACTGAGCGACATTGTCCAAGAAATACCGATCGTGAGTTACCGCGACGACCGTGCCTGGATACTGGGCCAAGTGTTGTTCTAACCAGTGGACGGCCTCGGCATCCAAGTGGTTCGTTGGCTCGTCGAGCAGCAGCAAATCAGGCTGTTCTAAAAGCAACTGACACAGCGCCACTCGGCGACGCTCACCCCCAGAGAGTTTCGTCACATCGGCATCCCCTGGGGGCAAGTTCATCACGGCCATCGACATTTCCACTTGCCGATCCAGTTCCCAAAGGTTTTGCGCGTCGATGGCATCTTGAAGCTCAGCCATCTCGTCGCATAGCTTTTGCATCTGGTTGTCATCGGTGACCTCTCCGAGCAATCCAGTGATCTCATTGAATCGATCTAGGATCTTGCGCTTCGGTGCAACGGCTTGTTCGACGTTTTCCTGCACATTCTTTTTTGGATCCAATTGTGGTTCTTGAGGTAAGTAACCTGCAGTAAAGCCATTGCTTAGCCTTGCGGTTCCATCGAAATTCTTATCGATGCCGGCCATGATTCGAAGCAACGTACTTTTACCCGCACCGTTGGAACCCAGAACACCGATTTTCGCCCCTGGGTAAAACGCAAGCCAAATGTCTTTGAGGACTTCTTTTTGACCGTGGCGTTTGGTGAGCTTTTCTATTTGAAAGATGTATTGCCGATTCATAGCAGTTGCGCTTTATTACTCCCACTCAATGGTTGCCGGGGGCTTGGAACTGATGTCGTAACAAACGCGATTGACACCCCTGACTTCGTTAATGATTCGCGTCGAGACTCGAGCAAGTAAGTCGTACGGCAAACGGCTCCAGTCGGCGGTCATAAAATCGTCGGTGTTGACGCACCGGATCGCGACAGCATTTTCGTAAGTCCTCGAGTCTCCCATCACTCCGACGCTCTGGGATTCCAAGAGAACGACAAAAGCTTGGGATGTTTGCCGGTACAAGTTGGCGTTTTTGATCTCCGTAATGAGTATCTCGTCGGCTTCACGCAGCACATCAAGCTTGGCTTGGGTGATATCTCCAAGGCAACGTACGGCAAGCCCGGGACCTGGAAACGGATGCCTCCAGACCAGATGTTCAGGCAACCCCAGTTCGATTCCCAATTTCCGAACCTCATCCTTGAATAGATCCCGAAGGGGTTCGACCAAATCAAAGCCGAGTTGTTCAGGCAAACCACCTACGTTGTGATGGAGTTTGATCGTCGCTGCTGGCCCATCGGGAGCCGCTCCGCTTTCGATCACATCCGGGTAGAGTGTGCCTTGGGCAAGATACTTTGCTCCATTGATCTTCAGAGCCTCTTGTTTGAAACACTCGATGAATGCATGGCCGATGCGGCGTCGCTTTTCCTGCGGATCTCGAATCCCGGCAAGTGTTTCGAGGAATCGTTCGCTGGCATTGACCACGCGCAAGTCGGCTTGGAAGTGATCGGTAAACTCCCGAATCACCGCCGACTGCTCATCCTTACGCAGCAATCCATTGTCAATAAGGATGCATGTCAATTGCGGACCGATAGCCTTGTATAGCAAAGCAGCAGTCACCGACGAATCCACCCCGCCGGAAAGACCGCAGATGACCCTGTCGGATCCGATCTTGTCTCGAAGTTGCGAAATGGTTTGTTCAGCGAAGTTCGACAAGTGCCAGCGACCCTGGCAACCAGCAACGTTGTATAAGAAGTTATGGATCAAAGTACCGCCCAAGGCGGTGTGGGAAACCTCTGGATGAAACTGAAGACCAAAGATCGGTAGCGACTGGTGCTTGACGGCCGCATGAGGACAAGTCGTCGTGCCAGCCAAGGTCTCGAATCCTTCAGGGAGCTTTTGAACTTGGTCGCCATGACTCATCCAAACATCGATCTCCGAAGGAAACCCCGCAAAGAGTTTCTCCATATCCTTGATCGACAAACGGGCTCGACCATACTCGCGGGTCGGGCAAGCTTGGACGCTCCCGCCGAGGGTGTGGGCCGTCAATTGCATGCCATAGCAGATCCCAAGAATCGGGATTCCCAACTCGAATAACTTCGGATCGCACTTGGGGGCTCGGGTGTCATACACGCTCGATGGGCCTCCTGAAAAGATCAGTGCCATCGGTTTACGAGCCATGACGCTCTGGGCTGAAATGTCATGCCTGACGATTTCGCAGTAAACGTTTTGATCGCGGACTCGACGTGCGATGAGCTGTGCGAATTGGGAACCAAAGTCCAGCACCAAAACCCGCTCGTTTTGCAACGCATCGGACGACGCAGTTTGATTCTTCGGAGCGTTTTCCGATTGGGTATCGGAAGAGTTTGATTGCGGGCTGTTCATACGGATGCACGTTAGGTTTACCAGCGGGAAAACGCAAGATTATAGCGACTGGATGTAGTTCGACTACACGAATCGCAGTCTTGGATCACAAGGAAACGGATTTCCCTTGCAATAACCCTAGGAGGCGTTTGGCGTGGGTTGAAATATCCAACTCACTGACCAGGCCCGGTCCAGGAAGAGCCCTCTTTGGCGATTGCTCTAAAGCCCGCTGAAGCTTAGAAACCAAATCCTCCTGAGAATCAGGGCGGAACAGATCACCCGCATCCCCCTGGCAATGGAACTCTTGGATCCGTCGATGCAACTCTGGGAAAGCTCCATGACTGGGCATGACATAGGGAACCCCCGCCAGGACCGCTTCGAGCAAAAAAATCCCCTTCGGATCAGCATACTCGGTCGGGACGCAGAATAGATCCAAGCTGCTTAAATACTCGACCTTCTGCTGGCGACTTAATGTCCCAGCGTATTCCCACTGCCCGTCCAACCCGGACCGTCTCAATTTAGCTTGCTGCTCCTTCCAATATGCAGCATGCTGAGGCCCCATCCAACCGGCCATCGACAATCGCAAAGACTTCCATTGCGGGTTCCGCTTGAGTTCGATAAATGCATCGACCAGCCGATGCAGACCTTTTTCAGGTGCCATGCGTGCCAAGTAACCCAAATGGATCGAATCGTCCTGAGTGCCAGCGGCATTTTCTTTCGAGACCGACGGATCTAATCCCGACAGTACCGCTGTTGAAAAATCGGAAATGGCCACCCCCAAAGGGACCACGTGCATTTTGGATTCAGGAATCCCGAGCAACTCTCGCATCGAGGCGGCGTAAGCCTCCGAATGGCAAATGAAGCCTTTGGCAGGCCCGACCAATCTTCGCATCTTCTCGATGGCCTTGGTGCGATGCGTTGCACTCAAAGAGTCCAAAAAGATGTCGTCCCCTTGGAGCATCACCCAAACGTCCGCATTGCTTGCCATCTGAGGAATCACCCCACCGATGAGCAAGTTGGTCAAGACAATCGCGTCAGGCCGTATGTTGTTTTGCAGAAAATTCAGCAAATCCTGGAACTCCTGACGCTGATAACCCTCAAGCCCATCGAGCATCGAGAGTGTAAGCTCCCCGAGAAGCTCAGGGCTGGTCTTGCCCGCCTTGGCCGTCAACGATTTGATCACCCAAGGATGATCGAGCCAACCGACCATCCATCGAGGCAAATGCCGGTAAAGCGGAATCTTTTGGGACAGAAATACATTCACGCCTCCCAAGAAAACTCGGTCGACACTCATGTCCTCAAGATCGGTGCGAATCGGAGTGTACACGGGCATGAGCACGCAATCGTGACCGGCTTTGATCAACTCTCGTGCCACCGCATTGTCATTCATGCACGAACCGCAGAACATCCCAGCAGCGCCTGCAGTCAAATAGGTGATTCTCATCGACTCATGATTCTCGGGTAAGCGTGATTGCGTGCCGGCATTCTAGCGACTCTAACGATTGTATCACATCGGTAAAAACCACCGCCGAGAATGACAAAATAGGCAATTTATTCCAGGTCAATTCCGTTGCATTCGTCAAGGCTTATCCTCGCGTTAAATTTTACGTAACTTCTTTTGCGGTCTCATTTTCTGAAAAATGCCTGAGGGGGTTCAAGCTATTTTCCCCGCTTGGCCGATAGCTTCCTCGTCGTCCCATCTTACCTGGCTTCAATCCGTAGGCCGGTCTGGTGGTGTGCGATATTGCCGGTGGCCCAGAACTGATCGAGTCTATGGATGGCTCGGCCGGCAACTACCGCAAACGCAACTCGGTCAAACGAGTTCAAGCATTGAGCAGGATGGTTGGTCACGATCCAAGTACGGATGGGTCGAACCAAAGGAAGTGGGGCTTACGAAGTCACACAGATCACCGCTTTGCGGAGGTCTTTTAGCCGCGCCAGTAGAGGGCGGTTTCGGCGACGACTTCGTACGCCGAAATCGGCCTCAACTCCGTCATGCTGCGAAATGTCTGTGGTAGTCAGTGACCCAGTGTACATAGGGAGTTTGATTAGATGAAGTGGAACATTTTTGTTGGATCGATGGTTTTGGGAGCATGCCTTAGCGGACAAAGCTTCGGTGGCGACTTGATCCATCGTCTGTTGGGTGGAAACGGCGTCGGAGCCAAGAGCTCTTGCTGTGATACCTCGGTTGTTGATCCTAGCTGCGGAGCCGAAATGGCTGGTCTCGGACGTGGCCCAAGCTGCGGAACCGAAATCGCTGCTCCTGCTTGCGATCCATGTGCCGGTGCCGGTATCGGTGCAGGTATCGGAGCTGGCAAGGCCGGTTGCGGTCTTCTCGGCAAGCGTGGTCCTAGCTGCGGAAGCGAAATCGCTGCTAGCGATGCATGTGCTGGTAACAACGGCGGTGTAGTTGGACCAAGCTGCGGCGTTGAAACCGCCGGTTGCGCTCCAGCTCCTGTCTGCCGCACCCCAGTTCTCGATGGCCTCAAAGGCCTCAAGTGCAAGTTGCACGCAGCTCATGTGGAAAAGATGAACAAGATCCACAACGCTGCTGCTAACCTCCACGCACGTTTGGCTGCTAAGCATGCTTCTCGCGTTACTGCAGCTCCAAGCTGCGGAGCCGAAGTTGCTGGTCCAAGCTGCGGCGCTGAAATCGCTGGTGGTTGCGGTGCTGGCCCAAGCTGCGGCGCTGAAATCGCCGGTGGTTGCGGAAAAGGCCTGCTCGGACGTGGTCCTTCTTGCGGTGCTGAAGTCGCTGCTTGCGATCCTTGCAGCGGTGCCGCTGCTGGTTGCGATGGCGGTATCGGTGCTGGCAAGCGTTCTTGCGGTCTGCTCGGAAAGATTTTCAAGAGCAAGTCCAGCTGCGATGCTGCTGCTGGTTGTGATTCGGGTTGCAGCTCCTGCGGAAGCACCCCTGTTGCCGCTCCTGCTGCTGCTCCAGCTCCAGTAGTTGATCCTCATGCTTACCTGAACACCAATCGCGGTATCATTCAAGCTAGCAGCACCCGAGTTCGCTAATTGCGATTCGGTTTGCTAGGGTTAAGATACAAGCGAAATGAAAATCGGCTCGTGAAAACGAGCCGATTTTTTTTATTTCGACAAGGAGTCTCAACGACCGGTACTTACTGAGGCAAACGTCCTTCGTTGACCACTGGCAAAGGACCCGTCAGGGCCTTCATGAACTCGACCAAGTCGGCTTTGTCTTGAGCTGATAGCTCGAGCTTCTTGATCTTGTCGCTCAAGTAAGGATTCGCATGCCCTCCCTTAGCGTACCATTCCACAACCTCTTCGAGCGTCTCTTGGCTCCCATCGTGCATGTAAGGCGCATTCAAGGCGACGTTTCTCAAAGTCGGTGTCTTGAAGGCACCTTTGTCCTTCTCCTGCTTGGTCTGCTCGTAGCGACCCAAGTCAGGCTTTTCAGCCGCCATGCCTACCCCTAGATTGTGGTAGAGCTCATCGGTGAAGTTCGCGCCCGCATGGCATGCCGAACAGTTCGACTTGGTGCTGAAAAACAGATCCCGCCCACGCTTGGCCGATTCACTCATCGGATTGAAATCGCTCTTCTTCTTGAGCTCTTCGTATTTAGCAAAGTTCGCAGAATCATCCTTCTTGAAATCGTCCAGATCCTCAAGTTCTTCACTGAATGCTTCGGTGAATTTTCGAAGTGGCTCGTAAGCATCATAGGGAGAGCTGCCGGTGACGATCGTTCGCTCAAATGCCGCAATCGCTTTGCCCACATTGTCAATGTTCGGTGCAGCACCGAAGACCTTCTCGAATTGGATCCGATACACCTCGTTGGCAGTCAAGAACTTGACGACCCCATCGTGGGTGTTGCCCATCTCGATGGGGTTAGCTATCGGACCGACCGCTTGGGCCTCCAGGCTTCCTGCCCGCCCATCCCAAAACTGCGCTTTGCTCAAAATCCGATTGAACGAGGTCGGAGAGTTGCGACCTCCGGTCTGGCCATTGATCCCCACACCAAACTGAGTGTGAGCTCCATATCCGGCCGAGGGGCTGTGGCAATCGGCACAACTGACCGTCGCATTCTTCGACAGTCGCTTGTCGAAATACAACTGCCGTCCAAGCTCGACCTTGGCACGCGTCAGCGGGTTGTCCTCGGGGATGTAAATCGCTCCCGTGCCGGCCGAGAGTCCTTCGGGCAACTCAACACTCAAAACCGCGTGGTTGGCCGGATTCTCTAAATATTTTTTGACATCGGCCGCATTCAACGCACCCGAACCAGGTACCCCGGAGGTCAAACTCGGATCACCGAGCTTGACGCTGTCAGCACACGAACCTACGACCGGCAGGGCGAAACCCACCAAAAAAGCCCCAATCAAATGCTTCTTCATCTCTTCGGAAATCCTTAGAAATCTTTCGAGTAAACAAATATTCCACGCCGCGCTCGCAGGATAACCGTCAAGGTCGCGGCAAATTAACTCCCTAGTGTAGCAAGCTTACCAGTCGGCGTGCACCCTTCAGATCCGAATGAACACCTTGCGGCGGTACAGCCACAGCAAAATCAGCCAAAAGATCATCAAAACCAAGCAACCGAGGAAAAATGCTCGGTAAGGCTCCGGCACCCAGGCCCGTATTGCAAAGCCGAAATGTCGCTCGATGGCCTGCTTGAGCCACCCCTCGATCGTCCAACTCATCACATAGGCGACGATCGAATTGGCTCCGATGACTCGAAAGAAAAAGGACCAAGCCGTCAAACGAGCATCATCGCAAATCCAACTGAGCACCAATAACCAGACGAAACAGATCGCCCCGCTAAAGAGCACCCAACTGGGTGTCCAAATCCGTTTCACAATCGGACATATCCCGTAATGATCCAAAGCCAAGGCACCCGCAAAACATATCCCCGCAGTTGCCAAAAAAATCGCACTCCGTCGCCCCGATTGCTCGATGTCCCGCATCCAACTTCCAGCCAACAACCCCAGAAGCATCGTTGCTAAAGTCGGAATGAAACTCAAGGTGCAGTAGCCACCGGCAGAGAACTCAAACCTCTTTTCTCTCGGGAAAAGATTCATCCACCAAACATCAAAAGCCCAAGCTGCATTGGAGTTCTTATTCCAGTGACCTGCAAACCCCTTGGCATGATGCTCCCAAGTCTCCGGAACACCCACCGCAGCGTAATTGAAACCGCTTGCGGGCAATGGATACAAAGCAAAGATCAACCAGTAAGAAATCAGAACCCCGACGACGCCAAGCCCAATCGACAGCGGCTTGCGATCGGCAAAAAAGAACAACAGCCCATACCCCAAGCCGATCTGTGTGAGCGTATCGTCAAAGGTAAAATTCGTCGAAGGTTTGCCCAAACTGCGCAGGAAGATCCCCAAAAAAATCAGAATCAAACTTCGAACCAGTGCGTGCAGAAACATCCACTCCCAAGTCTGACCCTGGCTGGCTCGCTTGGTAAACGAAAACGCAAGCGAGGTGCCTACCAAAAAGGAAAACGCAGGTTGGATCATATCGTGCAAAGAACAACCGCCCCAAGCCACATGCGACGTGTGGAAATGAATCCACTCCAAAGCCCGCTGCATGCCCTCAGAAAACCGATCCTTGACCGCAAGCAACTTGCCCCACTCGAGCACTTCGGCAAGCATCAAAAACATAACCATCCCCCGAAACACATCGATGCTTGTGCGGCGAGTCGGAGTGGATATCGAGGATCCTTGAGTCTGCAAAGAGTGCTGATCCGAGGCCGCCCCCAAAGTTCGCTCCTGGCGAAGTGTCTTCAAGAGACTCTCGGCAGTGATATCAGTCTGATCCATTTCGAAACATCGGAGAAATAAAGTCGATCAAGGGACTGGCTGCGACCAGCAAAAATCCAAACAACCAGAACACATTATCCCACAAACCGCTCGGAAGAAAGCGGGCAGCGGCCAAAAGTCCAAATCCCGCTAAAAAGAAAAACTCCGGTCTCATGGGCCGCTGCCAAGCGGAAAACCACAGCAACACAACCCAAAAAGCCACCAACAGACCCACCCCTCCCATCGCCATCCAACCAAAGGACAAAAGCAGCAACAGATGGATCAAATAGTAGTGGGTCAGCTTGAACGAAAACCAGTTTTTAAGTCTTGCTAGGATCCTCATGACTTCCGAGATTCTACCCGTAAAAATATTTTTTTACAGTTCGAGTAAAAACAACCCCCGCAGCAACAGAGAATCTCCGAAGACTCGAACCACCGCTTACCACCGATCACCACTGCGGCTCGCTTTGAAAGACAAAGCCATAGAGAACTCCAAGCAACACTCCAAGGGTCACAACAAGAACCGCAACACGAAGGGGAGTGAATTCTCCTGTTGACTTGCAAACGATAGAATCCAACAACGCCGCTAACGCAGGAAAGACTAACAAGAAAACCAATAGTGCTAAAGGCAACGGCGACCAAGAATAAGCCTGCGAGAGACTCAAGCCCGCCACGGAGCTAAAGGCCAACAAAGGAGTCAGAATCGACTCGGCCCAAGCTTGATTCGATAGCGACAACAAGAGCATCACTCCTGCCATCATCGAACCGCTAAAGACAACCCACTCCCCTAGCGAAGCGTAACTTTGCAAAACCACCGCTGCGACGCAACCTAAGTGCAAAACATGCACCCAACCAAACCAAAGCCCCTTGGTCTGCACCTGCCGCCGCTTGACCATCCACACATTCAAAAGGGCTGCAACCAAGCTCAAAAAACTCAGCAATAAAAACCTAACTCTTTGATCTGCATACCCTGGGCCATCTGGGAACATCGCCCAAGCCATCAAGCCCATCGAACCCCCCATCGTTGCAGCAAACCCTATGTTGTTCCTTAGCGAATTTTTTAAATTCGATTGATAGAGCAGCCACAAGCTCAAAGCCAATGGCCCGGCCCATACCCAATGCATCCAACGCTCCTTGGCCTCCCATGCAGACCACTGATCGGGAACCAGCAGAATCCCTCGGCTTGCGAAATCCGAAAGCAAAAAGGCTCCCCATACGACCAAACAACCAACAGCACCTCTAAGCCAGCTTTGCCTTTGAGGCAAAGCCGCCCCAGGCTGGCCAAGGCGATATCGAAAACACCAAGCTGCCAATGAACCCAATACCATGGGTAACACCAAGCGAAACAGCAATAGTTTTCCTTCGAATTCAGAACCCATCCTCGCTCCCCTCACTCGCCAATTTAAACCCGCAAGTTATAGTAGTCGGTGTCCAATGAGAATAGAGCTAAGCGATCCTTGAGAATGTCGAAACCTTCCAAAAACGAATCAGAACCGCTCCAGGCTGTCGAAGTCTCGATGACGCCTCTGCAACGCTACGAAGAGTTCTTGCAAGCCCGAGGACTGAGAAACACTTCACAGAAAAAGTTTTTGCTCGAACAAGTCTTCAACCGCCACGAACATTTCGATGCCGATCTGCTCATCGAACAACTCCCCTCCCGTGGATCGACCAACTACGTCTCACGACCAACCGTCTACCGAACACTCAAGGAATTCGTCGACGCAGGACTGCTGCATCGCTTCGAACTAGACGGTCGGAGCATGTACGAACTCAACTACGGTTACCCAGAACACGACCACTTGTACTGCACCAAGTGTCGGCAACTGATCGAATTTACGAGCGACGAAATTGTTCGACTCCGAGACGAAGTTGCCCGATCCCACCGCTTTCGCGTCAAGGATCATCGTTTTATCATCCAAGGCGTCTGCGACCAATGCGCCAAGAAAAGATCCCTGGGCCGCCGCCAAGACCGCGTCTGAATCCCTCGGCATGCGCCGAAATACACTCAAATCCAATCTTTCCTAAAACGATCAAAATGTCGATTTGACGGTATCGACATCCATCCCTCTGTTAGCTGGCGGATCCCTCTATTCGAACAAAAGGTTTTTCCGATCTTTCAACTGGGAACTCCTATCCCTAAAACTAATCGAATCAAGACAGATTCGCCAGTGCGGCGCCCCCCCCCCTTAGGGGTATGTCAAAGGGACAAATTCCAACTTTTTTTTGATCGCCCACAGATTGTCTTGCTTGACCCCACCTACCCAACACGATTAGATAACAGGTAACAAAGTATTTATCTTTCCCTTAAACGCACCTTCTGTGGACTCAAATCATGCGCAAACGGTTTTCAAGCGGCTTTACGCTCGTGGAGCTTTTGGTCGTCATCGCCATCATCGGTATTTTGGTCGGTCTACTGCTTCCTGCAGTGCAAGCAGCACGGGAAGCTGCACGTCGCATGCAATGCGGCAACAATATGAAACAACAAGCCCTCGGAGTTCTCAATTACGAGGCCGCTTTCAAAAGACTTCCTTCGCTCCAAGCCGGCAATGGAAACGTCGTCCAGACCCAACAACGCTTCTGCATGAGCGGCTGGTGGGCGATCCTGCCTTACGTCGAAGGCCAAACACTTTTTAACCGCATCGAGAGTCTCAACAACGGTTTCGGTCTAGAGCCATGGAATGGCAATGCAGCCTACCGTACTCGTGTACCTTGGCTCGAATGCCCTAGCGATGCGGGTACAGATGAACCTGTCAATGCAGGTCGTAATCGAGGGCTTACTTCCTATGCGTTTTGTGTCGGCGACAATATGGCGCAATCGCAACTCACGCCCAGCGGTGTCGAAGAACGAAATGATCTGAACTTGGCACTTCGCAAATTGCCTATCATCAATCGAGGAATGTTCGGACGCGCAAGCTACCATCCTCTGGGGCATGTTCGCGATGGACTCAGCAACACCATCATGCTAGCCGAAAGGCAACGACCTATCGCTGTTAATTCCAAAGGCACCGTCGCTCTCATCGCCGCCGATCCTGCAACCTACTCACCGCTCAGTTGCAAAGCCCAATTCATCAACGGTCGTCAGTACATCAACCCTGGTCTCTTGTTTACCGGAGACACGCTTCCAGGATACCGAGCTTGGGCAGGCAATGCTTATTTCAATGGAGTCTCTACGATCCTCCCCCCAAACAACGCGGTTTGCATGGTTGGTACTGGCTCGGTATCCCCACACTGGTTTGCAGGCATTTGGACCCCGACAAGCGAACACGGTGGCGGGGTGCAAATCGCCCTCGGAGACGGTTCGGTTCGGTTCATCACCGACAGCATCGAATCAGGGAATCTCAGCGCCGTAGCGCCAACGCTCGCAAGCAGTGTAAGCCCTTACGGTGTCTGGGGTGCCCTCGGATCGAAAAACGGTGGCGAAGTCCCCGTGGATTACGAATAACGGTGCCTCTTTAGGAACTTCCTAATCCAAGACGTAGCCACTGGATCCTAAGGCTGGAAAGCACCCTTACTTTCCAGCCTTTTTCCTTTGTATTACCGTTCGATTCCAATTTCTGCCAGACTCCCTTAGAAGGTTACCCCAGGATTCACGCGATCATGAAAAACCAATTCACCCAAGCCATCAGTGCATTTGCAATCTTGTGCTTCCTGCTGGTTTTGCCGACCGGATGCAGAGGTAAAAAATTGCCCACCATCGTCAAAGCCGAAGGCATCGTTACCCTCGATGGCAGTCCAATTGAAAATGCAACCGTATCGTTTATCTCCGAACGAACCGACTACCACGCTATCGGAAATACCGATGCGCAAGGTAAGTTCCAGATGCGAGTGGCGCGAGCCGAGTACGAAGGTAAAATCGGTGCCTGCCCAGGCGAATACAAAGTCGAAATTTCCAAGACCGTGCTCGGGGACAGCAAACCCGGAAAATCCGACGACGAACCGGTGAGCATCAATTTGCGAAATGCGATACCAACCAAATACACAACCATCGCGACATCGAATCTCGTCGTAACAGTTCCAGACAGCGGGTCGGATAAACTCGACTTCGAGCTCAAATCCAAGTAGCCACAAGCCTACCACCTCCCGACGGTATCCAAGGGATACGCCCCGATTGAATCGGGTCGTATCCTTTTTTTTGGTCCTTCAAGTATTTTATTAGGTAGAAGCTCGACTTTCTCGTACTCAGCGTCGCGGTACTCGTACTCGAAAACGCCTGAATCGATTCAAGTCGATCACCTTTTCAGGGAAACAGGACCCCCAGTATTTGGCCTGTCTGTGAACGAAATCCCAATACTTCTCTTCGAGTACGAGTACCGTTTCACTGAGTACGAGTACGAGTACGAGTACGAAAAGAACCTGTGGTATGAATCGCCAGCCACGATGATATTTTCCTGCCTACCGAGCACCGCATTTGCGTGCTTGACATCCTTGCGAGATACTACAAGCAACCGCCTGTTCCATCCACAGCAACAAATCCCTATGAATTCGAAATCCTGGCAAGCTCACCGTTGGCTTGAAACACAAGCCGACCAAATGGCAAAAGATCTTATCGAACTTTGCAATATCAACTCAGGATCCGATAACCCACAGGGACTCTGTCGCGCGGCCGACTGGCTCGAAGAATTCTTTGAGCCCCTGTCGGTGCCTTGCCAAAGAATCGATCTGCCATCCTACCAACTCTTGGACGATGCAGCCAAGGAATCCTCCTACCAGACCGGCCCAGCGCTTCGCTGGGATCTAGGCAACCCACACTCACAAGGTATCCTCTGGACAATCCATTACGATACGGTTTACGGGAAAGACGATCCGTTCCAATCTTGCGAGTTTTTGCCAAACAATAATCTGCGAGGCCCAGGGGTTATCGATGCCAAAGGTGGTATCATCATCATGCGCTATGCAGCCTTAGCCCTCAGACAATTCCATGACTTGAGTGACTCAAGACTTACCTTGATCCTGACCCCCGACGAGGAAATCGGCTCACCTGCCTCGGTGGGAATGTGGCAATCGATCGCCAAGGATTTCCAATCTGCATTTCTATTCGAACCGACGATGGCCGACGGGAGTCTGGTCCAAGCCCGCAAGGGAACCGGCACCTTTATCTTCGTCGTACGAGGCAAATCCGCTCACGCAGGTCGAAACTTTCACGAAGGGCGAAACGCGATCGCGCACTGCTGCGAACTGGCCTCCCAAATCCATCGGCTCAACGGTCAAAAGCCCACTGTCACGATCAATATCGGTCGGATTCGAGGCGGAAACGCCGTCAATGTTGTCCCTGATACGGCCGTCATGCGTGTCAACGTCCGTATCGCCAATTCCCAAGACCAACTCTGGATCGAAGAGCAACTGAAGGATTTAGTCAGCGCCTTCGATCAGCCGCAAAGCGGCTATCGAGTCGAACTTTCTGGAGGCATCCACGCACCAGCCAAAATCTGCGACCAGCCAACCCAACGACTCAAAGAAAAAATCGAACTCGCTGCCCTGGAACTTGGACAATCCATCCACTGGAAAGAGTCCGGAGGCGCCAGCGACGGCAACAAACTCCAATCCATGGGACTGCCCAATATCGACACCTTAGGGCCCCGTGGCGATGCCCTTCACAGCGATCAAGAATGGATCGAACTCGATAGCCTCGTCGAAAAAGCACAACTCACCTGCGCCACATTTTCCCAAGGCTATTGACGCTACAGAGGCCGATGGGCAACTTCGTAGGCCGTGATCTTCGATTCATGTTCGAGCGTCAGGCCGATATCATCCAAGCCGTGCAATAAGCAATGTCGACGGAATGGCTCGACCTCAAAGCTCGCAGAAAAACCGTTCTGATCAAAGACCCGATTCTGCTCGAGATCGATCGAAAGTTGATAGCTTGGGCTCGATGCATGCCGTCGAAATAGCTCTTCGACAAACTGCTCGGACAACGCGATCGGCAAAACTCCGTTCTTAAAACAATTGTTGTAAAAAATATCTGCAAACGAGGGGGCGATCACCGCTCGAATGCCATAATCTTCGATCGCCCAGACAGCATGCTCTCGCGACGATCCGCTCCCAAAATTGCGACGAGCTAGGAGGATCGATGCCCCTTTGTTGCGATCAAGATTCAATTCAAAAGTCGGATTCGCATCTCCGTTTTCTAGGAACCGCCAATCGAAAAATAGAAACTGCCCGAACCCGCTGCGTTCGATCCTTTTTAGAAACTGCTTGGGGATGATCTGATCGGTATCGACGTTCGCGCGATCCATCGCAGCCACAACGCCGGTAACTTTCGTAAACGCTTTCATGGTATGCCTTGTGAGTGTTCTTTAAAGATTTTAAAGGGATTAGCCGTGGTAGCGCCAGTCGCGTATATCGGTGAACTTCCCAGCAATGGCGGCAGCCGCAGCCATCGCCGGGGAGACCAGATGCGTCCGGCCACCTTTACCTTGACGACCCTCGAAGTTTCGATTCGATGTCGATGCGCATCGTTCTCCTGGTTCCAAACGATCGGGGTTCATCGCCAAACACATGCTGCAACCTGCCTCGCGCCAATCGAACCCAGCCTCCCTAAAGATCCTATCCAATCCCTCTTTCTCGGCTTGCCTTTTGACCTGACCACTACCGGGCACGACCATCGCATGGACTTGGCTCGACACGCGATACCCCTGAACAACCTTGGCCGCCGCCCTGAGATCCTCGATCCGAGCATTGGTACAAGAACCGATGAAGACACGCTGGATCGGTGTGTCGGTCAGCTTCGCTCCAGCTTTGAGTCCCATGTAGTCCAAGGCGCTGGCAGTCGACTTGCGCTCTGTCTCATCCTGAAAATCCTCCGGGGAGGGAATCGGAGTATTGACCGAGATGACTTGGCCTGGATTGGTTCCCCAGGTGATCTGCGGCTGGATGTCTTGTCCGCGATACAAATCAACTCGATCGTAAGTGGCTCCAGGATCCGAAGGTAGTTGCCTCCATTTTTCGATAGCCCGATCAAAATCCTTCGGACCAAAAGGCCTACCCTTGAGGTACTCAAAGGTGGTTTGATCAGGAGCGATCATGCCGGCTCGTGCACCGGCCTCGATCGACATATTGCATACCGTCATGCGCTCTTCCATCGACAGGCTCCGAATGACCTGACCGGTGTATTCGAGCACATAACCAGTTCCACCGGAGGTCGTCAACTTGCCAATCAAATAAAGGATCAAATCCTTGGCCGTCACCCCAGGAGCTAGCTCTCCATCGATGCGCAATTCATAAGTTTTGGGAGGATACTGCAACAGCGTCTGAGTGGCCAGCACATGCTCGACTTCGCTTGTTCCGATCCCGAAAGCTAGCGCCCCAAAAGCCCCGTGCGTCGCAGTGTGCGAATCGCCACAGACGATCGTCATGCCCGGCTGCGTGTAGCCTAACTCCGGTCCTATGATATGAACAATTCCCTGATGGGTATCGTTCAAATCGTAAAGCCGGATTCCAAACTCCTTGCAGTTGTTTCGAAGCGTGTCGACCTGCTGGCGTGAGATCGCATCTGCGATGGGCAAGGATCGATCTGTCGTCGGAACATTATGGTCCGGTGTGGCGATCGTTCGCTCCGGACGTCGGACCTTGCGGCCCGCTAATCTCAAACCTTCAAATGCCTGGGCGCTGGTGACCTCGTGCACCAAATGCAAGTCGATGTACAGGATCGCTTGTTTCCCCGGTTCATAATGCACGACATGCTCATCCCAAATCTTCTGGAACATCGTTCTGGGCGGGAGCTGACTCGGTGTCGAGTGGGTCATAACTGCCTAATGAGTGTGGGTTTTTGTTGGTTTTTCATTGATGGAGACCCATAAACTTCCGGTGAAAATTCCGGCCTCTCATCTTTTGAAGACGACTGTTGTATAGTAACCTACTCCCACCGCTTGCGCAATGCCCAATTGAACCTGTGAAATTAAAGGAAGTGATTGTCTTATGGCCGACGCAGATTCTTTACAAAATCGATGCCGCTCGCTCGAAAACGCGTTCTTCTCCGATCTGGATCAAAAGCTTATCCGTGACCTACAGGAAAAGCTCTCGGCAGAAGAGGCCGTAACGAACCTTCGAGCCGAATCGGGGATCAAAGACGATGCGGCCCTTCGAGCTTTGCATGGCCTGGGAATAACCCCTCAAGCCCTCTCGGCCTTCCGAATCTTCCCCTTGGTCGCTGTGGCTTGGGCCGACGGACAAGCAGACCAACAGGAAGCCACTGCCGTTCGAATGATCGCCGAGCGTTATCTGGCCAAAGGCTCCGAAGCCTCGACGCTTCTGGAACGATGGCTCAAGGAAAAGCCCTCCTCGGAAATGCTCACCACTTGGGAATCCTGTGCCGAAGCGGTCTTCTCCTCGATCGATGCCAAGCAGAGCAATGCGCTGAAACATCAACTCGTCGAGGAAGTCGACGAAGTTGCGCGTACAAGTGGAGGACTGCTGGGCTTTGGGGCCACCACCAAATCCGAAAGCGACATGATCGCACGCATCAAAAAAGCTTTGAGCGTCGCCTAGCTGCCCTCGCTCCACGATCTCCTCCGTTCCATGCGATCCCTCCGAAGTATGACCTCCGAGCCCTCAACCAACGTAGATGCCACCAAGGTGATATGGCACACAGGCTCGGTAAGTGCCATCGATCGAGGCAGACTGCTAGGCCAAGTAGGTTGTGTCGTTTGGTTCACCGGCTTGAGTGGATCGGGAAAATCCACCATCGCAAATGCCCTGGATCGAATCCTCTTGCAACAAGGCCGACCAAGCTTGTTGCTTGACGGTGACAATATCCGCCATGGCCTTTGCGCCACTCCAAGCATCTTAAAACCGAGCTACGGCGAAGCCTTCTCGGAGCGATTCGGATTGGGTTTCTCCCCCCAAGACCGAGAGGAGAATATTCGCCGCATCGGTGAGGTGGCTTATTTGATAGCCTCTGCAGGTCTGATCTGTTTGAGTGCTTTCGTAAGCCCTTATCGCAAAGATCGAGACCGAGTAAGAAATGTCGTCGAGCAGAACAACCAGTTTCAATTCTTTGAGGTCTTCGTCGACACCCCTCTAGAGACTTGCGAGAAGCGCGACCCGAAAGGTCTCTATCGTCAAGCTCGCGAAGGGAAGATCCCATTTTTTACTGGAATCACCGACCCTTACGAGCCTCCCGAAAATCCCGATTTAGTGCTCGGCTCTAGCTTGAACACCCCCGAACACTGCGCCCAAGAGGTACTGGATTTATTGACCAAACAGAACGTCTTTTCAAATCGTTCGAGCATTGCCGATGGCCCAGCAGGGAGTGCACGATGAACGGCCAGTCCACCTACCGATACGTAGTTCGCTGCGGGATCAACCGATCGATTTTTTCGATGAACTCCCGATCCGAGCACAAGCGGGGAGACCAGGTCATCGCCAGATCCAACCGTGGCTTGGAACTAGGCGAAGTCCTTTGCGAAATCACCCCCCAAAATGAAGTTGCTACCGAAAAACTATCGGGAGGCTCGATCCAACGACCAGCAGGACCCAACGAGCTAGCCACGGTTGCACAATTGAAACTGCAGGCGCAGGTCGATGCCCACGATTGCCAGTCGCTGATCGATAGCCTAGGACTGCAAATGGCGGTCGTCGATGTCGAGAGAATCTTCGGCGGCGAGATCGTTACGATTTACTTCACGGCAGCTGAGCGAGTCGACTTTCGTGAACTGGTCAAGAAACTGGCGAGCAAGTTTCAATCCCGCATCGAGATGAGGCAAATCGGTGCCAGGGACGAAGCCAAACTGTTGGGTGATTACGGTGATTGCGGGCGTCCCCTTTGTTGCTCAAGCTATCTTCATGAGATGCCTCCGGTGACGATGCGTATGGCCAAGCTGCAAAAGGCCACTCTCGATCCGAACAAACTCTCAGGGCGTTGCGGACGGCTCAAATGCTGCCTCCGCTATGAAAACGATCACTACGAAGAACTCGCCTCGAAAATCCCTCCCCCTGGGAGCGAGATTCTCACCCGCGAAGGAAAAGCTCGAGTGCTCAATGTGGAACTGCTTGCCCAGCAGATGCTCATTGCTACCGAAGACAACCGAAGAATACTGATCTCACCAGACGAATGCCTGTCAGTCATCAAACGAGGCGCTGAACTCTTATGAACGAACACGTCCTAGCCATGATGGAACTTTTGGCCAAAGACCAACGATACCATCTGGATGCTTATCAATTCGTCCGCGAAAGCCTCGCATACGCTCAGCGCGTCATGAAGCTGCCTTCCTACTCCGGTGAAAACGAAAACGATGAAGGAAAATCGGATCGACACTTGACCGGTCAGCAACTCTGCCAAGCGATCCGAGAGTATGCACTCGAGCAGTACGGCGCACTGGCCAAAACCGTCCTCAATAGCTGGGGGATTCATACCACTGGCGACTTCGGCGAGATCGTGTACAACTTGATCCGCATCCGTGAAATGAGGAAAAGCAAATCCGACCGCCGTCAAGACTTCGATGATCAATATGACTTCGACGAAGCCTTCAAGCCCCGGTTCGAACGTATCGGGAGTCAAGATGGATAAAAGGTTCTTGCTAGCTTCGCTTCTGCTAGGCTGCTGGAGCGGCTATATGCTTTGGGTGGTTTCAAGGATCTGGCTCGAATCTCGCTAGCTATGAAATACGTCATCATTATTCCAGACGGCTGTGCCGATTACCCAGTCGAATCTCTCGGCGGAAAAACTCCCTTACAAGCAGCCCGCACTCCCAACATGGACGCTGTGGCTCAAGCTGGCCTTGTCGGTCGATCCGACAACGTCCCGCTCCATCTGCCAGCCGGTAGCGAAGTGGCCAACATGACCCTCTTTGGCTACGACCCAAACGTCTACTTTACCGGCCGAGCTCCGATCGAAGCTGCGGCCCAGGGAATCGTGCTCGGTCCACACGATTGGGCCATCCGTTGCAATACCGTCACAATACTCGACCAAATCATGGTCGACTTTACCGCCGATCATGCCAGCAACCAAGAAGCTCGCGAGCTGCTCGCAAGTGTTCAAACCGCTCTGAACGATCCCCGTTTAGAGTTCACACCCGGTGTCAGCTATCGCAACCTACTGATCTTTCGCGGCAGACCCAATGAGGCTTCTCCCTTCTCCGGAGAAACCCGAACCCGAGCCCCGCATGACCTAACGGATGGGTCGGTCATCGACGACTTTCCCCGTGGGCCAGGTTGCGATCTACTCTCCGAGTGGATGCAAACCAGCGCAGAGGTCTTAAGCAATCACCCAGTCAATGCCGCAAGGCTCGATCAAGGCCGCTCGCCGATCACACACCTTTGGCTCTGGGGCCTGGGTAAAACACCTTCGCTTGAAAACTTTTCAAAGCGGTTCGGCATCAGCGGCTCGATGATCACCGCAGTGGATCTGCTTCGTGGATTAGCAGCCCTGGTCGGATGGGAAAGGATCGAGGCACCTGGTGCCACCGGTTATCTGGACACCGATTATGGGTCGAAAGGCCGAACGGCGATCGCAGCATTGCAAAAACACGATCTTGTTTGCGTCCACATCGAAGCCCCCGATGAGGCCAGCCACGAGGGTCGAGTCGAAGAGAAAGTCAAAGCCCTCGAAGCGATCGATCGAGAAATCGTCGGCCCACTTTACCAAGCTTTGCAAGCTCATGGGGACTATCGAATTTTGATCACACCCGATCACCCTACACCCGTGAGCACCAAGAAACACGCACACGGCTGGGTTCCCTTTACGATCGCTGGAAAAGGGATCCAATCGGATGGCTCAAGGAGCTACGACGAAGTCTCTGCGGCACACAGCGGACTTCAGATCCCCAACGGTTGGGAGCTGATGCCTCGCTTCATCCAGGGACAATGGTAATCCCAAATAGCTTGCAGCTACTCTCGCAAGTCGCGGCCCGTCAGATGCAAAAAGACATGGTGCAAGTTAGGGGTTTGAAGCTCTAGGTTCTTGATCCGCCCCCCCCTGGCAGCCAGGCTTTCGATCCATTGTGGGAGTTCGTCGGCAAGGTTCTCGCAAGCGCCAACGATCCGGCCAGAGGGAGCATGGAAAGATAGCCCCTGGGGGACCTCCGTGAGAGTGCCTTCGATATCCAAAGAAACCCGCTTGAGCTTGCCGATCGTTTGCTCCAAAAGTTCATCGATCGTTCCGTCGGCAATCACCTTGCCATGATCGATAATCACAATCCGATCGCTCCGCTGCTCGGCTTCATCCAGGTGATGGGTTGTCAGTAGAATCGTAGTTCCAACGCGGTTAAGCTCATCGAGCATATCGAAAATACGCTGACGACTTTGTGGATCGACTCCCACGGTAGGTTCATCCAGCAGCAGCAAACCCGGGGAGTGCATCACACCGCAAGCGATGTTGACGCGGCGTTTCATACCTCCGGAGAATTTAGCGGTAAGGTCTCCGGCCCGATCTTGTAAACCGATCCAGTGCAGGGCCCAATCGACCCGATCGTGCAATTTGCGGCCCCGCAATCCATGGAGCCGAGCAAAGCACTCGAGGTTCTCCTTGGCTGATAAATCTGGATAGATTGCCAATTCTTGAGGAACAACACCCAACTGGGCAGTTGCGTTGGGCTGACCGAGTTTTTTGCCAAAGAGCCTCACCTCACCGGCAGAAACTTCCACCCGACCACTGATGCAGCGAATCAGCGTTGTTTTACCTGCCCCGTTTGGGCCAAGAAGAGCGATTCGCTCACCAGAATGCACCGTAAAAGTAACACCTGAAAGAGCTTCGTTTCCCGCATAGGACTTGCGAACATCGCTGACCTCCAAAGCCACTTCGGTCGGCTGGGCACCCCGTGCCCGCTGGGATCGAATCTTGAACCGCTGGGTTACCAAATGGGATTTCGCTTCTGGTTCCAATGAAAAGTTCCTTTGCGACCAACCTAAACGGGACTAGCCCAAGTCTTCCTTGGGGCTTGTGGTATAATACCTCATACCTGCGTCCGGACCGAGCCCGCTAGAGTAAACAGCAAACCCATGGGTATTTTTGACAGCCTTTTCAAAAAGAATGCAGTTGGCGACTCAGGCAAACAAGCCGAGAAGCCAAAATCTGTCAAAGCCAGCAAATCGGTCGACATCGAAGCCCGCTTTGAACGTCTCCGTTCGGCTATTTCCGGCACGATGAGCAACTTCTTCGTTGCCAAAGACCGCAACAACAACAACCGCGTTGTGGGTGTGAAACTCTGCGATTCTGATAAGGTGCAGTTTTTCGAGAGCCGGTTCAAAGGACTCAATAAACCCAGTGAAGGTGAAATTGCAATCCAACTCAACCACTCGAACATCGTCGAAACCTACGAGTATGGGACTTCGAATCGAGGCCAACAATTCATCCTCATGGAGTACATTGACGGACCTGGGTTGCACCAATTGATCGCCGATCGCAAAGAAGATCTCTTGGCAGGCAAAAGACTCGATCTGATCGGGCAGATGGCAGAAGCACTCGCCTACCTGCATCGCAAAGAGTTCATCCACCGCGATATTTGCCCTCGAAACTACATCGTGCTCAAGGACATGTCGAAGGTCAAGCTGATCGATTTTGGATTGACCCTGCCGGCGACCAAAGCCTTCATGGCACCAGGAAACCGCACCGGGACACCTTTGTACATGTCCCCGGAGATCGTTCGGCGACGCTCTACCGACAAACGGGTAGACATATTCTCGTTTGCAGTGACTTGTTATCACATGATCGCGTTTGATCTCCCTTGGCAAATCGCCGATACGACTGGACGAGCTGCCTTGCAACACGACACGGCTCCTCCTCGGGATATCTCCGAGCATCGTCCCGAGATCGACAAAGTTCTAGCCAACACCATCATGGCGGCCATGCACCCGAACCCGGAAATGAGAACGCCCGACATGGAAACTTTCCTGCGCCAACTGCGCAACGTGAAATCTTCCCCGTAACGAATCGGAAAACCTTAGGGATTCCCAAGCTTTTGGGCTTTCCGCGACCGCAAAGCGATCTATACTTCTGGGCGACTTTAGCAAGTGCCCGTCAAGGGCTCTCGCGAGGGGGAAGCGTGAATCTGGTCAGGACTTAAGTGGAGCAGCCATAAGCGTCATACTCTTGTGCGGGGGCCTTTGACGGGCATTTTGCTTTACGGCCCCCAGAGCATCCGGTGATTTCGGAGTGAACAACGGCGGTGGGCAGCTGTGATTTCGGAGAAATCACCGACACTCGGAGAAACCACCGACACTGAAATCACCGACCATGGGTGTGCTCTGAAAAGAAATCAACTGCGGCCTGGATCGTACGATCGATGTCTTCAAGGCTGTGCGCTCGCGAGAAGAAGAGTGCCTCGAATTGACTGCAAGGCATATAGACACCGCGCTCGATAAGCCCCCAAAAATACTTGGCAAAGAGTTTACGATCCGAACGATCAGCACTTGGCCAGTCGACCACTGGATCTGGATTAAAAAACAGGGTCATCATACTTCCAACACGTTGCATCTGTGCCGACACACCGTGCTCTTTGGCAGCCGCAAGCAACCCATCACCTAATCGCTTACCGAGCGATTCAAGATATTCATAAGGGGGATCGTCGCGGAGGAGTTCGAGCGTCTTGGCACCGGCAGCCGTTGCAAGTGGATTGCCCGAAAGCGTCCCGGCCTGATAGACCTTACCGGCTGGCATCACCTGATCCATGATCTCCGAGCGGCCACCGTAGGCGGCCAGTGGAAGCCCACCACCGACAATCTTCCCCAAGGTTGTCATGTCAGGTTCGATCCCAAAAATTTGCTGTGCACCACCGTATGCGACGCGGAAGCCCGTCATGACTTCGTCGAAAATCAAAACAACCCCGTGCCTTTGGGTCTCTTCCCGCAAGGTCTTGAGAAACTCTGGCGTCGGAATCACCGTGCCCATATTTCCTACGATGGGTTCTAGGATCACCGCTGCAATGTGCTGGCCAAGTTGATCAAGGGTCTCACGAACTGCCTGAGAATCGTTGTAGTTGAGAACAATCGTGTCTTGCGAAGTACCTGGGGTTACGCCTGGGGAATCAGGCACGCCTAAGGTCGCCGCAGCAGAACCGGCCGAGACGAGCAAGGAGTCGACGTGGCCGTGGTAGCAACCCGAGAACTTGACGATCCGATCGCGTCGCGTGAATCCTCGTGCCACGCGTATCGCACTCATGGTGGCTTCCGTTCCAGAGCTTACCAATCGAACGCGTTGCATGCTCGGGAAAGCTCCTAGAATCAGCTCGGCGATACGAGACTCTTTCTGGGTCGGAGCACCATAGGAAGTCCCTCTTTGAGCCGCATCGACAATCGACTCGATGACTTGCTCGTGGGCATGCCCTAGGATCATCGGACCCCAAGATCCGATGTAGTCGATGAATCGATTGCCATCCAAATCGAAAAGATAAGCCCCTTTAGCCCGATCGATGAACAAAGGGTGACCACCGACGGCTCCGAATGCCCGAGCAGGGGAGTTTACCCCGCCAGGAATGAGCCTCTTGGCCCTCTCAAATGCTGCTTGGCTTTTAGCTAAATCGATCTTCATGGCATTATTAGGTTTAGGAAATTATAGGACCGGAGATATCGCCTCAGGGTCGCCTGTAGCCCTTTCCCAACCGCAACAAACGAGCGATAATCAACCGAAGTAGGGCCAAAGTCTTTTCCAGCGAAGATCCTACCAAAGACTCACTGCGAACCGAACCCCTTGTTTAAAAATCCATAGGACTTAACTCAAGAATGCCAACGATCAGTTCGGGCTCGCTATCCAATAAGCTTATTATCGCACTTGCCATCTGCTTGCCCGTCGTACCGGTAGCGGCCGATTACTTTGGGCCGGCGACCCGAGCCCGATGGATGCTAGCCCAAGCGGCCAACGAATTCGATCGAGGAAATGTAGACAAAGCCCAAGAGCTTCTTGAAGCCGCTTATGCCAAATCCCCTGACTTGATCGAGGACAAGGATTTTTTGCGGCAAGTCGATCGGATCGAAGGCGATGGCCAAGCCGACGGGACATCGAATCTCCTAACGACTCTTTTAGAGGAGAAGATGCGGCGGATCAAAGACCCGGTCGATCGCGCAGAAACAGCCCTTCTTTTTTCCAACCTACTTTCGAATCGTAAGCAATTTGACAAAGCGATTCGAGTCCTAAGCGAGAACTTGCCTCCACAAGCACAACGGACACCTACCCAGAACAATCAAATCGCCTACATGAGGGCTCTTGCAGGTACCGATTTGGAGTTAGCCCTCAGCGAAATCGATACTGCGATTGCAACCACCGAAAACGACTCGCTTTTGGACACCAAAGGCTGGGTGCTTCATCGGCTGGGACGCAACGAAGAAGCCTTGGAGACAATGGACAAATCTCTCGCAAAACTGATGGAGTCGTGGTCTGCCGATAGCTTTCTTTCGAACTGCCTGGCAAAAATGAACGAGCTACAAAGTCAAGCGGGCCAGCAAGCATCCGAGAAGCCCAAGGGTTGGGGCCTCGAAGCCCTTTTGGAAGAGTTCCCACAACTCTCGCGAAGGCTCCCTCAGATCATCGATATGCATGCGACCCTACGCTACCATCGCATGCGGATCTGCGAGGCGTTGGGCAAGACCGACCAAGTCCACGACGAAGCCGCCTGGATCCACGCCTTCAGCCGCAAAGAACTCGACGAGCTCTACTAGCTCAAACCATTGTTGCACGGCTGTCCATTGTTCCACGGTTGTCCCCAACCGTGCCCCACGACCGCAGGTCGACGTCTCCATTGTTTCTCGGCTGTCCCATTGTTTCACGGTTGTCCCCAACCGTGCCCCACGACCGCAGGTCGACGTCTCCATTTTTTCACGGTTGTCCATTGTTTCACGGTTGTCCTCAGCCGTGCCCCACGACCGCAGGTCGACGTCTCCATTGTTTCTCGGCTGTCCCATTGTTTCACGGTTGTCCCCAACCGTGCCCCACGACCGCAGGTCGACGTCTCCATTGTTTCTCGGATGTACCATTGTT
>Ga0315904_10002717_pt1 | contig 26993 bp, 29 predicted proteins | sample LakEriMetagenome_6_FD_203529 | JGI IMG/M metagenome (GOLD analysis project Ga0315904, IMG submission 203529) | Freshwater fungal communities from buoy surface, Lake Erie, Ohio, United States - Buoy 12 MA120 | ecosystem: Environmental > Aquatic > Freshwater > Lake | place: USA: Lake Erie, Ohio...
TAATAAAGTGATTTCAACCCAAGTTTCCATGCCTCAATATGAACTTGATTGATAAATTTAGCAGGTGCATCACTAAAGAATGCAAGATTCAATGATTGCCCTTGGTCAATATATTTTTGACGAACCCCTGCTTGTCTAACAAGTTCAAGTTGGTTAATTTCTTTGAATGTTTTAAATACTGCTTTTTCTTCAGAACTCATACATCTGACATTAATAACTGAACCCCTATCTTCAGAAATTGCATCCCATACTTGTGGTAAATTTTTACCTTTAGATTCAAGTAATTGTTCTAAGAATGGGTTTTTTCTAATGTGTAATCCTTTTGCATCATCATCCATATAAAGATTTGCTGCAATTGGTTCTACACCTTGTGAATAGCCACCTGCAAGTTTTGATGATGACCTATTTGGTGCAATAGCAAGAAGAGTTAAGTTTCTTCTTCCTGTTCCTTGACACCATTCAGGTTCACCATATTCTTTTGCCATGTCTATTGTTGCTCTTTCAGATTCATCTCTAAGATGTTTAAAGATAATATTTGTCCAAGCATTTGCTTCAATAGAAATAAATGGAATCATTTTGCTTTGTAGGAAACTATGCCATCCTAAAGCACCTAGTCCTAATGCCCTTGACTTTGTGGCAAAGCGCACAGCATCTTCAATTCCTTTGTATTCACTTGAATTACCTTTTTGAAGGAAATCCTCCATAACAGCATCTAAAAATATTGTAGAAAGATATACAGTATCTGTATCTTTCCATTCTTCAAATTTAACTAAATTTAAAGAAGAAAGACAACATACCAAAGTATGATTTTCATCTGTTGGTAAAAAGATTTCAGAACAAAGATTTGAATGTCTAATTTTTAAATCATTCTTTTTCCACCATTCGGGTACAACATTATTAGCATTATCAATAAACATGGTATAAGGTTCACCTGTCTTTACTCTTTTCTTTAAAGTTTCAAGCCAAATCTCTCTTTCTTTACCATTCTTTTCAATGACTTTATTCATAAATTCATCTGTAAAGATTGCTCCTTGATGAATATTATGTGATTGTCTATTTACATCACCTTTTGGTTCTCTTACCTCAAGAAATTCTTTGAATTCACCATGTTCTGCATTCAAATAAATCGCTACAGCACCTCTTCTTGTCTTTCCTTGCTTAGATGCTAAGATAGTAGAATCATACGATTTAATAAATGGAATAATACCATCTGAACTTCCACCTCTACCATCTTTGATTTTAGTACCAATTGCTCTAATAGCGGAAAAATCATAAGCAGTACCTCCACCATATTTTGAAAGCATTGCCATTTCAAGATTCTTACGATAAATTTCATACATAGAATCGCCAACATGAGAAGAGAAACAACTAATTGGTAATGCTACATCTGTTCCAAGATTAGCCATTACAGGTGTTGATGGAATCAACCATCCTTTCCAAAGAATATCAAAGAATCTTTCTTGCAATTCAGGTTTATTTAATAACTCTGCTGCTCTTGATGAAACTCTTATGTAACCATCTTTGGGTGTTTCACCATCAATAAGATACCCACCTTTAATTGTAGTTAAATAAAGACCGTTATTACCCCATTCAGGAAAGTCAATACCAACTTTCCATCCCATGTTTCTTGCTATGTCGTGCGTTTCTATTTTCATTTTTTTATTTAAAATAAGTCATCTACAAAGTTCCAATCCTCATTTGGTTTAGAGTATGAGGTTTCTCTATTAGCAAAGAAATCGGTTTGTTGTTCACCTGATGTTGCAATATAAAACCATTCCATATCCATAAGTAAATCATCATCAACTGTATAAACAGGTGTTAACATCAATTCTTTAAGTTTCCTATTTGCTCTATCATACATAAAGTTTTTAAGAGCAGTTTTTGTGATTGTTTCCAAATCACCAAGTTCAAATATTTTATCAATGTAGTTGAATTCATTTGTTAATGCTAAATCAACACCTTCATAAATTGTATTCTTTAATTCATCGGTCCAAATGTACGGATTTTCTTCAACAAGGGTTCTAAATAATTTACAACCTGATTCAGAATGCAAAGATTCATCACGAATTGAGAAAATCATCTGCTGACCAATACCTGTCATCATATTCTTTTTTCTAAATGAGAGAAGAACAGCAAATGAAGAATATAATTGCATACCTTCTGCACAAGCAGAGAATAATGCAAGACTTCTAGCAATATTAGAAAGATTAGTATCATTAGGGTCAATTTCCATTAACACACTAAGTTTAGCCATTGTTTCAGCATCTTCCATAAATGCTTTAAAATCGGTTAGACCTAATGTATCATTAAGATAAGAATATGCTACTGCATGGATTGTTTCAAACGCACCAAATGTACTTGCCATCATTTTAATTTCAGGTACAGGAAACCATTTGGTTACATATGTTGACCAATAATCATTAACAACAGTTTCTGTTTGTGTAAATCCTTTTAAGATATTACCAATAACATTCTTTTCTTCCAATGTTAATTCGTTATTCCAATCCTTAACATCTTTTTGCATATTAATTTCAGTATGCAACCAATGTGCATTCTGTTGTTTGAACCATGCTTCGTATGCCCATTGATATTCAAAGGGTTTAAATTCTAATCTTTCTTGTGTAATCATTTATATAATTTTTAAGTATAAAAAAATCCTGCTTATATTACTACAAACAGGATATGTTTTGTTATTGTTAGTCTAATCTTGTTGTTCTATAGATGAACCAAAATGCCCCTAAAAGAAAAATTGGTAAAATAGTGAATGTTAATTTCAGTAATAACATATCTGTTACCCATTGAATTCCAAAGAATTGCATAAATGACAATATAAATGTTGGTACAATCAAATATAGGACAAATTTAGGCAAAAAGAATTGAAAACCAAGGAAAAGATGGTCAAAAATTTTACCTAATTTACTGTGTGTTATGTTTTCTAAAAACTTTTTCATTATTTTTTCTTCTCATCAAATAATTTAGTGATTTTCTGAATTAGTGGGCTTCTGACGCAATCAGAATCAACGAATTCAATAACTTTAACATGGTCATCAAAATCTTTAAAATGTTCTGTTAAGAACATTAAACCATTATCATTTTTATCTTTAAAATCTCTTTGTCTAATATCACCAATGATAATCATTTTACCACCTTCTTCCAAACGAGTTAATACTGTTTCAGCATTATCAACAGATACATTTTGGAATTCATCAAAGATATTAATATTATCTAATGATAAACCTCTTAAATTACCCATTGGAATTACTTCAATGATTTTCTCTTTAAACAATATCTCTAATGCTATTGGAGATAGTAGTTTATTTAATTGCATAGAATATGACATTAAGACATATTCAAGTTTCTCTTCAACACCACCTGGTAATATACCAACATCTTCATGTTGAAGTTGTTTTAATGGTTTAAATATTCTAATCTTTGTATATGTGTTGTTTTCGTTTAACAACAAGTTTATTGCCTGAACCAATGCTATAAAGGTTTTACCTGCTCCTGCGATTCCTGTTGCAATCACATACATTGATTCTTTGTCCAAGATGTCTTTAACAAATTTTTCTTGGTTTTCAGTTTTAGGGGAAATCTTTAAATACGGTTTACCGACTTTTTTTCTAATCTCGTTCTTCCTTTCCCTTAATTTGTCTTCTTCTGTTTCTTCAACATTGTATTTTTTTAATTTCCTATTCACGTTCATTTAGTTTCATGTAAATAGGTCATCGGATAAATTATTCCTCAAAAAAGTTATTAATTTTTCATCAAAATCTTTTATTTTTTGGTATGTAAAATCAAGTTCTTTTATAATTGTCTTATTATCATAATGTTTAAGATATTTATACTCATAAAAATTTTTTAAGGTTTCATCTTGACAAATTTTCATAATTTCGTTAACAGAATCAAACTGTTTTTCATAATCATAATTAATGTGAACAGGTTCAATGTGTTTTGTATTATTATCTATTGATGTATATTTTTTATATTTTTTTCTGTTGATTTTTCTAACATAATCATAAAAGTGATTTTGTGTAACAGTATATACCCAATTATCTAAAGTTTTTTTATTCAGTTTTTTATGATAATTAATAATAATTTTACTCATTGTTTCTGCACTTAAATCTCTTGATAATTGGGCATCTGAGGTTTTAGAGTAAAAATAATTTAAGACTAGTTTTTCATACTTTTTGTAAATTTCTTTGTCTAATTTTTCCTTTTCTATATCTAACATTTAATTTTTTCATTTATCTTATTACTTTATTGTTTTAAATTTAATTTCATTAACTCAAATATATGGTTTTTTCCGTATTTTTGGATATTTGTATTCAAATCATCATTATTTTCATATGTTTGAATCATTACATTTTCTAAACCTAAACTCAATAATCGTTCCTTAATCTCTAAGGATGAGTTAGGTGTCTTTGAATAATTAAAATCCTGTCTTTTTTCTATTGCATCAGGATTTAACATTATTATAACATTAGGTTTATATTTTATTAATTTTGACAAGATATTATCTTGAAGAGATTTACCTAATAATATAATTGTATTTACAGGAATTGATGCATACTCAAAATATGCTTCAACAATATATACAGTAGAATTCCAATTTATATTTTTTTCATTGAATATTATCTCTCTTTTATCACCTTGTGGAAGTTTATATGCTTGATGTTTTTCAACATCTTTTTTAAATGTTCTTGTAACATAAAAATTTATTTTATGATTAAGGTCGTATGATGGTATAATGATTCTATCTTTATAATATCCATCAATACAAAAACCTAAATTATCTTTTTTAATTATTGAGTCGGAAACTTTTCTATTTTTAATATATTCATATGCCTCAACATGTAATGGATTATTTTTATCCATATTTTGAAAGGATATGAATTCTTTTGGAAGACCGAAAATTTTAAACTTTTTTATCTGTGATAAAATGATTGGTTCATTTTCATGTTTTATAAATTCAGCAACTTGTCTTTTTGTTGCATATTTTTTAAATACAAAAAAAAGTGGACCTGATAATCCACACTTCCAACACTTGCAAACCTTATTGTATTTTCCTTTATTATTTAATGCAATATTGACCTCAAGATTATATTTATTGTCGGGAACACCATAATTTATTTTAGCACACTCAGGACAATTAAATTGCATCTGTGTTGATGTATTATTTTTGGGGTGACCAAAAACATCTTCAAGAAGATTATAAATCATTTTTAATTTTCTTTAGAGCCTTTTTATGAATTTTAATAATTTCCTTCTCATTTAAATTTAGAACATCAGAAATTTGACTAAAACTTAATTCAGGTTTATTATTAAAACCATACTTATATGAAATTATAAGTTTTTCAATTTTATTCAAATTATCTAATTTTATTAAACTTAAATCTGCATTTCTATAAATCTCTTCATCATTCATTAATGATGAATATAATATATCTTCATATTTCATTTCATCTGCTTTTGCAAATGATATATCAGTTGAATAAATATTATTATCATCTATTGCCAATATAGATTTTGCTAAAATCTCTGTTGCTGTTACCTCTTCTAATTTCTCACTAATATCATCAACATTCGGGTCAAATCCATATTTATTAAAAAAATTATTTCTTATCTCTAAGAACTTTTGATTTACTGAATGTAATTTTGATGGTTGTTTAATTAATTTTGATTCCTTTATAATACCATCTAAAATTGACTGTTTTATCCACCAAACAGCATATGTGCTAAATTTATATCCTTTGCTTGGGTCAAACTCTTCAACTGCTTTTATAAGACCTATATTTCCAGAAGAGATTAAATCTGTTAACTCATAAAAACTACCATTATGATAGTATTTTGAAACATTAATGACAAATCTAAGATTATTATTAATTAATAATTCTTTTATTTTTGGGCATCTTGTTTTCCTATACTGATTGAATAATTCTATTTCTTTTTTCTTGTCAATTTCATTGATGTTTCTAATTTCTTGATGATATAATTTTAAAGATTCGCTCGTATCTTTTGTTATCTTAACGGATTTAGAATTAATGTTTTTCATGCGATAGACCTATACAAAGGTACTTTTTTTCAAAAAAACCTCCAAAAAAATTATTTATTATTATAACGATTATTTAGAATTAAAACTAATTCAGACCATTTTTTTTCAATTGCTGTTATTTTATTCTCTAAAATTAGACCCCTTTTTTTAAAATCTTCTTTTTTTAGATTTTTAAAAAAGAAATCATCTTCTATTGTTGTATTTTCTATCTCAAGTAATAGATTATCTAATTCTAAATGATATTTTTCCGATTCATCAACTAAAAAATTGATTGTTTCAATAAGTTTTTCATTTTTTTCTTTTAAGAAAGATTCACTCTTTCTTTCTAATATTTCATTCAATAACATAATAACAAATATATTAAAATTTATTCAATAATCGTACCACCAATTCCAAATGTTGTGGTTGAACCATAGAATACTATTGGAATACCTAAATTACCAATACCAACACCAACGGTTTGAGTACCTGCAACTATTGCCGTTGTTATTTTTGATTCATTTGTAATTTCATCCATAATTGCTTGGATAACTGTTCTCCACATCATATCATCAATATTGTCACTACCATCCGCTAATGGTCCTGTTGGTACACCTTTTGATTTTTTAAATTCTAATACCTTACTCCATGCCCTATCTACAGACATACCTGCTCTACTTTGACTTAAAGTTACTACTGGTGGTGGTAAAACACCAATATTTGGTAATTCTTTAATACTTAAAATATTATCTAATGTATTTAGTATTCTGTCAAAAATTTCTCCTACCATATTATAAACCAATTATTTTATCTTTTAAATTTGAAGCAAATCTTCCACCAGTTAATGATGTCATTATTTCTTGTCGTTTTTTTAATTGCTCCTTTATTAATTTTATTGTTACAAGAATTACTATTCTTAATAAAATCTTTTTTATAAAATCTAAAAGTATACATAGAAAATCTTCATATATACTATCCCATATTTCTTTTAAAAACTCTTTTATATTTTCAATTAAAGGTGGTATACCATTTTTAAATTCAAATCCAACATTTACTATTTTATTAAAAAGATTTATTAAAAAAACAACAATTGGTTGTTTTAAAATCATAGCTAACAAAGCATCACGAATTGCTAATAATATATTTTTTAAATAATCATTTGTAAAGTTTGTTGTTGAATTACTAGAATTAACAGTATATTCTGGAACCAAAAATTTAAAATTACTTACCGTAGGGTCTTTTGCGACAACATCTATTTGTTGTTGTGTAACCGTTATGTTTTCTCTAAAACAACTTGCATCAACATTTAAACCTTTTTTTTCAGTATCCAATTCTAAATCTAAAAGTTTATTCAAATCCATTTTAAACGCATCTTTGCTTTCATAATTTGCATATGAACGAACCATTGTAATTATTTGTGCATCTTCTTTTTTAAAATTTGTGTGAAAAAGTAAATTTATTATTTCATTGATTATAATTCTCGAACTAAAGAGTGGTCCTATGTATACTGTTAATGCTAAAAATAAATCTTTTGCGTTAATAGCAGGTAATCTAACTACAATTTCATTTTTTGTTTCATTGTAATTCATTAATACAGAAGCATTTACACCTACAAGATTTATATTAAAATCTTGATTGGCAGTTGATAAAACATTATTTTTTATATCACTATATAATTGATTTGGATTTATGCCAGTTGATGTTGCTTGATTTTTAAAATCATCGGTTAAATCAAAACTTTTTAATGGCATTGATATACCAGGATTAACATATTGATTTGGTACACTAATATTTTCAGGCATTTTTTTTAATATTGAGTCATAAAGTTTATTTTGTAATTTATCTAAATACTCTTGCCTTATAATTTTGGTTAACATATATTCAGTTAGTGCTTCTAACTGATTTTCACCTTCTACAGTTTTATATATTAATAATAAAAAATTTAATGGGTCATTATCAACAGATAAATACTTTTCAAAATTATTTAAATCAACATCAGTATTAGCCATAGTGATGTATAATTTAATTTTATCTATGACATTTGATTTTTTCTGATTTACACTCATAAATTATGCTAATTTAGTTATAGTTACTTTAATATCTGTATTATATTTTACTTCAAACATACCATCATATGTATTATATAAAATACCATCTGATAAATCTAATTCACCTGTAATTTCATCTAGAAATACAGCATTCATTTTATTTGATGAATACAATGAACCTGTTTTATTATAACATCTAATTGAATTAATATTAATTACATTTGGAACATTATTTACAGCTTCATATAATCTACCAATATATATATTTTGTCCTATTATTCCTTTATAAACTGAATGAAAATCTAAAATTTCTTTTATTGTCCTAGCAATAATTTCAAAATCATTTGTGGTTGTTTTTTCAACTAAGACATTTATGTTATATGCAATATTATATATTTGCCCATCTTCAACTCTAATATAATCATTAACCATTCTATGTTTAGTTAAAAATTCAGCAATATTTTGTTTTAATAATTCGGTTGATGTATTATCAAGTTTTCCATCACCATTAAGTCCTAAAATATTATATATAACAGCATTGTTTCTTAATGAAGTTGAAAATTTGAATGGAACACCATATTTACCTGGCATTCTAAATAAGATTGCATAATAATCTTCTAATGTAACTGCTCTATTTTGCGCTCCATAATTATAGGAAATCATATTCCTAATTTCCTCAATAGATAATTCATCTTTACCACCTAATGCAGGTATTGGGTTATTACAAGTCATTGTATTAACAATTGCCTGATTAACATTTTGATTTGGTCCATTAACAAGAACATTTTTATTTGCAATTGTTGTAACAGTATTTGGTCCAATATTAGTATTTGAACCACCTCCAACTCTATATTTTATAAATATTGTTGAATTAGCTGGTATTTTTTGTCCTAATGCTGTATTATATAAGTATGTTTCTATTTTTGAAAAATTTGCTGAATTTTCTAATGAGTTTGCAAAAACATCAATGTTTCCATCACCACCACCAAATGTTATTCTGCAAAAACCTTCTTCATTAAATTCTTTAATAAATTTTTTCTTTACTTTTTTCCATTCACCTTTTCTAACACCATTTTCAGCAATAACAGGTGATGTTTCAAGAAAAACTTCTGTTTCTGCTAAATAATCAACCTCAAAAAATTGTAAATCTTGGTCGTTAAATTCATCATTTGTTGGTACTGTTGTTATATTACCTGTTTTTATAACAATTGAGGTAATATCAATCACATCATCTTCAGGTAAAATAATCTGATAAAATGGAATTGACTCATCTGCTGTAACATATCTTCTTGCAATTCTTGTTGAACCATTATAAACTACTTCTTGTTTTGTAATTCTATAAGATACAATTTCACCATAGTTATTTTCAATTGGTATTGCTGACCTATTTTCAGATAAACCTTCAATTGATAAACTTGTTGAAAAATCACAATCACCCAATAATTCAAAGGTAACATTTCCATTTGTAAATTGAGTACCTGCTTTTACAATAGGTAAATAACTATCATTCCAACTATCATTTTGAGCAGGAATAATTGCTTCAATGTTAATTAAAGTAACAGATGGTTTTTTATTTGGTAACTTAACACCAAGATTTTTGGCAATATTAAATAATGATTTTTTTAGTTGTGCATTTTCAAGTTGTGTTTCTTGAAATACACGGTCAAGGTTAAAGTAATTAGCTTCTGATGTACCTGCTAAAATGTCAATGAATACAGAACCAACTGAATTATCTTCTAAATTTAAAAAAACGTCTGGATAATTCTGTTTTATATAATTCTTTATTTCATCTTTTAATTCAAAAAAATTTCTTTTATTATAATTTAATGCTGTTGCCATTTAAATACTTATTTTCCTTAAATAGTAAAATTTAACTATTTATAATAAACTATATGCCTAGATTAAAACGCTCAAAATTATCGTTAACTCAGGAAAGTATAGAAAAACATATGAATGAAGTTTATAGCATTTTAGAAAGCTATAAACAAATGGGAGTCAGACATTATAATTTCGTACTTCGTATTATTGAAGAATTAGGTTCAGATAGCGTAGAAGACCCTGTAAGACTTCAATTAATGGCTCAACTTGAGCAATCAAGAAATAATTCTTTAAATGCTTTTAAGGAGTATTTAAGAATGAAAACAGACTTAATCACCAAACACCTTAATAGTGTTAAAATTTTTGGTGATTTAGACATCAAAAATAATAAATCTAAAAATACAACTCAAGGCGATTCTTCTTTATCTAAAGAAGACCAAGATGAAGTACAAAAGATGATTCAAGAATTGATGGATATGAAACAAACTAAATTTTAATCATTAAAGATAATAGAATTTAGTTTTTCAATATTTAAAGTAGGATTTGGTGAGTAAGAAAAAATGTCAATATCATTTAAAAAAATGATTGCATTATCTTCTTTATTTTTAAAACTTATTTCTTTTAAAGAAAGTGAATGTTTATTGCCAAGATAAATAATTAAATGACCAAGAGACTCAATTTGTAATTTTGTGTATTTATCATAAAATACACTTTCATTATTTGTTTTTGTTTCATCAATATTTTTCTTATCAATTACTTCATTACACCAATTGAAATATTGACCATTATCATTTATCAATTTACCAGCATTTTCTAATGCAATAAAAATTGCAGTCTTATTTATTTTTTCTATGTTGGTTAAAGGTGTATAATAAGATTCATCATAAAACTTATGAATAGTACCATCTTTTTTTATGACATATGCAGGTGCATATTCTTTTTTATTTAAAGAATGAATATATTTATCAAAATTATTTCTTAGTGTATCACAAATAATAATATACTTTTTATTATTTTTTTGATTTACAAAGTTATCAATTGGATTTATTAAAATTTCTTTAAGCATCTAAACATAATCTTTTCATTACCTTTCCTGTCAAAACAACATCCATTTCACAATAATCAATAATCTTTTGTAGATTCTTTTCTTTGTGAAATGTTGACCCAACCATTGAACCATCCATCACATCTTTATGTGTTTCAATACCTAAACAACTTGCAACAGCATCCAATGATACAAAGTTTCTTGTATTTAGTTGCCAAAGAAGAAATATATCTTTAAATTTTGCTGATAATTCCCAAGGTTTTTTATCAAAAATCTTAAAAATTGTTGGAATTTGTAAAATATTGTTAACAAATGCTCTTTTAATTATAAAGGGAACATCAAAAGAATTAATATTATAACCAATAATACATGTTGTTGGGTTTTTTTGTACTTTTTTGTTAATAAATGTAAAAAAGTTATTGATAATATCTTCTTCATTATCTTCAGATGAGAATGTGATTGTAGCAACTTCTCCATCTTTAAACCCACCACAAGTGATTACAACAATTTTACCATATTCTGAATATAATGGAGATTTTTCAAAGTAAATTTTACTTAAAAGTTCATCATTTAAATCACAACGATATTCATTATCAGCATACCATTTTGCTCTCTTTTGAAAACTTGCTGCTAATGCAGGTTTCTGTTTTTTGCACTCCTCAAATGAAGAGAATTCAGGTACAGTTTCAATATCAATGATAATACCATTATCAATATCAAATTTTGTAATCATAAATTATTAATATAAAACTTCGTTTGAAAAACTAAATCCTGAATTTTCACATACACCAAGTAAAAATCCTGGTAATTGATTATTACCAAGTCTATCCAAGATAAATTCATCTACTGAACAAACGGATGGTAATGAAATTTCCATATAATTTGTACCTGCATTAAATGAAATTTCTGTTGAATGCCAATGACCATTAATAACTAAATGATAACCTGATGTTCCAATGCCATAAAGATTAACAAGTTCATGTCCTTTCTTTTTAATTATTTCAGCATCACCATGATGAGCAATAATGCACAAATCATTTATTTCATTATTTTGAATCTTTTCAACATGAACAGGTTTTCTTGGTATGTTTACTTTTAAAAATTCATCATATTTCATATCTCTTTGAATCATATGATATGCAATTAATGAACCTGTTCTTTCTTGGTCATCATCTCTATCTTTACCAATTCTATCATGATTACCACCAATGTATGTGATTATAATTGGAAATTCTTTTCCAAGATTATTTCTTAATATTTCTAAGAAAGTTAATTGAGAATCAACACCAAAAAGTATTTGGTCAATACCGACCAAATCCATTCCTCTCAAATGTTCACTTCTCATACCACTAGTCATTACGGATTCAAATAAATCACCACCAAAAAGAATATAAAGACTATTAAGATTTTTGAATTTAATATAGTCAACAGTCTTTTTAGCAATCTGAATCATTCTTTCATGTGCAATATCTTTATTATATCCTCTTCCAAATACAGGATTTTCATATTTCTTTCCATAATGTATATCTGAAAAGAAAAGATAACAAATATCAGAGTATTTACCAAACAAATCAAAATTATTAAATTGTGTTTGTTCTTGTTCGGTTCTTGAATAATACTTTTCAATAGTTTCATCAATAAATTTATGAATATTTTCAAGGTCATGAATCTTTTCTTGACTTTCAAAATATTTCTTTTCAATAAATGATGATTTCTTTTCAACAATTTTGTTTAAAGCAATGTTTGCTTTGTTTTTCAAAGCAAATTCAGCAATTTCTTCTTCACTATGTTCTTCAAGAACATGAAGAGGAAAAAGCATATCTTTTGTAATGTTGAAACATCTTAAAATTCTTTTAAACTGTTGAAATGTTAGATATGGAAAATAAGATGATACATTCATCATTGTCACATATGGATAATATTGATGAATAGTTTCAAGTTGTTCTCTTGTTAATTTACCTATATATGGTTTTTCTCCCTGAATATATATTGTAAATGAGTAGTCAGTAATTCTATTATTAGAATCACGATTGGCAACCCAAGTACTTCTATTATCATATTTTTCTTCTTTATCAACATCGGTTTTATGGATTGAGATATCGGTAATTTTTTTATTAACTTTTCTTAAAGTTAAATATTCATCATAAATTTCTAATAGTTTTTTATAGTTTTTTGTTTTTTTGGTTGTTTTACTAACCAAAACTTTTCTAACAAATCCCTCGTATTGTTCAGTTTGATTAATTGATGTATTATTCTTGATGCAAACTTTAATAACATCAATTGCAGTATCAACCCTGTTTTCGGCTGATATATAATTTTTAGTAATCATAAGACAAATATAGCTTATTTTTTGATTTTTTTGATTTTTTCTCTAATCTTAACAGCTAATTCATAATTCTCTGTTTTTAGAGCCTCATCTAATTCAGATTGAAGTTCAATTTCTGTTTTTCTTCTCCTTTTTGTTTTTATTTTAAAAAGGTCAATAACATATAATGTGGTAAATTGCTCACCTTTACTATAATGAACTGTTACTGGGATTAATAAATCAATAAAATCTTTCTTAATATGTTCTTTCTTATCTTCCAAAGGGATTTGTTCCCAAGTATTAATAAAGTCAATGAATTCACTATCAATTAGAGTTCCTGTCAAATACATTACTCTTTGAGAGTTTTCTAATATTGGGTCTAATGATTCAAAAAATACTTCAGGATTTTCATATTCTTTTGCATACTCCTCAAAAAATTCATCAATATCTTCGGGAAGAATCATTTCGCATGAAAAATAAGAAAATCTGTTAATAGTTGTTAATAAATCTACATAAATCTTATTATCGTCTTTTTTAGTATTCTTTTTCATAAAATTTTTTAAAAGATGCTTTTGCAAGAGCAATTGAATCAGTTATATCATAATTTTCAGTCTTGAACTTGCCATTTTTATTTATTAACCAAGAAATATTTTTATACTCCTTTGCTATTTTTTCAAATATATAGGTTTTTGGGTCAATTTTTCTAGATTTAAATTTCAAAATAAATTTATTTTTTTTCACATCATACTCTGTCATTTCAGGGCAGAATATTCTCCTTACCTCATCCACACTTAAAAACTTAGGAATAATACCAAGTGTATCTCTTAAAATATATGAACATATACCATTAAATTTTAGAAGTTTATTAACTGTGTAAACATTATTTGATTTAACTAATGGTTCTTCAACAAAGATATCAATTATTTCATAAATTTTTAATTCTTCAACAAATTTTTTAAATGCATCACCTTTTGTGATTTCAGGGTCATCTTCACAATCTTTGTTTATTGTCATTTTAAGTGCTTTAACTGAAATCAAGTCAAAGTTTTCATTATACATCGAAAAACCGATACAACTTGTTGATATATCAAAAGATAAAAATACCTTATCTTTAGGTATCATTATACCTAAATCTTTAAAATCAATAATTTCCATATTTATATAATACGCTTTATACTACTAATCTAATATTGAACGGTACAATAGTAGTTGATAGTTTTTTAATTGGTTCACTTAATTTACCAATACCAATTAACTCTTTATTTGCATTATATAATCCTATTGATGTGATAAATACAGGTTTTTCTGTTGCATTTTCATCATATGCACCTTCGTAGGTTGAATTGGTTGTGGTTACAAATTCACCTGCATTTGCAATACAAATAATGTTTTGAACAAATTCTGTTGTAACTGAATCAAATTGTGAATTTGACTCTGTTGTATTAGCAAAATATATTTTTGCAAAGTTTTTATCCCCTGTATAAGAATTACCAGATGGAATACCATTGTATCCTGTACTTGTACCTGCTGAATATCTAAAACCTTGTACTAAAATTGGGTCTGTGATTATAGCAAATCCTTTATCTTGATATAGGATTCCAACAGGTTTATCAAAAATGTTTACTAAACCACCATTTAATTTATATCCATCATATGATGCATATATTTTTTGGTCTTCATCTCCAGCACTATTTGGAAATTTATTTGTTGGTGAATAAGCATTCCAAGATAATGTTTTTGTACTATTTCTTTTTTTAATCTCTATAGTTAAAGGTACTGGGTCTGTAGGTGAATTAGCTTGATTAAGATATGCTTTTGGATATGCACTTACAATACCAGGTGTATCAATTGGATACCATGCATCATTTGGTAAAACACTATTTTCTAATTCAACAATCATATTACCAACACTAGTAGTATATTTGATTCTTATACTATCACCTGTACTAAATGTTACATCTGTAATTACAAATTTATTTGTTTGATTTCCACTTATTGAATATGTTGTTGATGTTAATACAGTAACTTCATCACCTTTATCTTTTGGTCTTTCTATATCATTGCAATATAAAAATGTAACATTTGTATTAAAACTATTACTTTCGCTAGGTAAGAATCCAAAGTAATTTTGATTTCTTTCTGATAATTGTTTATTTAATGTTTTTCCACCAATATAAACATCAGCGTTTAATCCTAAAAATCCAAAATATGTACCAAATACAGTTGTAGCAGTTTCAATACTATTCAATACAACAGGAAAAGTTAATTGAAATGTTTTACCATCAATTAATTCGCCATATTCTCCTTTTGGAATTTCAACAACAACTATTTCATCAACGTCTAACCATTTTACAGCATTATTACCATGTTGTGATGCAAAATTAGCTTTTTCAGCAGTTGTTATTGGGAAATTAAAAGATTTAAATAAATTTCCATAAGGTGTTGCTAATTCATTTTTTTTAGCATATGTATACAAAAGTTTGGTTGTATTCAAATTTGAACTGTTTGTATATGTAACTTTTTGAAATCCAAGTCCTGCGTCTTCTACTTGTTTTAATCCAGGTGTTATATCCATATTATATTTTTTTATAAATAGTCTTTATATTAACAAAAAGTAACCCAAGGACACTTTAATCTTGTGAATCTTGAGAATTGATAATAAGTAATATTATCATCGGGTACAATACCATTTGTATTACCAAGATATTGGTTTGGCTTAGATTTAATAGGGATTGATGGGTTAACCCCTTCTGCATCAACCGCTACTACAAAGTTATGTGTTGTAGTCCTAGTCCTATAACCTGCATTTGGTGCATAATAACATACATATGATGGTTCTGTATTTGGGTTTGGTTCTGGTTTAAGGGAATTTTTTACAACACCTAATACTTTTTCTACATATCTTATTTTAAATCCACTATAACCATTCATATCATTAAATAACTTAACTGTTGGATGAAATATATCATAATTTCCCTTAAAAGGAACATATCCAGGTATTTGACTGTAGTTTGGTACTAAAGAATAAGCAATATTATCTTCCCATGCACTAATATCACCATAATCATTTGTGTAATTACCAGTTGTTGTTTTCAATATCGGTCCATTTATAGTAATTGCTTGTGAATTTCCACCTTCTTCTGATAAGATAGATGTTGATGTGCTTTTAAAGTTTAATAAATGATTTTGTGAAATTTGTTGATTTGAGTATGATAAAACTGTTATTCTCCAATCACATCTTGAATCATAAGAACCTGTATTTGGATTACTAAAAACCTCTTCAGTTGGTTCAATTGCTGGTGTATTTGTGAGTTGATAATCTGTTGGTGCTAAAAGTATAGCATTGTCAAAAATATTACTGTATAAACTATTTGTTAAATCATCATCATTAAAATTTAAATCTCTTCTTCTATTTCCGTTATCAACAACAACGGCAACAAATGATAATTTATAATCTGAAACATATGATAAATTTTGTAAAATACTTTCATTTATTATATTTGGACTATTTTCGGGTGCAAATCCTTCGCTTCGGTATTCCCAAATACCAATTATCTTTTTTGAACAATTTATATCTACATATTTAGCAATTTCAATTTCATTTGTGCCATCAACAAGGTATATTGTATAATTATAAGAATCGGCTTCTCTTGGTAAGTTAGTATCACTAAATTTAAATGTAGCTTTAAAAGATTTTGGAACACCAAAATCAGTAAAATCATCAGATAATGATGTTGATAAAACAACAGCATCTTGAATTGTTGATGTAGAGTTTGGAAATGATATTACCTCTGTTTTAACATACCAATAAACTTGTTGTGTTGTTGTGCCAATAACATTAGATACATATATATCAAATGTTTTACCATCTGTTGAACATGTTGCAACTGTTGTTGCTGTTAATATGCCAGGTTGTGGTGGTTCAAAGAATCCAACTAATTTATTTTTTTCTAAGTATGTTGCATCAGATATAACAGGTAAACAATTATCTATATCACCTGTTATATCAGGTATAAACCCACTTTGTAAAGTATTGTATGTTGCTGCTGTTATTAATCTTGATGAGATTTGATAATTAATATCATCATCATGTAGTGTAAAATATTTTACTTGGAAATCAATTGTATTTCCTGTAATAATTTTTTCTCTGCCATCTTGAGTTAAATAAGCATATAGTTTTTTTACACCTGATTTTTGTATATATCCCATATTAATTCCATTGTAATGTTTTTGTATATGTTAAAATACCTTTACCTGTTTCTACGGTTCTATTCGATTGTAGTGGTGTAATTTTTAACTTTATTGTTGTAGCTTCACTATAACCTGGGTCAGCACCTGGACTAAAATTAGATTTTATAAAATTAAGACTACCACTTACAGTACCACCACCAGGGAAACTTATTGGATTTAATGGTGTAACACTTATAGATTGTATTAATAATGGGTCATATTCTAATACTTCAATATTAAATGTTGTTGTTGTTGCTTCGCCTTGTGTTGGACCACCTGAAGCATCTCCAACTAATGCTTTTAAACTTACTACAAAAGGATATGCAAAGTTTTTTCCTGTGCCAACCGTTGGGTCTGTATATGATACTGTATTAAATCCTATTGTTAATGTTCTACTTGCTGATGGAGGTGGTGGTGGATTTGATGGTGGAGGTGTTACGATTATTTGACTTGTTCCTGTTAGTGTATTTATACCAAAAACTACTTCGTTTTTCATACTTTTTATGCATGAATCTGCATCACCTGTTACATCAGGTATAAAACCACTTGGTAAAATATTATATAATGTATTTCCTGATGAATCAACACCAATAACTTTTTTACTTACTCCATAATCCACATCATCATCATGTAAACTAAAATATTCTACTTTAAAATCAAGTACATCACCATTAAAAATTTTTTCTCTAGCATATTGTGTAAAATATGCGTATAAATTTATTGATGATGCTTGTGGTAAAAATCCCATTTTTATACTAATTAGTTGTAATTTATTCTAATGGTGGTGGACTTCCCCCTCCTGGTCCTGGTACTGGTGTTTGTGGACCTCCCCCTCCTGGTCCTGTGGGTGGTGGTGGTGGAGGTGGTGGTATTGGTGCTTCAACAAATTCACCACCAAAAATTAAGTAATTTTCAGTACTAACTGTGTTTGCTTCTGAAACACTTCTAATACAAATATCATCATCACCTGTAACATCGGGAACAAATCCTTTTGGCAATTTATTGAAATCTAAATTTATAATATTAGATGTAATTTTGTAATCCACATCATCATCATGTAAACTAAAATATGTGATTTTAAATTTATCTGAATCTTCAAAAAGTAAATTATTTCTACCCTTTTGAGTTAGATATGCATATAGTGTTTGTGTTGATGATGTTAATACGAATCCCATATTTTATATAAATTTTTTATTTTGAAGTTTTGCTTTATATTGAAATTTAGATTTTGTGGATGTTATAACAACATTTGGTGTTGTGGTTTGTGTATATAGACCAAAATTAAATTCAATATCTCTATATATTGGATTTATAATACTATTCCATGAATCTCCTGCATCAAAATAAAAATCATTTATTTTATGAATTAAACTATTAGTTGTTATACTACTAAAACTAAAAAATGCTTTACTATCTGGAGATGAATTGCTTGAGTTCAAATAATATTTTCTCCATTCACCTGAAGTTAAACTACCTATTTGGTCTATATAAGCATTACTAACACCAACAAGTGGTATTTCTAATTGAAGCCAAAAATTAATAGCATTTCTTTCTGCTTGTGTTATTGGCAGATTATCTCCAGGTGATGTTTTTAAAACAATACTACATTTAGAATCAACATTTGAAACAATAGAATTATTTATACTGACTTGTTCACCAAAATTCCATCTTATTTTTGGTACATAAGCACCATTTTCAAATGCTAATCTATGTTCCCATACATCAGTTATTAATGTACGATTTGATGAATATTCAAACTCTAATATTAAAGGTAATGTTCTTTGTACTGAAGGTGGTGGTGGACCTGAACCTGGAGGTGGTGGAGTTGTTGGTGGTGTACCTGAAGGTGGTGGTGTTGTGGGTGGTGTACCTGGAGGTGGTGGTGTTGTTGGGGTTTGAATTTCACCACCAAAAATTAAATAACTATTATTATCAACTATATTTGCTTCTGCAATACTTCTAATACAATCATTATCATCGCCTGTAATATCGGGAACAAATCCTTTTGGTAGTTTATTAAATTCTGAATATATTATTTTAGATGCGACTCTATAATTTAAATCATTATCATGTAAACTAAAATATGCAACCTTAAATTTATCTGCATTTTCGAAAAGCAAATTATATCTACCCTTTTGAGTTAGATAAGCATATAATGTTTTAGTTGATGAACTTGGTAAATATCCCATTTTTAAAAATCCATATCTAGTTCTACAGTAAATAATTTATTGGTATTCTTTTTAACAGGGTTATTAAGTTTACCAATTGCTACCAAATTATTATTTTGGTCATAAATAGCTGCTTCGGTAACATATACATCATCTTCATCCCATGTTGGATTATTTGATGTATTGCAATCGGCAAAACCCAAAGTATGTGATATTTTAGTTTTAAAAACTGTTGCTTTTATACTAGAATCTACATTACCAAGTAATATACTTTCTTCACCAAAACCTAATTTATTTGTTAATGTTAATGCTTCAACACTTGTTGGTAAATCGCCAATAATATTTTCAATATTATATGGAGTACCACCTGTATAGTCACTATAATCTAGTACATTAATATAATTTGTTAATGAATCAACAGGAATAGTATCCCAAGTACCATATCCGTTTAGTTTTGTTGTATAATCAATTAATTGCCAAGAAGCTGGATTTGGTGTTAAACCAATATCAACTATCTGTGCCAACATATATAATTTATTTGCATTAAATCCTGTACCATCTGATGATGCTACAATAGGTATCATAAATTTCAAATCAGATGCATTAAAACTGAATGTAAAATTTTGTGCATTTATAGAACTTTGAGGGAAGTATTTTATATAACCACAATGAATACCACCATTTAATCCTAAACTAGTATTTGTGTCATATCCATTGTCATAGATATTTTCATTTGTAAATAAATATGTTAATGCAAGATATTTTGATGGATTTGTGTTTGCTTTTATTAATAATGAATTTAAATCAGTTTGTTCGGCTTTTATACCCCAAACAGGTTGTGGTAATGTGTGTGACCTATCACTTTTAAGTGCAAGAACATTTACCAATTCTTCGTCTTCAATAACAGCAATTCTTAAATCATTAAATACTTTACCCACAACATTTTGAGAGGTTGTTTCAATAAGGTCATAATATTCTGTTGTGAAACCTGTAAAATTAGTTGGCTGAACTTGTTTTGTTTTTGCTGATAAAACAATACCCATTGTTCTTTCAGTTTTTGCATGGTACATAATGGTTGGTAATGATAGTTTGAATGTATCATTATAAAACCCTTCACCATAATAATTTGAAATTGATTTATTTGTATAGTGAATTATTGCAAATTGTGATTTTTGTGAATTTGTTGTTTCACCTTGTATATATTCTTTAAACCCTGAAAAAATAGCACCATCATAATACTGTGGTACATAGTTATTTGATACACCAATAGGTGTATCTTTATATGTAATATTTAAATTCCAAACAACTACATCATCATTTTGACCAATGTTACAGGTTGAATCAAATGCTAATGTGTTGTAATTCCAATAAGATGTTGTATTTCCTGTACTATAATAATTATCTATTGCATTATTTTGTGGGTAAATATAGAAAACACATTTATCTGTACTACCTGCACCGTTAAAATTAGGTAAATTTCTGTCAACGGTTATGTAATTACCATTTACACTTTGTACTTTATACCAAAGAAATTGTCTTGGATATGTTTCACCAATTATACCTGTTAAATCGGTAAATGTGGATAATTTTGGATTTCTCCAATCAAATAAAAGCATTGTACCTGCTGATATATTTGAAGTAGATGTTGCACTAAAAACAGTACCACCTGTTATGGTATTAATACGAATAGTGGATATACCTTTTATATAAGTGGTTGATGTTAATGCGGTAAAACCTGCTGTGGTTGACCCTGTAAAAAGTCCTCTTGGTTTGGCGGTATTAACAACTAATCTAATATCTGGTGTAATTTTTTTAATATCTATTTTTGTTATATCCGTAGCAGAATCAGATAATGGAATTGCATACTTAATATTTGGGTTAGCATCTTTTGGTCGCATTATTGATAAATCACCACCCTCAAGTATACCATCAAAACCTCTTAAAAAATCATAATCAACTTCTGAATCACCAAATTCAATTGATTTAAATGTTAAATTACCAGAAGCAAGTAATTGTCTACCTATATTTGTCAGTTTTGTGTTAATTACAACTGCATCACTTTTTTGTATAAAACTCATTAGAAATACTATTTAATATAAATAGTTACGATTATGTTTAATTCTTTCTTTAATATGTTAGCAGAAAATGCTTTTGTAAAATTTTTATACAAATTATTATTTGATTCTTTCAGAGATAGTAACTCTAAAAAATTCTCATTAAGTAGATTTTTAGCTGCTATTTTATTTGTTATGGTTGTTTGGTTTCATGTAAAAGCAATTCAAATAATGTTTGAAAAGAAAGAGATTGACCATACATTATTGTTAGAAGATTTTGCATTCATTAGTTCAATAATTTTTCATAAAAATTATATCAATAGAAATAATATTGAAACAGGGAGTGGTAACCCAAACCCTGTAGACCCAAATGTGGTTGACCCAAATTATATTGACCCAAATGCACCTGCTTAAACTAATTCAAGTTTTTCTTGTTTTTGTTTAATTAAACCTCTATAAAAATCTGCTCTGATATGACTTAATACATCTATGTCATATTTTTTACAAGCTAATTCATAGGCTGCTTCACCCATATCTTTAACATGATTTGGATTATTGATACAATATTTAATCTTTTTATACCAATCTTTGTATTGTCTATCGGGATTTACATATAAAATATTTTTTCCATCCACCCAATCTTTGTCATGGTTATAAATTGGAACATCTGAAGCAATAACAGGAACTTTGTGGAATGCTGCTTCAATTACTTTAAGATTTGACTTGGCAAATTGATAACGATTATCTGAATTATCATCCATTACACCTTTACCATAAACTTTAATTGGTGCAAGTGCCACATCGCCATGTTTATAATTTGCTGCAAATTTATAAAGACCTTGAGTTTTATGTCTAAAGTAGTTTTGTTCAGCTTGCTTTTCATAAACTGCATTTAAATCAAACTTCATTAAGAAATTATAATAGTCTTTATCCTTAATAAGTTTGTAATTTGAAGTGAATATTTCTTCATACCTTGTCCAAACTGTTTCTTGTGGATTAATTGGTCTAGTTTGTTCATCTAAAACTTTACCATTATATTTTTCAACAATTTGTCTTGGAATTTCAGGCATATTAATAATATCAAAATTATTTGCAACAAGTTTATTATATAATTGTTGTGTAAATAAACCCATTGCTTGAATTTCTTTAATAAATTCTTCATTTACTACATAATTTGTAGTTGTTCCTCTAAGGTCAAAACCTGAAAGATGAACTTGAAATTTATTAACAATTGATGTATCATCAATAAGTCTTTCAAAACTGTCTTTTAGAAGAGAAACGTCTTGTAAGTGAGATGAACCTGCAAGATAGAGAATTCTTAATTTATCATAAGAACATTTATCATCAGCAGGAATCCATTCTTTAAGATTTCTATTTACACCATTTGGAATAATTAAAATATTTTTATTGTATGGTTTAATATAACCTTCATAAACAGGTGTGGTAGTTGAAACTGCGTCAACAATTTTAAGATTACCAACAATTTTATCTTTTAAATTATCTTTTTTAACAGCGTGATACAATGGATGTTCTCTTGATACTTCCCAATAATCATCAATATCAAGAACAACTTTAATACCAAAACTATGAAGTTTATCAACTAAATAAGGCATTTGGGCAAAGTCGCAAAGTGTTCTGTGTCCATGAATTACATCATATTGTTTTAAAAATTCATCATCATTCCAGTTAATATTTTTAATATAATCAATTTCAAATTCATCGTCATATAATTTTGAAAGAGAAATTGCAGGTTGTTCGGAACGATAAAAGTTCACACCATGAACATCCATGTTAGTAATCAAAATTCTTGGTTTTCTCATAAAATAAAATTTGAAGTATAATACGACAAATTTTAATTAACCAAAAACTAATGTTACATCATCAACCAATGTATTGTATAAATTTGTATAGGTAAATGTTATATTAATTGTCAATTTATTTGTTTCTTCTGATTGGTCAATTAATATATCTTGAATTTTTAAGTTTCTAAAATATTTTTCTACATCTTCTTTTAAAGAAACTTTAATAGCGTTAGCAGTTACACCATCATTTTTTTCAAATATGAATTCATGAAGTCTTGTTCCAAAATCAGGGTCATACCATCTTTCACCTTTTTTTGTATTTAAGAAAAAATAAAGAGATGAACGAATATCATCAACGGTGGTTGTATTCATTGCAAATAATTTTCCATTTATTGTATCATCTTTAAATGGAAATTTTATAGATATTGTTTTATTATTATTTGCCATTAGGTAATTATAAGCATTAATTTATCACCAAAGTTGATACCATCATATCCTGCTCTCTTTGCAAAACCATTTAATCTATCTTTAATAAATTCAGCATAAACTTTATTTATGTCAGATGCCATCTTTTTAATTAAAATAGGGTCTTTTTCAAAGTTAGGGTCAAGGATATACATACCTGCTAAGTAAAATGGTTCATGAAGTTCCATCTCTTCGGTAGGTACATGTAAAATCTTATCAAAAAGAATTTCATATTCTTTATCATAACCTTTATCTTTTGTAAATGACATAATAAATCCTGAAGTATTTCCTTTATCAAAAGGTCTTACTGAATATAAAGTAACAACTTTATTGGTTACATCGTTAAAATCTAATTTTTGTTTTATTGCTTCTTCTTCCTGTTCTTTATCAGGTCCAAGATATTGTGCTTGTGGTTGAACTACATTATTCAATTCACTTTGAATGGTGTCCATCATATTAAATGTGTTTGGACTTTTAATACCATATTCCTTTTTAAATTCAATTCTATCTTGGATTTTATTTAAAATCCTACAGGCATCCTTTGAATTTAAGAATATTTTAAAACATTCAACTTTATCAATATCAGGTCTTGATTGATAAGCATAAACTCTATGATGACCATCTAAAATATTATTATTAGCATCTACCCAAGTTTTAGGCAAATAACCATCATTATCAATAACACCATTGATACCATCAATTTTTATTTTAGAAACTTTTTTCTGTAATGGTTTTAAATAGCTAGGTTCAACCATAACATTTTTAACAATAATCCCATTATCCTTTAGTTCTTGAAGGATTTCACTAATGTTTTCCTCTTTTACTTGTGGTAACCAAATTTCAGAAACAGTATGCATGTATCTTTTTTTTATTAAATAGTGACTATTTATATAAAAATTTTTATCTTATGGAAAATGTGTCAAATGTAAAGTCTAAGCTAGATAGCTTATTACCTAAAGTCGTGTCAGACTATGTGGATTTACCTTCTCAAGGTTATTTTTATGAAAACGGTATTGATAAATTAATGGTGGAGTATATGACTGCTGCTGATGAGCAATATCTTTTATCTGAAAATTATATTAAAAATGGTACAGGTATTGAATTGTTAGCAAAAAATAAAATTAAAGACCCTGAATTTAATTCATCAATGTCTATTGAAGATTTAATCTCAGGAGATTTAGATGCGGTACTTCTTTTTTTAAGGAGATATGCTTATGGTGAAGAATATCCTGTTCAAGTTCGTGATACAAATGGTGTAACATATGAAACAATAATTGATTTATCAACAATTAAATATAAAGAGTTGATAAAACCAAATGAAAATATGTTATATGATTTTGATTTACCAATTTGTAAACATAAAGTTGAATTTAAACTTTTAACTTATGGTGAAAAAAAGAAATTAGACCAAAGACTTGAAAAAATTTCAAAATATAAAACCGAATCTTCAATTTTTGAAATGCAAGAAAGAATTATTGCACAAGTTCAAACTATTGCAGGTGAATCAGATAGAAATTTTATTGAAAAGTTTGTCAAATTGATGCCACCAAAAGATTCATTAGAACTAAGAAGATACATTCTAAGTATCGAACCAGGGTTAGATTACGATTATGAATTTGAAGGCAAATTCACAGGTGACTTTTTTCGTCAGACAATTACCTTTGGTATCGACTTTTTTTATCCAAGAAAGTAAATATGAAGAACTCATAGCGCAAGAAATTAATTTTCTTGTTGAGAATAACTATTCTTACTATGATGTAATGTATTTAATACCTGTTTATCTTCGTAAAAAGATAATAACCATTCTTTTTGAAAAGCACCAAAAAATCCATACTGAAAAACAAAGAGCAGCAGGTTATCAAAATGTTTAATATCTATTTATATTAAAAATATATATGAAGATATTAAACTATAAATATCTAAAAGAGGATTTACAATCATCAATAAGACAAGCAGCAGATGTAACAGGTATAAATCAACGAGATATGCGTACTCTTGTTGCTTTAAATAGAAAAAATAACACTAATATTGGTGATGTATCTGTTGTAGATACTCATAGAGTAATTGGTTTCTCATTTGTTACAAAACAATCTTATAATGCATTTGTAAATAATGCAAATTTATTAAACGCTGTTCAAGTTGAAAATAATATGTCATATAATTTTTATACATATTATAATAATAATTACTGTTACTTATATCCATTTACAGATATTGATGTTCCTGCGTTTAGTGAACAAGAGGTTATGAGTTATCTTAGATTAAGTTTATTTAGAAGGGCTGATGAAACCCAAAATGAAGATATTCAAGTTTATTTTAATAATTTTACTAATAGTAGAAATGAAATTGAAAATGAAAATAATGTTAAAAATTATTCATTAGAAATATTAGGTAGTTTTAATGATATTAATAGAGATAATAATATAACAAACCAAGGTATATTAAATCTTCCACAATATGCTGCTTTAAATCCTGCACAATCAAATTATTATATAAGTTTTAATATGGTTGGTAGAGGTGTTAATGTTGGTGGTGCTGCTCAAGATGCAAATAATATTGCATATCATATTGATTTTACACAAACACCGCAACAACAGCAACAAGGTCAACAATTGACTCAATTGACAGCACAACAACAGCAACAAGTTATTGATACGTTTGATAGAACATTTAATGGTAGACAATTAAATTTAATTGAAGAAAGAAGAGTACAACCTCCACAAGGTTTACCTAATAATTTTGTTTATCTTTCTGTATATACAGCAAGAGGTGGTAATGTTAGACATTATATTTATACTGAAAGAAGAATTCAAGATTATATTACTATTCAGCAAGTTTCTGATTGTTATATTAGTACAAACAATACTCAAATAATTCCATGCCAATTTAGATTTAATTAAAAATGACTCCAGAACAAGAAGAAATGCTTAATAATTTAATTAAGCAATATAAATTAACTGAAGACCAATTAAGACTTGAAGAAAGGCTTGGTATTGAATTAACTAATCATAATAAATCAATAGCAGG
>Ga0315904_10002719_pt1 | contig 26981 bp, 25 predicted proteins | sample LakEriMetagenome_6_FD_203529 | JGI IMG/M metagenome (GOLD analysis project Ga0315904, IMG submission 203529) | Freshwater fungal communities from buoy surface, Lake Erie, Ohio, United States - Buoy 12 MA120 | ecosystem: Environmental > Aquatic > Freshwater > Lake | place: USA: Lake Erie, Ohio...
GTCCGCCTACGAGCCGGACTTCATGGAGACCGCCAGGTCGCGAGGGGCGCTGGACGCACTCGGTGATTGACCCGGGTGAGCGACCCCGTCACCGTCGCGCGCCCCAGTAGCCTCGCGGGATGCTCACACGCTCGGTACGTCGATCCTCTGTTCTTCTCGTCGGTCTCATGCTGGGAACGACGGCATTGGGGGCCTGTGGGGGAAGCAACGACACAGCCGACGCGGAGGCCGCCGTCGAGGAGCCGAAGGTCGCACTGCCGGCGAACCTCCCGACGGAACTCGGCGTCACCGATCTCACCGTCGGCACGGGCCGTGAGGCCGTTGCTGGTGACATGGTCCTCGTGTACTACGTGGGTGTGCGGTCGGAGGACGGCGAACGCTTCGATGGCAACTACGGGTCGCGGCCGTTCCCCGTGCGGATCGGGGCCGGCGGTGTGATCGCCGGATGGGACCAGGGCCTCCTCGGTGTGCGGGAGGGTGGCGTGCGCCAACTGGACATCCCGGCCGACCTCGCTTACGGGGACGAGCCGCGCGGCGACGTCATCCGCGCGGGGGACGCCCTTTCCTTCGTCATCACGGTCGACCTCGTCATCCCGGCCTCGACGCTCGCCGACGAACCGAAGGTGACGGTGGAGGGCGGCCCGAACGTCGCCGACGTCGTCCTCACCGACCTGGTCACCGGCGACGGTACGGCGGCCGAGGTGGGCGGCGCGGCGGTGTTCCATCTCGTGGCGTACCGCGGCGACACGGGCGAGCGCATCGACTCGTCCTGGGACGACGGCGAGCCCTATTTCATGGAGATCATCGACGGCGAGACATTTCCCGGTTTTGTTTCGTCGATTCCCGGAATGAAACCCGGCGGTCGACGCCAAGTGCGCGTGCCCTTCATGTCGGCGTTCGGTCCCGACGGGTCGCCGGACCTCGGCCTGCCGGCGTCCACCGACCTCATCCTCGTGCTGGACCTGCTCGCCATTTACCTTTAGTCCAGGCGTCGGGTTACAGTCTGGACCCGCACGAGAAAGGTTCCCTGATGTCCGTCATCACTGCCACCGCCAACAACGTCCTCACCATCACGCTCAACCGGCCCGAGGCGGGCAATGCCCTCAACGGTGAATTGGGTCAGGCCATCCTCGACGCACTCGCGTCCGCGGCCGACGATCCCGAGGTGCGCGCCGTCATCCTCACCGGGGCCGGAGAGAAGATCTTCTGCGCGGGCATGGATCTCAAGGCGTTCGCAGCCGGGGAGAACATCGCACCGGTCGGTCAGGCCCTCGTCGCGCTCCGTGAATACGACAAGCCCCTCATCGCCGCCGTGAACGGTCAGGCACTCGCCGGCGGTTTCGAGGTGATGATGTCGTGTGACCTTGTGGTGGCCGCCGAGCATGCCCGATTCGGGATTCCCGAGGTGAAGCGCGGATTGTTCGCCGCCAGTGGGGGTACCCGCCTGCCCACGCGCATCCCGCTCGCCATCGCGCTCGAGATGGGTCTCACCGGTGATCCCATCGATGCGCAGCGCGCACTGTCCCTCGGTCTCATCAACCAGGTCGTGCCCGCCGCCGAGGTCCTGACGGCGGCCGCCGCCCTGGCCGCGCGCATCACGGCCAACGGTCCGCTCGCGGTCCAGGCCACGAAGAAGCTCATGGTGTCCGAGATCCCCCCGGCCGACGGTTCCGTCGCCGGGGAGTGGTCCGGCAGGGTCTTCGGCAGCGAGGACGCCAAGGAGGGCGCCCGTGCCTTCGCCGAGAAGCGTCCTCCCGTCTGGAAGGGCCGCTGATCGGTCCCTGCAACGCCGAGACCCACCCCTGCCATGAAGAGTCTCATTCCTGCTCGTGTCGCAGCCCTCGCTGCGCTCGTCGCCATCACGACATCCGCATGCGCCGATTCCATGGGCGGAGGTTTCGACTACGAGTGCCCTGAATCCCCGCTCCTCCAGGTCTCGCTCCTCGACATCTCGGCGAGTGGTCGTTCGGAGACGGTGCTCACCGAGCGGCTCAACGCCATACAGGTGGACGCCGAGCGGGTCGCCGACTGTGACGGCGAACTCGTCGTCGCATCGTGGGCCGGACCGTCGTCCTCGTCCGACATCCTCTTCACGGGGACCATCCCCGTCGCCGGAGCAACCGAGATCGGCAAGGACCGCAAGATCCCCGAGGCGGTGGAGAAAGTGATGGAGGAGTTGCGGGCCAATCTGCAGGTCTCGCTCGGTCGGCTCTCGCCCGACAACAGCGACCTCATCGGCGGTTTCTACCTCCTCTCCGATCTCGTGACGGGCAAGGGTGCGGGAAAGTCCGTCACCGCGCATCTGTTCACCGACGGCATCTCGACCTCGGGAGCCGTCATCATGAACGACGCCATGCTCGACCAGGCCGCGGTGGACCGCCTCGTGTCCGAACAAACGGTGCCGGGTCTGCAGGGCGTCGAGGTCCGGCTCTACGGCATCGGCCGGGTGGCTGTGGATATCCAGCCCCCGCAGGACTTCATCCAGCTCGTCCAGAATTACAGTGCCGCAATTTGCAGCAAAACCGGGGCTCTCTGCAGCGTGTTCACCACTGTTGTCTCGTAATCCACAGGCTGTAGTGTGGACAACCTATTGGGAGGCCACCGATGCTCGGGTTCAAGAAGCGGAAACAGGAATGGGGATCAGGCGGATCGTCCGCCAGTGCGCCCACACGTCGCGCCGTGGAAGCCAGTTTCAGCCGCGACCCCATTGAATCGGGGTGGGGAATCAAGATCGTCCCCCGCGCCCAGGACGGGCAGGAGATCGAACTCAAGGAGAACAGCGTTCTCCATGTGTGCGCCCAATTCGTCGCCGAGGGGCGGGCCCAGGTGGCCGAATACGCGGCGAATGCCCACGCCGCGGTGCGCGAGATTCTCGCCGAAGCCAGGGCCCGTCGGTTCGAGGCGGTGCAGCAGGCCAAGGCCCGACGGATCATGTTGGAGAGCTATCAGGCGGCCCTCAAGCGGCACGCCGAGGCCCAGCGCATCCTCGGCCCCCATGTGCGGTTCAGCGGCGGCACCGGCAAGAACCTGTGGATAACACTCTTCCTCCTCGGTGACGCCGCGGGCATGACGCTCGCCCTCACCTACGGCGGAGAATCCCCGTTCGTGGCGGCCATCATGGCGCTCGCGGTCGGTGCCTCGGTCGTGGTGCTCGGCAAGATGGGCGAGGACCTGCGCCGCGAGTCCGTGATGAAGAGCCTCGAGTTCGAGGAGGACGAGTCCCAGCGCGTCGTGGAGGCCGTGTTCGGACTCGATGACCGCAGCCGTGCGCTCAACCGCAAGGTGATGTACGGGTTCATGACGGCATCGGCGACCGCCGGCGTGGCGATCACCATCTATCGCTCGGCCGAGGAGTCTCCGCTCATCGGTCTCGCATTCGGACTGTGGGCGGTGCTCATCGGTGCCGGCTCGTTCGCCGCGTCGTGGTACTACCACGATCCCGCCAAGACCTACATTGCCCTCACCCAGGACGCGGTCGACAACGCCGAGGACATCTGGCTGAACACCGACATCGACGCCATCGAGGACCACAACGCCGCGATCGAGACGGCCCGGCACATCGTGGCCGAGCACCGTCAGCGCGCCGAGGCGGCCTGGAACATGACGATCGCCGGTGCGGCCGGTGCCATGGCGGCGAACAGCGACGTCATCGGTGTGGCCCAGGAGGGCGGTCACTGGATCCTCGGCCAGCAGATGCCGGACGTCGCATGGCCCGACCTGCGGGAGTACTTCCAGATCGTGGATCGCGACGACCTGGCCCCCGATTCGGGGATGTTCCTCACGTTCGCCGAGGACGGCACCAACCAGATTCCCCGCCCCGCCGAGTACATGCGACTCGACGACTGAACTAGCCTGCCCGTCACGACGTTCGTCGATGTCGCGTTGATCGAAGGAGGGTGACGGTGGCCAATCGCAAGCGCCGGAAGTCGCGTCGCGGTCGCGGTCGTCGTCGCGGTTCCTCCTTCTCGCCGGCCATGGTCGTGGTGCCGATGGTGATCCTCGGCCTCGTCGGGGGCGGCTACGCGGCATGGGCGAACGGCGTGCGCATCCCGGCTCCGTCCGGTTCGGCGTCGGGTCCCGGCGGCGACCGTTTCCACGGACTGGGAGGGGTGAGCATCCCCGAGACCGAACCCCCCCAGTTCTGGTGGACCACCGCGTCGAGCGTCGTCGAACAAGTCGACGCGGGGTATCTGCCCGGCTATGACACGGACAGGCCGATGCGTCGCGTGACCATCCCCAACGACGTGCTGTTCGCCGCCGACTCCTGGGAGCTCACCGACCGCTCGCTCCAGGCAATCGACGCCCTGGTGCCCACCATCGCCAGTCCCGACCTCGAGGTCGTGGTGGTGTGCCATTCCTCCGCCGACGGACCCGCCAGTGCCCGTCAACCCCTCAGCCTCAAGCGCGCCGATGCCCTCGCCTCCCGGTTGGAGACCAAGCTCGGAAGGGGCGAGGGCTCCATCGGCCGCCTCGGCAAGGGCGATTCGGAGCGCATCGACGGCGTGAGCCAGGACACCCCCACCGGTCGTGCCCTGCACCGTCGTTGCGAGGTGTTCGTCGAGGTCGCCTGACGGCGAGCCCCGGCGTCCGGGGCGCGCGGGGTCGAGGGGTACGGTGAGCCCCGATGCTCACGCCCCACGACGACTTCCCCCTGCACCAGGCACCGGTACCCATGGCCCAGACGGCCTCGCCGGATCCCAATCACTACGACCGTTACTTCTTCAACGGCCACACGCGCTCCGGTGACCTGTTCTTCGCCGCCGCAATGGGCCATTACCCGAACCGCGGGGTCGTCGACGCCGCCTTCAGCGTCGTGTCGGACGGGGTGCAGCGATCGGTGTTCGCCTCGGGACGCATCACACCGGAGAGGGCGACACGCATCGGGCCGATCTCGGTGACCGTCATCGAGCCGTTGCGCCGCCTGCGGCTCGAGGTGCTCGACAACCCCCACGGCATCACCTTCGACGCGGTGTTCGACGCCGTCACTGCCGCAGTCGAGGAACCGCGCCAGACCCTCGTTCGGGACGGGCGCGTGGCCATGGATGCGACGCGCCTGACGCAGTGGGGCAGGTGGTCGGGACGCCTCACGCTGGACGGTCGCACGGTGGACCTCGACCCGGCCGAGGTCCCCGGGGTGCGCGACCGCTCGTGGGGAACGAGGGGGGTGGGCGCACCCGTTCCCACCAACCTGCCGCCGGCACTACGCCAGATCTTCTGGCTCTGGGCGCCGCTGCACTTCGACGGCTTCTGCACCCACGTCGCTGCCTTCGAGAACTCCGACGGCCACAGGTGGATGTCGACCGCGCGCATCATCCCCCATCTCGCGGGACCGGACGCACCGACATGGGGCGAGGACTCGGCCGAGCACCTCAACTGGTGGGACCATGAACTGGCATGGAAGCCGGGCACCCGGGAGATCTCGCGCGCGATCGTCACGACCCGGCGTCTCTCGGGCGAACCGGTCTCCCTCGAGTTCGAACCCCTGCTCACCTTCCGCATGCGCGGCATCGGCTACACCCATCCGACATTCGGACACGGCTCTGCCCACGGCGAACTCGAGGTGGCGGGGGAGACCATCGACCTGACGACGGTGAACGGCGAGGACCCGACGATGGTGCACGTGCAGACGCTGTCGAGGGTGCACTCGAACCTCGGCGAGGGAATCGGCGTTCTCGAGCAGTTGGCGTTCGGGCCGCACGCCCCCACGGGTCTCGTCGGTGCGTTCGACGGCCACCGCGCCTGATCGCGGCGACGCCCCCCGACCAGGGACGGGGACTCAGGAACCGGAGAAGGCGGGGCAGACCTTCGTCGCCTTGTAGTGGCACCAATCGCACAACTTCGTGACGTTGCAGTGGAAGTCGCCGGAGGACATCGAGGCGTCGACGGCTTCCTTGGACTCCACGATGGTGCCCGTCGCGACGGAGAGACGCTGCGGGGTGACCTCGAGTTCGTGCACGACGGGCTCGTTCAGGTAGTAGAGCTGCACCTTCGAGGTGGTCTCCTGGTCGGATGCGTCGAGCATGAGCGCGTAGGCGAGCAACTGGAAGAACTTGTCGTTCTCCGGGGTGAAGCGGGGGTTCGGCACCTTTCCCGTCTTGTAGTCCGAGATGACGACCGTGCCGTCGTCGGCGAAGACGAATCGGTCGATGTAGCCCTTCAATGCGACGCCCTCCACCTCGCAATTCACCTCGTGTTCCATGCCGTCGAGCTCCGTGCGGGACGGATCCTCGAGTTGCCACAGGTTCGTCATGCAGGCGAACGCCGCGACCTTGAAGTCGCGCGGCTCGCCCTTGCGTTCGGCGAGGGAGAGGACCTTGGACTCCCATTCATTGTCCGTCCACAGGCTCCCGGCGAGGGTGCGCAGCCCCTCGACGGTGCGGGACTCGGAGGGCTGCTGGTAGAGGTGTTCGAGAACCTCGTGGACGAAGGTGCCGAGGTGGGTGGCCCAGGTGGGGGGTTCGGGGATGCGGTCGATGCGAGAGAGTTTGAACTTCTGGGGGCACGACCGATACGTCCCGATGGAGGAGGGCGAGAGGTACACGGGAACATCTGTCACGGGGGTCAGTCTTCCACGGGCGTGTGACCGGGCGGTGCGGTCGCTCAGTCGAGGCGCACCCTCCACATGGTCGGCCACAACTTGCCCGTGAGCCAGAAGGATCCATCGCCGGGGTCGCGGGCGATGCCGTTGAGGACGGCGTCCGGTCCGAGATCGGGCGGCACGAGGGACGAGACATCGACGACGTCGCGCACATGGCCCGTGCGCGGGTCTATGCCGACGATCGTCGCCGTCTGCCACACATTTGCCCAGATGCGGTCCGGTGTGCACTCGAGCTCGTTGAGGAGGTTCACGGGACGTCCTTCCAGGTCGACCTCGATCCGGGACACCACCGAGAAGTCGACCGGGTCGCGTCGCACGAGCGTCGACGATCCGTCGCTCATCACGAGATGCTCGCCGTCCCAGCAGATTCCCCATCCCTCGCCGGCATAGGTGAACATGCCGGTCGTCTCCAGCGATGCCGGGTCGAAGACGTGGACGATGCCCTCCCGCCAGGTGAGATGGAATCCCCGGTCACCCGCGACGGTGAGGCCTTCGCCGAACTGCGATGGGGGGAGCGGGAGCTTCGCGACGACGGAACCGTCGTCGGGATCCACGGTGCGACGATCCGAGAGTCCGTACCGTCCCGTGCCCTCGAGCAGGAGGCCGTCGTGCATCTCGAGACCCTGGGTGAAGGCCGAGGTGTCGTGGGGAATCGAGCCGAGGACGCGCGGCACGCGGCGGACCACCGGGTCGACATCGTCCGAGGTGCAGCCGGCAGTCGTCACCGATGCGAGGGCGACGCAGAAGAGGACGGGGACGGCACTGCGCATGCGTGACGACTGTAGCGACGCACCCGTATCGTGGAACCTGCATGACCGACGGCCGTCTTCCCCGTGCGGTCCTGTGGGACATGGACGGCACCATCGTCGACACCGAGCCCTACTGGATCGCCGCCGAGTACGACATCGTGGAGAGCCACGGAGGAACGTGGTCCGACGATCATGCGCGCGCTCTCGTGGGGTCCGATCTGCTCGACTCGGGGCGGTACATGCGGCTCCACGGCGGCGTCGACCGCGAGCCCCACGAGATCGTCGAGATGCTCCTCGACCGGGTGGTGGAGGGAATCCGTCGCGAGGTGCCGTGGCGACCCGGTGCGCGCGAGCTGCTCGCCGACCTGCGCGCGGTCCCGGTTCCCACCGCCCTCGTCACGATGTCCTGGCGTCGCTTCGCCCGTGAGGTCGTCGACGCCCTGCCGGCCGGTTCCTTCGATGCCGTCGTCGTGGGTGATGACGTCGAGCAGGGCAAGCCGCACCCCGAGCCGTATCTCCTCGCCGCGCGCCGTCTCGGGGTCGACCCCGCGGAGTGTCTCGCCATCGAGGACTCACCGACCGGCGTGGCGTCCGCCCTGGCGGCGGGGTGCACCGTGGTGGCCGTTCCCCACGTGGTCGACGTTCCCGCGAGCACCGATCCCGACGTGCGTCTCCGGGTCCTGCCCACGCTGGCGGGACTCTCGAGCAAGGACCTGTCGACGGTGATGATGCGTGCCGTCGATCGTCGTGGGGGACGACACGCCGAGTGAGCAGGCCCGGCCGAGGTGTTGCTACGGTCGGACGCCATGGCCACGAGGGGGGAGGCCATCTCGATGCTCACGGGGGCGGGTTCGCCCTTCGAGCTCGAGGTGCGCGACATCGATGGAGCACCGCTGCGGGTCTTCCGCCGTGCGCCGGTGTCCCTGAGAGAGGTGTGGCTCGACGCGGCCCGCCGGGATGACGCGCCCTACTTCGTCTTCGGCGACGAGGTGCTGACGTACGGCGAGGCCGATGCGCAGGTGCGCTCCCTCGCGACGTGGATGATCGGATGCGGTGTGCGCGCGGGTGACCGGGTGGCGATCGGGATGCGCAACTACCCGGAGTGGGCCGTCGCCTTCTGGGCCGCCCAGTGCGTCGGCGCCGTCGTCGTCAGCCTCAACGCCTGGTGGGTCACCGACGAACTGCGTTTCGCCATCGAGGATTCGGGCTCGCGCACCCTGGTGCTCGACGGGGAGCGGCTCGGACGTCTGGACGACGGGATGCTCGCGGAGACCGGCGTGGAGAACGTGGTCGTCGTGCGTTCCCCGGCGCGACCGGGGACGGTCGCCTGGGAGGAGGCCGCGGGGAGGCCTGATGCGGCGATGCCCGGCTGCGCACCCGGAGCCGACGATGCAGCGACGATCCTCTACACCTCGGGCACGACCGGTCGACCCAAGGGTGCGCTCGGGACGCAGCGCAACTACGTCACGAACTTCATGAACTCGGCATTCGCCGCGGCCCTGGCCCGGACCATGGCGGACAACCGGCCTCCCGCGGCGCCACCCGCGCCTCCTCCCGCTGCCCGCGTGCTCTCCACCTTCCCCTTCTTCCACATCGCGGGCCTGTGCGGGATGATCTCGAACACCCGCAACGGTGCGCTCATCGCCACCATGCACAAGTGGGACGCCGGTGAGGCACTCGCTCTCGTGGAGCGGCACCGGTTGACCTCGCTCGGAGGGGTCCCGACCGTCGTGCGCACCTTCATGGAGCATCCGGATTTCGCCCGTCACGACCTGTCCAGCCTCGCAGCGATCAGCCAGGGCGGCGCACCCGTCCCGCCCGACCTCGTCGCCCGCATCGAGACCGAGTTCTCGGGCACGGTGAGTGCGGGCAACGGGTACGGGCTCACGGAGACCACCGGTGGCGTGGTGGCCAACTCGGGTGCGGCGTACTTCGCGCGCAAGGACAGCGTGGGTCTGCCCGCGGTGGGCACCGACGTGCGCATCGCCGGTCCCGACGGGGACGCCCTGCCCCCGCACGTCGTCGGCGAGGTGTGGATCCAGGGGCCCAACAACGTGCGCGGCTACTGGAATCGGCCCGATGCAACCGAGCAGGCCTTCGGCGGCGGATGGTTCCGCACCGGTGACGCCGGTTACCTCGACGAGGACGGGTACCTCTACGTCGTCGACCGCATCAAGGACATGGTGCTGCGGGGCGGGGAGAACGTGTACTGCGTCGAAGTGGAGACGGTCCTCTTCGAGCACCCGAGCGTGCTCGACTGCGCGGTCATCGGCCTGCCCCACACCGTGCTCGGCGAGGAAGTCGTGGCGGTGATCGTCCCGGAGGCGGGACACGGACCTGCCGACGAGGAGTCTCTGCTGGGCCATCTGTCGTCCCGACTCGCCCCCTTCAAGGTGCCGAGCCTCGTGCTGTGGCGCGCGGAGGAACTACCGCGCAACGCCACCGGAAAGGTGCTCAAGAAGGCCTTGCGCGACGAGTACGCGCCCTGACACTCAGTTCCCCGTGAGGCGCAGCGTGAGGATGCGGAAGGGATCGAGCGACACCGTCCAACCTCCGTCGGGATGCAGAGCGAGGGGGTCGCCGACGGGATCCTCGAGGGCGGTGCAGGGCCGGAGTTCCCCACCCGCCCGGGAGGTCACGACGAGACGGCCCGACGTGCGCGAACCGCGCGTCTCCCACAGGCGCACGATGAGGTCGCCGGAGCCGTCCTCGGCCCGCTTCACCGCGCTCGCCAGTGCGCCGGGCACGTCGACGTCGATGCCCGGGGGTGCGACCGCGGGCGCCCAGCGGACCACGCGGGGAGGGCACGCCATCGATGCGGCGCGCTCCTCGATTCCCGCGAGCACGGGATCGCCGGGCAGCGGCGCCACGGACCACTCGATCCTCTGCTCGCCGCGGTCGGCCTCGGGGTCGGGGAAGCGCGGTGAGCGCAGCACCGTGAGACGCATCGCGTCACCGCGCACGTCGTAGCCCCGCGGACCGTCGGCGAGGATCGCGGCGCCGAACCCCGGTTCGGAGCACGCGGCCCAGCGGTGGCCGCAGGTCTCGAAACGGGCGAGGTCCCACGTCGTGTTCGCGTGCCGGGGTCGACGCACGTGACCGAATTGCGTTCCCATCACCGCCTCGCGGGCGAGGAGGTCGACCGGCAGCACCCACTGGAGCCGTCGTTCCGATTCGTGCCACGACGCCTCGAGGACGATGTCGACCCGGTCGGCGCCGGCATCGAGCACGTGTCGCAGGACGAAACGCGACGTTTCCGTCGCGAGCTCGGTCTCCACCACCACGCGCAAGGGGTGCTCGAGGACCACGCGCGGCGGACCGACCGGATCGACCGGGACGGCGGGAGCGTCGGCATCGGCCCGGTCGATGTCCCAGGCGTCGTATTCGGCCGGGGTGTCGGGCCTCAGAACGAGACGTGCGTCGCGTCCCCCGAGCACGTCGCGCCCGTGGCCGACGAGCGAGGACAGGTGTCCACGGGGCGAGATGCGGGCCGAGATCGTCCCGTTGTCGAGCAGGAACGAACCATCGGATTCGCGTCGCACCCCGACGGGCGCCACGTCGTGGGGCAGGTCACGGTGCACCGGCGCCCACGAGAACGCCGGCACCTCGGTCCATGCGGGCGCGCCGTCGAACTCGACGACCCCCGTGAACCGCACGGACGCGGGATTGAGCACGTGTGGTTCCCCGCCGTCGACCGGTGGGAACAGGTCGACGAGGACGGCGGTGCAGGATTCGGCGACTTCGCGGTGCTCGCGTTCGGCGTCGTCGTGCACCCAGGCGATGGAGGAGCCCGGGATGATGTCGTGGAACTGCTGGGTGAGAACCCTCTTCCACAGCGTGTCGAGCCCGGGAACATCGCGGTCGGCGGCCGCGGCCCACAGTTCGACCTCGTGGAGGAGGCGTTCGCTCGTGCGGTTGCCTTGCTTCGTCCCCAGTTGCGTGCTGTAGGTGCCGCGATGCTTCTCGAAGTACATCTCGCCCACCCATCGCGGGGCCACGGGTCCATGGGCGGCGATCGCATCGGCGAAGAAGCCGTCGACGCGACCCATCGACACCCGCGGCACTCCCTCGAGGTCGGAGGCCAGTCGCGTCCGGGTGATCATCTCGCGGGTGGGTCCGCCCCCACCGTCGCCGTGGCCGAAGAGAACGAGGGACGAGTCCGATCCCGCGTGGTCCGAGTAGTTGCGCTCGGCGAAGCGCAGCTGCGAGGGGTTCATGATCGCGTTGTAGGTGTCGACCGGGCTGAAGTGCGCATAGACGGACGTGCCGTCGAGTCCTTCCCACCAGAAGGAATGGTGCGGGAACCTGTTCGTCTCGTTCCAGCTGAGCTTCTGGGTGAAGAACCACGAGCACCCGCCCTCGGCGACGATCTGGGGAAGGGCGGCGGGATAGCCGAAGTCGTCGGGCAGGAAGGCCCCCGTGCACCTCGCTCCGAACCATCCGCTAAACGCCGCCTGACCCTTGACGAGCTGGCGAAGGAGGCTCTCCCCGTCGGGCAGGTTGAGGTCGGTCTCGACCCACATTCCGCCCACGACCTCCCAGCGTCCCTCGTCCACGAACTCGCGCACGCGGGCGAACAGGTCCGGCGCGTCCTCGGCGACCCAGGCGTAGTGCTGAGCCTGGCTGTGGCAGTAGACGAAGTCGGGGTTCTCCTCCAACAGCCCGACGGCGTTGGCGAAGGTGCGCACCGCCTTGCGGCGGGTCTCGCGGATCGGCCACAGCCAGGCGGTGTCGAGGTGGGCGTGACCGGTGGCGACGATGCGGTGCGCCCCCGGACCGTTGCCGGCCGACATCACGGGCCGCAGGGCATCGAGTGCGGCGGCGGCACTCTCCCGCGGCCTGTTCACGTCGAAGGCGGTGCCGCACCTCTCGAGTGCCGCGAAGAGACGCGCCCTCTGCGGGGCGTTCTCGGGGAGGTCCATGGTGAGGTCGATCGCGGCATGGAGGACGAGTTCGAGTTCGGCGAGTCCCGCGTCGTGCCCGGCGAGGCGCGCCGTGCGAAGTCGGTAGATCGGTGCCGCTGGTGCCGTGGCGGGGTCACCCATCGGGGTGGGGCCGTAGCCGAACTCGTGACCGGCGATGATCGGGGTGGCGGCCGCCTCCAGCCAGATCTCGATGGCCTCTCCAGCGGCGCGCCGACCGAGCGGCACGAGGCGGCGGTCCGGTTGCACGGCCTGCACGATGCGGCCGTCGATCCATGCCAGGGCCTCCACCTCGAAGCCGTCACCGCGGCCGATGAAGCCGAGGTCGACGTGGGCGACGAGGTCCTCCTCGGCGAGGGCCGCGGGTACGACGGCCCGCAGTCGGAACCAGCGCGTGTGCCACGGTCGCCCCCACTTCGACCCGAGCGTGAACGGTGCGAGCGGCGAGGAGGTGGCGACGTCGTATCCCGGGGACTCGAACCACTCGTCGGTGGCGTGCACCTCGAAGTCGATCGGTGAGACGAAGACGGCGGGCGCCACGCGCTGTTGGAGCAGGCGCAGGGCCCGCTGCATGGCCGGTGCGGTCACGGGATGTGCCACGTCATCCTCCTCAGGGTTCGACGATGGGGAAGGCGCCGGTGAAGACGTCCAGATTGCCGAAGATGTGCAGCAACGCCGCCGCATCGCCGTCGACGGTGATGCGCCCGCCGGCCATCGCGTCGACGAACGTCGTGTCCTGCACGATGACCGCCAGCAGCACGGATCGCGTCAGAGTTACCGTGGCGTCGGGTGCCGGGTGGGTGCTGTCGGGTGACGCGAAGAGCGTGCGGTTCGAGATGCCCACCGTCCATCGCTCCCCGGTGTCGGTGAAGACCCAGTCGGTGGCGATCGCCACGCCACCCAGGTTCTCCGACATGAGCCTCACCGCGAGTGTGTCGAAGACCTGCTCCACGGTCATCGCCATGAGGAGACCGCGACCGCGAACCGGTGATCCCGTGGCTCGGGGCGGACCCTTGCGCAGCTCCTGGGCACCCATGAGGTAGGCGTTGCGGAAGGTCGAGGACTCCGCCTGGTATCCGAGCTGCTCGAGCACGTCGGCCTGCAGTTCGCGCGCGGCGACCAGGGAGGGATCGGCGAAGACCAGATGGTTGAGGACCTCGGCGGCCCAGCGGTAGTCGCCGTCCTCGAAGGCGCGGCGTCCCGCGGAGAGGAGGGCGTCGGGACCCCCGGCGAGCTCGACCCACCGTCGCCCGGCCTCGACCGGTGGCAGGCGGTGGAGATTCGCCGGGTTCCCGTCGTAATAGGAGAGGTAGCGCTGGTACACCGCCTTCGAGTTGTGCACGAGATCGCCGTAGTAGCCCCGCGTGTGGTCGTGGGCGAGGAACTCCTCGGGCAGGACGAGTTCCTCGGAGATCTCCGTGGGAACGAGACCCTTGTTGGCCAGCCGCATGGTCTGGTCGTGCATCCACTTGTAGAGGTCGCGCTGCAGCGTGAGGAATCCGATGATGTCGTCGTTGCCCCATCTCGGCCAGTTGTGCGAGGTGAAGCAGGTCTCTGTGCGCGCACCGAAGAGCCGGATGGCCTCGTCGATGTACTTCGACCAGGCGAGCGCGTTGCGCACGAGCGCCCCGCGGATGGGCACGAGGTTGTGCATCGTGTGCGAGCAGTTCTCCGCCATGCACAGCCAGCCCCGGTCGGGGAAGAAGAAGTTCATCTCCGCCGGTGCCTCGGTCTCCGGCGTCAATTGGAACTCGATGCGCACCCCGTCGACCTCGAGGACCTGACCCGTGCGCACGATGTCCTCGGTGGGGGCGATGAGACCCGGAGCCCCGACGGGTGTCGAGTTCCCGAGGCCCGAGTCGACGTGTCCGGTGGGGGACGCGGGCAGCAACGGTCCGAACTGGTACGAAGCGCGTCGGTACATCGCCGGACCGGCGATGACGTTCTCCCCGACGGTCTCCTGCAGGAAGCCGACGGGGGCGATGATGCGGCACCTCCCGGCGTCGACGTCCTCCTGTGTCGTCACGCCGAGGATCCCGCCGAAGTGGTCGGCATGCGAATGCGTGTAGATCACCGCGGTGACCGGTCGACTGCCGACGTGCTCCGAGACGAGTCCGAGGGCGGCACGGGCGGTGTTCTCGTTCGTGAGCGGATCGATGACGATCCAGCCCTCTCGCCCCTCGATGAACGTGACGTTCGAGATGTCGTAACCGCGCACCTGCCACACACCGGGTGCCACCTCGAAGAGGCCGTGGTGGGCGTTGAGGCGCGCGTGGCGCCACAGGCTGGGATGCACGGTGTCGGGGGCGGGATCGTCACCGAACAGGAAGTCGTGCTCGCCGATGTCGTGCACCCTGCGACCCTCGGCGTCGGAGATGCGGGTGTCGGCGAGCGCGGCGATGAATCCGCGCCGGACGCGCAGGAAGTCGCCGTCATCGACGGGGGTCGTGGCCGCCGCGTTGCGTGCGCGCGTGTGCCCGGATGCGGGCTTCGGGCCGGTCCCTGTCGTCGTCACGTCGATTTCCTCCCCTCGCCGTCCGCACGACACTAGTGAGGTGCCGGTCGCGGGGTCCCCTGACGGTCGCTCCGGTCTCGCGAACTAGGGTCGACGAAGCGGGGTCCGCACAGCCGGGTCCCGATGCGACGTCAAGGAGGGGCCATGCCCAAGCCGGGAATGCACTCGGGGGTCGAGACCGACGACGCCCTCAATCTCGCCATGTCCGAGAAGGTGATTCCGCTCTTCACTGCGGTGAAGAGGTTCATCGCCGAGGAAGTGGAGCCCGTCACCGACCGCTTCTACGCGCTCGGCGAGGGTCGGGCCGATCGCTGGTCCTACACGCCCGAGCAGCTGGATCTCCTCGAATCCGTGAAGTCCAGGGCCAAGGCGCAGGGTCTGTGGAACTTCTTCCTTCCGAACTCCGAGACGGGCGAGGGCCTGTCGAACCTCGATTACGCCTACATCGCCGTCGAACTCGGGAAGAACCCGCTGGCGTCCGAGTGCCTCAACTGCTCGGCGCCCGACACCGGCAACATGGAGGTTCTCGAGCGGGTCGGCACGAAGGAGCAGAAGGAGAAGTGGCTCGTCCCGCTGCTCAACGGCGAGATCCGATCCGCCTACGCGATGACCGAGCCCGATGTCGCCTCGTCGGACGCCAAGAATCTCCAGTGTCGCGCGGAACTCGACGGCGACGAGTGGGTCATCAACGGCGAGAAGTACTACATCTCGGGTGCCGGGGATCCGCGGTGCAAGGTCATGATCGTCATGGTGCTCACGAGTCCCGACGGGCCCCCGAGCCGCAAGCACTCCCAGATCCTCGTACCCATGGACACCCCCGGGGTCCGCATCGTCGGTGCCATGGAGGTCTTCGGTGAGGACGACGCTCCGCACGGTCACATGCACCTCCGTTTCGACGACGTGCGCGTGCCGAAGGAGAACGTGCTCCTCGGGGAGGGTCGCGGCTTCGAGATCTCCCAGGTGCGTCTCGGTCCGGGCCGAATCCACCATTGCATGCGTTCGATCGGTGCCGCCGAGCGCGCACTCGAGCTGATGATCCGTCGCGGTCTCACTCGTGAGGCCTTCGGCCGGCCGATCGTGCGCCTCGGCAAGAATCCCGAGGTCATCGCCAAGGCGCGCATCGAGATCGAGGCCTGCCGGCTCATGGTGCTGCGGGCCGCCAAGGCCATGGACACGCTGGGCAACGCCGAGGCCCGCGTGTGGGTGAGCGCCATCAAGGCGATGGTCCCCATCCGCACCTGCGCGATCATCGACGAGGCGATCCAGATGCACGGTGGAACCGGGGTCTCGCAGTGGACGCCGCTCGCGCGCATGTATGCGAGCCAGCGCACGCTGCGACTCGCCGACGGCCCCGATGAGGTGCACTGGGGAGTGGTGGCCCGTGCCGAGATCAACCGCTACGAGGGCGAGACGACGCCGACCCGCCCCGTCTCGTACCGGGGCATGTTCGACGGCCCGAGTTGATGGGGACCCGGGAGGAATCGACATGAAGTTCTCCGTCTGGCCGAACTCCGAACGCGCCTGGGACGAGGTGCGCGACCTGGCATCCGCGATCGAACGCGACGGCTGGGACGGCCTCTGGTACGCCGACCACTACATGCCCAACACCGCCGACGACGCGACGGCCAGGGGGGACTTACACGAGTGCGTCGCCGTGCTCTCGGCCCTCGCCGCGGTGACGCGACGCATCCGTCTCGGTTCCCTCGTCACCCCCACCACGATGAACCATCCGGCCCTCATCGCCAATCGGGCCGCGACGATCGACCGCATCAGCAACGGACGCTTCGTGCTCGGCATGGGCGCGGGCTGGCAGGTGAACGAACACCGGGCCTTCGGCATCGACCTGTTCGAGCCGGCGGCGCGGGTCGATCGCTTCGCCGAAGCCATCGAGATCGTGTCCGGGATGCTCTCCGGGGACACCACGACGTTCGCCGGGAGGCACTTCACCGTCACCGACGCTCCGTGCGACCCGAAGCCCGTCCAGGATCCCCTGCCGATCCTCGTGGGCACGGGAAGCCCCCGCATGCTGCGGCTCACCGCACGGTTCGCGTCCGAGTGGAACACGTGGGGCGCCCCCGAGGCGGCCGCCCCGGTGGTGGAACGCCTGCGGGTGGCGTGCGAGAAAGAGGGGCGTGATCCCTCGACGGTGCGCCGGTCCGTGCAGGCGTTGTTCTTCCTCGTCGACGATGACAAGGCGGCGGCCGACCTTCGCGCCGTGGTGCCCGCGGATCGTTCCGTGGTGGGCGGCCCGGCGGCCATCATCGACGCACTAGGTCGCTACCGCGATCTCGGCTTCGACGAGGTGTGCTTCCCCGATTTCACTCTCGGGGGCTCGGTCGCCGAACGCGCCGAGTCCTACGCACGCATCACCGCCGAGGTCCTGCCCGCCTTCCGGGGGTGAACGGCGCGCCCTAGTCGGGTGCGGTGATCTCGATGGTGGGCGGCTCGCGCGGGGGGACCGTCGGTCCGTCACCGTCGCCCTCGTCGATGCGCACGGCATCGGCCGGGCGAGACTCGACACGGAGGCCGTCGGCGCCGGATTCGAGCGAGGTGAGGTAGGTCCCGCGGGGCGGCGTCGGCTCGAGCGTGGCCCGACCCGTCGTGCGTCCGTCCCGGTCGCGCGCATCCACCGTGAGGGGAACACCCGCGCCGCCATCGACGAGGAGGGAGTGTCCCGCCGCAAGGTCCGTGCGCGCCAGGCGCGTGCCGTCGGCGATGCTCACCCGGGCCGTGGCATCGTCCGGCGCGGTGACGACGAGGACGTCGCCGTCCATCACGACCGCGGGGTGACCCGTCGTGCCGGTGTCGCGGGAGAGATCACCGGCGACGAGCACCGCGGGTCGGTCGGCGCGCCGCACCGTGAGCACGACGTCCCCCGTGACGGCGCCACCGGTGGCGGACAGGACCGAGATCCGCGCCTCACCGATGTTCGCGGGCAGTTCGACCTCGACGAAGGACTCGCCGCCCTTTCCCGTGCGCACGCTCGCTCCGGGGATTCCCGGCGGTTCCCCGGTGCCCGTCTCGACGGTGCCGGCATCGGTGTCGATGACGAGACGTCCCGCCGCGAGCGGATCGCGCGAGGCGAGTGTGACGACGGTGGTGCCGCTTCCCTTCGCGGATGAGCAGGGCAGGCAGGTGAAAGGACCGCTCCGGGCCGAGATCGGCGTCAACTCGAACGTGCCCGCGCCGCCCGTCCATTCGCGCCACGAACCGTCGGCGTTGCGCGCCGCCCGCGGATACGACCAGGTCCCGTCGCGGGCAACGAGCACCTCGCGTCGCTCACCCGGGGCGTTGTTGTCGGCGACGTGGACGACGAAGACGTCGTCGCGACGGGTGACGGCGAAGGGCACGACCGCATGTCCCGCTCCCTCGGCGTAGAGCCCGAGCGTCATCCCCGCGTCGTCGGCGAGTCCGCGCACGAGTTCCTCCACGAGCACGAGCGGTGGTTTGGCGCGCGATGCCGCGGCACGTGAGGCCACCTCCGGAGTGAACTGGGTGGCCCACCAGTAGACGAGCCCCGATTGCAGGACCGGGTCTTCGGCCTCGAGATCCACCGCGTCGACCGCGTCCTCTCCCCAGACCACGGGCTGTTCGAGACCAAGGTGGAAGCGCACGGACATCGCCGCCATCCCCTCGCATCGTCCGCCGGAGAGGGCGTTGTTCCATTCCTCCAGCATCTGCACCGCCGCCGGCCGGGGGGTGCAGGTTCCCGGGGAGACGTCGCTGCAGACGGCGTCACTGCCGAAGAGATCGACGAGCGTCTGCACCGTCACGTTGCCGTCCGCACCGGTCGAGCGTCCCCAGTTGGTGAACGAGAAGTCGTCGCGGTTGAGGCGGAAGCCGTTGTCGATGCACAGCGTCCCGCCGCCGAGACCCGGGGTCCCGGGCCCGTCGCACCAGGCGTCGAGACGCGCGAGGATCCCTGCGGGGACGAGGGCGTCGCCGACGTCGTCCGCGGGTGAGCATCCGACGAGTGCCGCGACGCAGACGAGCAGCACACCCGTCCGGCGCGATCCGACCCGTCCCCCACGGCGTGAAGCCACCGGGAGAGCGTAGGCACGCGCCCGTTGTGCGAGCATGGTCACCCGGCGAAAGGACGTCCATGACCACCGAGAGGCCGCCCCTCGACCTCGTCCGCATCGCCCTCGTCGGCGTGGGGGCGGGTCTGCTGTCGGGGATGTTCGGCGTGGGCGGGGGCATCCTCGTGGTGCCCGGTCTCGTGTTCCTGGCGGGGATGGAGCAGCGCATGGCCCACGGGACGTCACTCGCCGCCGTGCTGCCGATCTCGGTGTCCTCGCTGTTCACCTACTGGGCGCAGTCGAACGTGGACTGGCCCGTCGCCCTCTGGCTGTCGATCGGCGCCGTTGTCGGCGCGGTCCTCGGGACCCGACTCCTCCACGTGGTGTCCCATCGGGCACTGGCACTGGGGTTCTCCGCCCTGCTCGTGGTCACAGCGGTGCGGTTGTTCTCCCAATCGAGCGGCGGCGGTCGCACGACACTCACCGTCGTCTCGGCGATCGTGCTCGTCGCCATCGGCCTCGCAACCGGCACCCTCGCCGGCCTGCTCGGGGTGGGTGGGGGAGTGGTGATGGTGCCGGCGATGATGCTGGCCCTGTCGCTCCCCCCGTCCCTCGCCAAGGGCACGTCGGTGGCCGTCATCATCCCCACCTCGATCATGGGAACCCTGCGCAACCGGCGCAACAACAACACCGACCTGCGGGCGGCGGCCGTCGTGGGTCTCGGGGGCGTCGGTTTCGCGGTGGTGGGTGGCTGGCTGTCGACCGTGATGTCGGACCGCACCTCGAACGTGCTCTTCGCCGCACTGCTCGTGACGGTGGCCGCGCGCCTGCTGTGGCAGGTGCGGTCGGAGTCCCCGACGGGGTCCGCCGAGGTGTAGAACTCGGCCATGGAAAACGGACGTCTCGCGGGCAAGGTCGCCCTCATCACCGGGGCCGCGCGCGGCATGGGCGCGGCCGAGGCACGACTCTTCGTCGACGAGGGAGCCCGTGTCGTCATCACCGACGTGCTCGAGGAACAGGGTCGTGCCACCGCGGAGTCGATCTCGGCGGACGGATCGCGGTGCATCTTCGTGCGGCACGATGTGACGAGCGAGGAAGATTGGGCCGCCGCGACCGACGCGGCCATCGCCACGTTCGGTCGGATCGACGTGTTGGTGAACAACGCGGGCATCTTCGAGCAGGGATCGATCATGGACACGACGCTCGAGTCCTACATGCGCACGATCGGGATCAACCAGGTCGGTGTCTTCCTCGGCATGAAGGCGGTGGCCGGACACATGGTGCAGCGCGGATCGGGGAGCATCATCAACATCTCCTCGGTCGCGGGCATGAGCGGCACACCGGGTTTCCTCGCTTACGGTGCCTCGAAGTGGGCGGTGCGGGGGATGACGAGGGGCGTGGCCAAGGAACTCGCCGCCACCGGCGTGCGCGTGAACTCGATCCATCCCGGCATCATCGACACCCCGATGCTGCGCACGTTCTCCGAAGCCGGCGAGGGCGTGCGCGAGGCGGTGCGCACGCGCATCCCGGTCGGGCGCGAGGCCGAGCCCGAGGAGGTGGCGCGACTGGCGCTGTATCTGGCCGGTGACGAGAGCTCGTACTCGACGGGCTCCGAGTTCGTCGTCGACGGCGGTTGGTTGGCCTGACTCAGTCGACCGGCGCGGCGGCGGCGACCGCCGGTGCGCCGCGCAGACCCCAACTGGTGCGGGCGAGCCAGACCCCGGTCCACACGAGCACGACCATCACTCCCGCCGTGACGAGGAAGGTGGGGGTCCGACCGAAGGCCTCGTAGGAGGCTCCGGCCGCGACCGCCGTCAAACCGCCGGTGAGCGTCTGCACCCCGCCCATGAGACCCTGGGCCGAGGCGAGGCGGTGCGGTGGTGCGGTCATGGCCACGGCGGCAGAACCGCCCGTGACGGTCATGCCGTCGACGATGCCGTGGAGCAGGCCGAACCCGAGCATGACGAGGGGGAACGGCAGCACGCCGTAGAGGACCATGAAGACGGCGCCGAGTGTGAGCCCGGCACTCGCGGCTCGGAACGGCCCGATGCGTTGGGTGAATCGCCCGCCCGTGGGGCCGAGCACGATGAGGGGCAGGGCGAAGAACGTGACCCCGAGGCTCCCCGCCCATGACGGCGCATCGAGGTCGGCCATCACGAGCGTCCACAGCGAATCGAACGTCCCGATCATGACGAACAGCGACACGCCCATCACCACGGCACCGAGGATCGCGCGGACCCCGAGCAGGTCGAAGGCCAGGCGCTGGGGAGGGGCGTGTCCCCGGTCGACCTCGACGATGTCGATCCGCGCCACGGCCACGGTGAGCGCGCCCACCAGGGCAGCGATGATGATGAAGGGCGCCCCGATGCCGAGCCACCCCACGGTGACAGCCGAGAGCACGGGGCCGAGGGCGAAACCGGCCACGTCGGCCGAGAGCACGCGACCGAGGTTCGACCCCATGTTGTCGGGATCGGACAGGATGATGATCCGTCTCGCGGCGGGATAGATGATGCCTCCGCCGAGGCCGAGGACGATGCGACCGGCGAGAAGCGTGGCGAAGGAGTCACCGACGGCCATGAGGACGTTGCCCACGACCTCGAGCACCATGCCCCCGAGGATCATCGCCCGCGCCAGGCCGCGGTCGGCCCACGAGGAGATGAACACCTGGGCGAAGAACGACATGAAGAAGCCGCTGCTCACGATGATGCCGAGCCCGGCCTCGTTGATGCCGAACACGTCGCGGAAGTCGTCGAGGACGGTGAACATCGTCCCGTAGGCCATCGCCCCGAGGGCCGTGACGCACTGGAGGAGGACGACGGTGCGCCGGTTCACCCGGGTTCCCCGAGCGAGGCGCGCAGATGGACCTCGAGGCGGTCCCAACTCTGGCGCAGTCCCGGGTGCAGGTCGTACTCGCGCACCCGGTCGATCTCCACCCAATGGAGGTCCTCGGATTCGGCGTTGGCCTCGAAGGCTCCGATGTCGACGTCGGTGTGGGCAATGACCGTGTCGTAGTGCCAGTTGCCGTGGTCGTCCCCGAAGACGTGCTTCACCTCGAGGAACGACGGGTCGATGCCGGCCTCCTCGAGCGCCTCACGCGTCGCGGCGGTGACGGAATCCTCGTGGGAGTCCTTGGCTCCGCCGGGCAGGGCCCATGTGCCGCCGCCGTGCACCCATGCGGCGCGCAACTGCAGGAGGACGCGCGCCGGCTCGAGATCGGTGCGCACGAGCAGGAGCCCGGCGGCACCGTGAACCCCCCAGTGCCGGGCCTCGCAGCGGCTGCACAGCACCCAGCCGTCTCCGTCCCTGAACGCCATAGGGAGAGATGTTCGCACACCGACGTGCTTCCCCGCCCGTGGGGCGGGACCCGCCCCGTCGGTACCATGCGTGCATGGCCTTCGAGCGACCCGCACCCGACCTGAGAAAACTCCTCGCCGCGTGGGAGTCGTGGGAGAAGGGAGAGGAGAACCCCGGAAAGGTTCTCGCCAATCTCAAGACGGCCGGCTTGGCCGAGGTCCTCGCGGAACTGTCCGAGTCGGGCTGGACCCCCGCGGTCAAGTGACCGTGGCCAGGTGACCGCGACCAGGTGATCGTGGTTCGGTGACTGCGGTTCGGTGAGAGTGCGCGCGAGCGGCGCTCCGCACATCCCGCGCCCGGAGACGTGGCGACCGGGTGGATCGGCACCCTGGTCGGGTCGTGACCACTCGGTGCTCGACGACATCGAGTCGGTGGTCGGTGTACTGCCGAAGGATGCGTCCGCCTCCGCCGCGTGGGGGGCACCCGGGACCACCCGTGCCGCGGTGCTCGTTCCCCTCCTCGAGGTCGGTGGTCGCGTCGGGGTGGTGCTCACCCGCCGGGCCGGTCATCTGCGCCGGCACGCCGGCGAGGTGTCCTTCCCCGGTGGACGCATGGAACCCGGCGAGTCCCCGTGGGACACCGCCCTGCGCGAGGCGCACGAAGAGATCGCGCTCGATCCCACGCTCGTGTCGCCCGTGGGTCGGCTCGACCCGGTGACCACCCGGGTGTCGGGCAACCTCATTCACCCCGTGGTCGGACGCGTGGCGGGCGTCCCGCACTTGGTGGCCGACCCCGGCGAGGTGGCCCGCATCTTCACCGTGACCCTCGCCGACCTCGTCCGCGAGGACACGCATTGGTGCGAGGAGTGGACCACGCCGGCGGGCGAGGTGTCCGTCCATTTCTTCTCCGTCGCCGGAGAGACGGTGTGGGGAGCGACCGCTCGCATGCTGCACGCCCTCATCGGGGCGGTGGTGGCGCCGGATCAGGGACCGGCGTAGATCCGCACGGCGCGATAGTAGGTCTCGGCCCACAACATGCAGCGCACGCGCAGCGTCGCGCGCCGGGGGAGACAATCCGCGCGCATGTCGGTACGGAAGACCGCGTCCACGCGGGCGCGCAGGTCGGACGTCCACGTCCCGCCCCCGTCCATGCGCGAGAGGTTCCGGTAGGCGAAATCGTGCCGCCGACAGGCGCGCGAGAAGTCGAAGCTGCGACCCGAGCTCTCGATGACCGGTGCCGAGCACAGGTCGGTGCGCCAGTCGAGACGCCGGTCGCGGGAAGGGGAGGTGGCGGTGCGGACGAAGTCGGCGAGGGGCGTGTCGAAGACGAGTTCGTGCACCACGACGGCGACGGGTCTCGGGGCCGACGAGGCCGGCAACGGAGCAGACGAGACGAGGGTCGCCGTGAGTCCTCCGGCGACGACGAGGAAGCGTGCGAGCCTCATGGTGCCCTGCCTTTCCCGGTGATGGATGCGTTGCCCGGCGGTGTGTGCCCCCGCGCCGCGCCTCAGGCGGGTTCGCCGAGGCGTCGGAGCAGGAGGGCCATCTCCACCGCACCGATCGCGGCCTCGTCACCCTTGTTGTCGACGCCGTCGCCGCAGCGTTCGAGGGCCTGGGCCTCGTCGTCGACGGTGAGCACCCCGAACATCACCGGGATCCCGGTCTCCATCTGGGCGTCCTGGATGCCGCGTGCGGCCTCGGAACACACGTAGTCGAAATGGGGGGTGTCACCCCTGATCACCGCGCCCAGACACACGACGGCGTCGACCTTGCCGCTGCGCGCCAGCGCCCGTGCCGCGACCGGGAGCTCGAACGCGCCGGGCACCCATTCGACGAGCACGTGGGATTCCGACACGCCGCTGCGCGCGAGGCCTCGTCGGGCCCCGTCCACGAGACGACCGGTGACGTGGTCGTTGAATCTCGCGGCCAGCACGCCGATGCGCAGCGACGATCCGTCTCCACCCGTGTCCCGGGTGGTTCCTCCCGCACGCGTCACGATTCCGCTCCCTTCGTCCCGGTCTCACCGAAGAGATGACCCATCCGGTCACGCTTCGTGCGGAGGTAGGCCTCGTTCTCCGGCGTGGGCACCGTCGTGAGGGGGATCCTCTCCACCACGCTGAGCCCGTAGCCCTCCAGGCCACCGTACTTGGCGGGATTGTTGGTCATGAGGCGCAGGCGGTTCACGCCGAGGTCGGCCAGGATCTGGGCGCCGATGCCGTACTCGCGGCTGTCCACCGGAAGACCGAGTTCGATGTTGGCGTCCACGGTGTCGAAGCCCTGGTCCTGCAGCGAGTACGCCCGGATCTTGTGCCCGATGCCGATGCCGCGGCCCTCGTGGCCCCGCAGGTACACGATGACGCCGCTGCCCTCCCGCTCGACGAGGTCCATCGCCTTGGCCAGTTGGGGTCCGCAATCGCAGCGTCGCGAACCGAAGACGTCACCGGTGAGGCACTCGCTGTGGACGCGCACGAGCACGGGCTCTTCCCCGGCCGGATCGCCCTTGACGAAGGCCAGGTGCTCGACCGAGTCCATCGTGCTGCGGTAGGCGATGCACGTGAAGGGGCCGTACTCGGTAGGAACGACGGCCTCGCCCACTCGCTCGACGAGGCGCTCGTGGCGTCGGCGCCATTTGATGAGCTCGGCGATCGAGGACAGCAGGAGCCCGTGCTCGGCGCAGAAACGCCGCAGGTCGGGCAGGCGCATCATCGTGCCGTCGTCGTTCTGGATCTCGCAGATCACCCCGGCGGGTTGGCACCCCGCGAGTCGGGCCAGGTCCACGGCGGCCTCGGTGTGACCGGCCCGCTTGAGCACGCCCCCGGGGCGGGCCCGCAACGGGAAGATGTGACCCGGCCGCGCGAAGTCGGTGAAACCCGCCGTCGGGTCGGCGAGGGCGCGCAGGGTCGCGGCCCGGTCGGCGGCGCTGATTCCCGTCGAGGTCCCCTCGATGAGATCGACGGTGTCGGTGAATGCGGTGCGTTGGCTCTCCGTGTTCTGTTCCACCATGAGGGGCAGGCGCAGGTCGTCGCACCGGTCGTCGGTGAGTGGGGCGCACACCACGCCGCTCGTGTGGCGGATGATGAACGCCAGCTTCTCGGGCGTCGCGTGCTCGGCCGCCATGATGAGGTCGCCTTCGTTCTCCCGGTCCTCGTCGTCGACCATGACGACCATCTCGCCGCGGCCCACGGCCGCGATCACCGCCTCGATGGGGTCGAAGGGTCTGTCGTTCATGCTGCATTCTCCTTGGGAGGTTCGAGGACGATCTCGATGTCGTCACCGAGTGCGGAGACGGCGGCGAGGACGAAACGGTGCGGTTCGGGGACACCCGGCGGGAAGATGCCGGGGGCGTCGGTGTCCCCGGACACGAACGGCGCGATGTGGAACACCCACCGGTCGACGGCGCCCTCCGCGGCGAAGCGCGCCACGGTGGTGGGCCCGCCCTCCACCATCAGCTGCACGACTCCTCGGGCGCCGAGATCGTCGAGCAGGTCCCCGATGGCGCCGTCCCAACGCGTGCAGGGCTGCACCCGCGCGGAGGGGGGCACCTCGCGACGCGAGAGCACGATGCGCTCGGGGGACGGACCCTCGGCGTGGCGCACGGTGAGGAGGGGATCGTCGACGAGCACGGTTCCCGCGCCGACGCAGATGGCGTCGCTCTCCGCGCGCAGGCGGTGCACCCGGGACCGCGCATCGTCACCGGTGATGCGCCCCGGACCATGGGGGAGATGGGTGCGTCCGTCGAGCGTGGTCGCCATCTTCACGAGCACCCACGGCCGTCCGGTGCGGCGATGGTGGAGATAGGGGGCGAGCTGTGCGGAGACCTCGGTGGCGAGCACTCCGGCGGTCACCGTGAGGCCGGCCTCGCGCAGACGTCGACCGCCACGGCCGTCGACCGACGGGTCGGGATCGTCGACGGCGTAGACCACCTCGGCGACACCCGCAGCGACGATGGCCTCGGTGCACGGACCGGTGCGTCCGGTGTGCGCACAGGGTTCGAGGGTGCAGGTGAGAACGGACCCGCGCGTGTCGGCGCCGGCCGCCCGTGCGGCGGCGATGGCCGCCACCTCGGCGTGGAATCCGCCCGGGGCTGCGGTGGAGCCGACGTGCACGGACCCGTCGGTGCACTCGAGGACGGCCCCCACCCAGGGGTTGGGGCGCGAACGGAGACGCGCCTCGTCGCCGGCCGCAATCGCGCGTCGCATCACCGCCTCGCGGGTGCGCGCGTCGTGGCGCATCGGCGCCCCGTCGTGTCTCATGTTGTCGTCCTTGCTCCCATCCGGACTGTGACCGTCGGCTCCGGAATTCCACCGGATCGGCCCCCGCACGAGTGCGGGGGTTCGCGGGCTGTGACCGCCGGTTGGGAGTTTCACCCGACCCTGCAAGTTGTCGTTGCCGAGGCTACGACCGGCCGCGCGGTGCCGCCAACCCGTGCGCATCCCGGCCGGGAAGCCCCTCGTCAGGAACGCGCCGCGACCCGCGATGCACGGGAGAAGTGGGCCAGCACCGCCACGCCGGCGAGCACGGCGACGGCACCTGCGACCTTCGGGGCATTGACGGTCTCGCCGAGTGCGGCGACCCCCACGACGATCGACACGACGGGTTCGATGGTGGAGAGCACCGCGGCTTCGCCGGCGTCCATGCGTGCCACCCCGGCGAAGAAGAAACCCATGGCGATGATCGTGGAGACCACGGCCGCACCGACCGCGGCGGCCCATCCCGTGGCGTCCTGGGGGAGCGCGGAGCGATGCAACGGCCACATGACGATGTGGGCCATCGATGCCCCCACCATGACGACCGTGAGCGAGGTGAGGGCCCCGGCGCGATGGGTGATGCGACTGCTCGCGAGGATGTAGCCCGTGTACCAGCCGGCAGCCGCCAGCATGGCGGC
>Ga0315904_10002720_pt1 | contig 26981 bp, 22 predicted proteins | sample LakEriMetagenome_6_FD_203529 | JGI IMG/M metagenome (GOLD analysis project Ga0315904, IMG submission 203529) | Freshwater fungal communities from buoy surface, Lake Erie, Ohio, United States - Buoy 12 MA120 | ecosystem: Environmental > Aquatic > Freshwater > Lake | place: USA: Lake Erie, Ohio...
TTCGGTGAGTAGGTAACGAACGGTCGTTATTGTGTCGGCCTTTCAGGCCTTTTCAGTGCGAGTGGTGCGTAGACCGTGGCTCGATGAGCCACGGCAGTCATTATGCCAGCCCTCCAGGCTTAAGAAGGCAAAGTCACGGCCCGACGAATGTTGGTGTCGATTTTCCTATCCCGACAACCTGTTCGCTCGCTAGACACATCCGACAAAAGTGAGCCCGAGGCGCTATCCGAATTCGTTCGACGTGCAAAAAATCGGCTAGCGCCTCAGGCTCATGGAGCCGAAAATTGACTTTTGTCGGCTGTGTCATTTTTCTGCAGATCTTGGGATCCGACGACCGAAGTCTACCAAACGCTTGTTGGTTGACTCGAGTCAATACTGAGCGTAGAGTTGATTTGTTTGGAGCTTTCTAGGGAGGGAGAACTGGACGCGGTAAGTCGACCCCTACAAGGCAAATGGATCATGGATCGTGACACACTTTTGCGGGCGATTGAACATGGCCCCGTTCGTGTGACGATGAACGACGGGTCTTTCTACGATATCGACGGGCTGCGCGATTTCGCCGTGGACAGTACGACTTGCTATCTCATGCGAAGACAAACGGATGGACGTTATCGGGCGATTTGGCTAGCGCTAGTCTGTATGACTAAGGTCGAACAACTGCAGGTCGCAACCTGAGCTCGAGTGGCAAAAGATGTGAGGAGAAAAAAGAGCGTCTTCGCCATTGCTCATACGGTCATCGCCATACTGACTTGAGCTGGTGAACGTCGAGGGATTGGATCGTGGCGGAGCCTCCTCGTGACTCCAGGACGATTCGCTGGTTCTCGGGCTTGGTGTTGAAGGGGGTGACCGACGCGCTGTCGACGCCTCACTCGAATGATGGAGAAAACGGGCGCGTCGAGGGGATTGGGCCGGGAATTTGTGGAATGCCAATACCCGACTCGCTTCTCGGGGATTGGCAAACGGAACTCCGTCGGTCACGATACGAAGAAACCATGACACTCCGACTGGGGAAAGAAACATGTCAGACGAACTCAGTGAAGCGATGGGCAGATTGCACCAGGAACTCACCCAGCATCCGCACCTGGATGCTTCGACCGTCGCCTCTCTCAAAGCGTTGGCTTCGGATATTCAAAGGTTGATCGATCAGCAAGCGGGAGAGCAACCGAGCTCATCGAATGCCTCGATCCTTTCTTCGCGAATCCAGGAATACGTCGATGAGTTCGAAGTGAACCATCCGCAACTGACCCGAACCCTATCGATGATCGCGGAGCGCTTGGCAGACATGGGAATCTAGGCTGCCATCGTTCATGCGATCGCGAATCACTGCGTGAATCGTTCGAGGATTTCCGATTCCACGAGGATCGGCAGATGCGGCTGAAATGAGACCGCCACGGCGATCGCATCCGATGGCCGAGCATCGACATCGATCGACTCGCCGTCCCGCTGCAGTCGCAGGAGTGCGTAATAGGTCTGGTCCTTCAGTTCGGTGATGACGACGCATTCGATTTTCGCCCCGAGCGATTGTGCCACCCCCACGATCAAGTCGTGCGTCAGCGGCCTGGCTGGCCGTTCTGCGTTGGTCACTCGCAGGTCAATGCTGGTCGCTTCGAAGTATCCGATGAGGATAGGGAACTGGCGATCCCCCTCGATTTCCTTCAAATAAATGACTTGATTCTCGCTGATATCGCTTTTGATTATCCTCGCCAGCTGCATCGGAATCGGATTGGACATGATGATCGATTGGCAGAAGTGCAGAGCGTGAAACCCAAAAACTCTAGTATACACGATGAGGAATCGCCTGTGATAGCATTCCGCGGTTTCGAGTTCCCGTTCCACCGACTCGCATTGCTATCCTTTGCTCGCTTTTGCTAAGCTCCCAGGTGGGGCGAGACCAGGCTTGGCAGTTTCTGTTTCCGCAGTTCATGATTCCGAAATCCATCATACCATTCCGAAGGCTTCACGAGTCGACACGGCGGCAAGGGTGTCGGCTGGCGCTGATCGGACTTGGCTTTCTTCCTCTCTCGCTATTGTTGTTTTTTTCCGTTGTGAGTTCGATGTCCTGGTATCGCGACTGGGAGAAGCATGCGTGGGAACAGAGGGTCAGTCGCACGCTTGGAATCGATGTGTCCGCGAAGGATTTTCGATGGACAGCACCGTATCAATTTCATGCCGATCAGGTGGAGATTCGGGATCCGGAAACGCATGCGATTCTGGGGTGCGTCGGTGGCATCGACGGCATGATGAAGACGCAGGGCTGGTCAGTCATCTTGGATGCGCCGGCCATCGACGGAGAACAGCTCGATCGCGGGATCGATGTGCTGCATGATTGGTTCCTGTGCCGCCCCCAGACATCTTCTCAGCTTCTCGCCATGGCCATCCCCAATGGAATGACCATTCATCACGGACTTCATAAGACGGCGCTGCATCGCATCGACATTGTGTTTCGCCCATCGGAGCGAGTGTCCGCGATACAAGCCAAGTGGCAACTCGAGGGCCAACCCTTCGGAGAGGTTAGTCTGCATATTTCGCGAGAGCACTCGTCGGAAGACTCAACGACTAGGATGGAACTGTCCTCTCCTTCGACATGGCTTCCCTGTTCGATCGCCGAGGATCGATTTCCCTTCCTTCAATGGATGGGTCAAGGGGCTAAGTTTCGGGGCGTTGTTCAGTATCGCGAGAGCCGTCGCACATGGGATGCGATGCTCGCAGGCGAAGTGCAGGATTTGGATCTCGGAGGCATGACATCCAGCATTGGTTCAGCCCTTCAGGGAACAGGCGCGTTGGTTCTCAAGGATTTGCATGTTCGGGATGGTCGCATTCTCAAGGCAACGGGAGATTTCCGCTCCCAAGCCGGGCGAGCGAACCGCAAATGGTTGCAGCGCGTTGCCGAAATCTTGAAGATGCCAGCGCTATGGGAAGCAGACTCCGGTGACGCTTTACCGATCGACCAGACGGGATTTGAGTTTGCCTTGGACCCCAGCGGCATCCGGTTGGTCGGTACGTTGCCAAGCCCGAACGACTGGCCACCGATTGCGGCGAGGCTGGGCTCGTCATCGCTCTGTGCCAATGGCGCGTTGGTTCCGGTCAGCCAGATGGTTCAAGCGCTGCAGCGCGACGAGGGGAACGGGGCATGGCTGGCTCAGGTTCTTCCGTTGCCCGAATCCAACAGCATCGAACGGCGGGAATCGGCTACTTCGTCGTTGCGGTTCCGCCTGTCTCGCAACGCGGGCCGCGACACCCCGCAATGATCGGGGAATCGCTGGGTAAGCATCTGTGCCATAGCTTCCCCGTGGAATCGGTACACGTGGAAAGATCGCTACGGTAGGTACAGCTCGCCATCATTCGCTGACGGAGAAGACCGTCTGAGCCGTCATCGCAATCTAGGATTGAGTGCCGTACATTTCGGCGTGCTGAACCGGGCTGATTCTTACGTCTTAGGCCGCTATGACCTCGTTACCATCCTACGTGTCGCCCTCTTCCGTGCCCTATCGGGATCCCTTGGTCGTTCCAGGTTCAAATCCATGGAAACCCTCATCGAGCGCATCCCAAGACCAGGGCTCACTGCCCCCCTGGGAGAATCCTCCGACCAGCAAGGTTTGGGGACTCGAATTCCACGCGTTGACCATGGAGCAAACGGTCGATGCGATGGATCGATGGATTGCGCGACGGGTACCAGGGTATGCGATCACTGCGAATCTGAACTATGCGATGCTATGCGATCGCGATCCCAAGCTTCGTGAGTTAACCCGAGATGCTGCATTCGTATTGTGCGACGGTATGCCGATTTATTGGAGAAGCCGATGCAATTCGGTTCCGCTTCCAGAGCGAGTCGCCGGCGCAGATTTGATCTATCACCTTGCCGAACGATGCGCGGAGAAAGGATACCGTGTCTATTTTTACGGTGCAGGTGAAGGGATCGCGGAGGTGACCGCAGAGACCCTCGTCGAGTTGTATCCTGGGCTACAAGTTGCGGGTTGGCAATCGCCCCCCTATGGCGATACGACTCCCGAGGAATTGCAGGCTTCGATGGATCACATTCGAGACGCAAAGCCCGACGTGTTGCTGGCAGCACTTGGGCAACCCAAAGGGGAGTATTGGATTCAACGTCATTACCAATCGCTGAACATACCTCTCAGCATGCAGGTCGGAGCGTCCTTCGATTTCGTCGCTGGAGTCTGGGAACGAGCCCCATGGGTTCTTCAGAGGACGGGGCTGGAATGGCTACACCGCGCATGTTCCGATCCCAAGCGCCTGATTCCCCGATACTTTCGGAACCTGATGTTCCTGGTCAAAGCCCTTCGTCGCGATGGCATCGAGGCGTTGTCCTAACTCCTGCGTTTGACCGTCGCCACTTCAAGGCGTGTGTGCGAGCTCACTTCGCGGAGGGACTTCTGGGAGGGGGCTGGCGAATGAAATTCCTCGGATCTCGAGATGCTGATTCTTGGACGCCGAGAATCCTGGAGTCGTTGTTCGACGAATCGATCGGTACCGACGCAGATCGGTTCTCTGGATCCTGGTCGAGGGTCCGGATTCGGTTGCTGGAGAGAGACATGATGCTGCCCGGGTCCTGAGATGACGGAGTCGAGGATGTCGCTAATTGCCCACCGTGGCGTTGAGGGAGCGGGGAAATCGACTTGGGATCAAAACCTTGGTCAGGCCAGATGTTGGATTTCAGTGCGATGGCGGTTTGCGATGATCGTTGGGTTCCGTCGACTCGAGGAACGCGAAAGGGGCTAGCGGAGTCCGTTGTCGGTGAGGGGGCGAGTGGCGGTTGGGTTTGGGCGATGCTCTCGCCAGGTGATGCCGTCGGGGCGGGCTGCTTGTTCACCGCAGTCCACAGTCTGTTTTCCGGCGGGAAAGGATTCGACTGTGATTCCGCCGGTCGCACGGGGACCATCGGCAAAGGCAACTGGGAAAGGGATTGATTCAATGGCTTGGTTGCTTCTCGGAAGGGTTGCAGCGCCAGGTCGCGGGTTCCCGTGAGGTCCGACGAGGGACTCGCGCCAGAAGCCGTGGCTAGAGAAGGGGCGGGATCATCTGCCGGAGGAATCTCCGGGATCGGTTCCTCCGATGGGAAAATCAGCCCTGCATCCTTCCATCTGGGCTCGAAGCGCTGCGACTCCTTTTGGTTTGTCTCGGATTTGCTTTCCGCGACGAAGGGACCATTGGCGAGAGTTGCGGCCTGTTTGGGAAGTGGTCGGTACCAATGCCACGTGCTGATGGCGGCGGCGAAGACGACAGCAAACAAGAGTGCGACGGGACGAGGAGTCGGCTCGTCGGTGGAATCGGAGTAGCGAGTAGATTTGCCGGACATAGAACGCGACCCTGGAAAGGGACTGAAATTTCCTGCGTCACGTCCATGCGACTACGTATCACTGGGGAATCGGCGATTGTTTTCTGAATCTTCACCTCACTCCAATCTTGTCCGGCCATGCCGAAAGCGCGTAAAATAACAATAGTACTTGAGATTCTCATGGATCGGGTGCAATGATGCGACTTGAGCCAAACCTACGAATTCGCGATGGGTTTCCGCAATGCGGGCGGCGGTCTCGTCAGATAAAGGGGGCTGAGGATGAAGCCTCGAATCGGGTCGCTCCAACGAACAGGAAGCCGATCCTCCGTCATCTTGTCCCGAACGGAGGGTTCAACCTGCTGGGTTTTCGCTCCAACTTCAAACCGGGCAGCGTTCGCTTCGAAACCGATTGTTCCCAAGCCCATTGTCGTCCCCTATCGTCCGTGGAGATCTATCTATGAAAATCGCTGCTTTCGCCTGCGTTTGCTGCGCGGCGTTTGCCTCTCCTGCGTTCGCCAATTCGTTTTCCCAACTGTTCCGAGAAACGAGCCATGACTTCGGCACCGTTGCTCGCGCTGCGAAGACCGAGTTTCGATTCGAATTCGAGAATCCCTACAGCCAGCCGATTCATGTGCGAAGCGTTCGCACCTCGTGTGGGTGCACCACCCCCATGATTGAAACCGAGACCGTTCCTCCTGGCGGACGCGGAAGCATCCTGGCGCGGTTCAACACCGGCACCCACTCCGGAGCTCGCGCAGCGACGGTGACGGTAACTTTTGACAAACCGTCCTATGGGGAAGCGCAACTGCATGTCAAAGGTTACATCCGAACCGACGTTGTTTTCCAGCCAGGAGAGGCCAACTTTGGATCCGTAGCGCAGGGGGAATCGAAGTCCATGGACATCGTTCTCGACTATGCGGGCAAGCCGACGTGGGAGATCACGCGGATCCAGTGCGACGAGTCATGCGTGCGAATCGAGAAAGAGGAAAAGGCTCGCAACAACGGACGCATCCAGTACGCGGTAAAAATCCGATTGGACGAAACAGCCCCTGCGGGACCGATCGAGAGTGAAATCGTCGTACATACCAACGATCGCAACCTGACCACCGTCCCGCTGCGGCTGACCGCCAACGTCTTGCCGGACATCTCCGTGCATCCCAATCTTTTTTCCTTAGGGGACATCAGTGCCTCGGATTCCATCAAGCAGGTGCTAGTCCTCAAAGCGCAGCAACCGTTCCGCGTCTTGGCAATCAAGAGCGACGAGTTCGAGATCCAGCATGGCGAACTGACGGATCAACCCAGGGCCCTTCACACGCTCCCGATTCAGTTGCGAACTCTCGCCCAACAAGGGTTTGGCGAGTTGAAGGGAAAGGTTACCGTGGAAACCGATTTCCCATCCAAATCGGTTCTCTCCATCGATGTGGTTTACCGGTTGAAGACGCCGACGTCGGCGAGTCGCGGACCTTTCAATCCGTATCGCGATGGTCGCGACGACATTGAAGCGATCCTCTTTCGCCGTGTGTCCCCCGTATCGATAGAGACATCGGTCGATACACCGTACCGATAGACCGCCATCGGGATGCGGCACGCCCTGTTTTGCATCCGTTATTCCTACTGCTTTCAGGACTCCAGGCCGATCCGACCTGGAGTCCCGGTAGAGTTTGATCATGTTGAATATGGTCCGTCGATACGTGATTCCCGCGACTCTCTTCGCGGGCATGCTCCTGGTGACCTTCACGTGCGCACCGAATTATCGATGGCAGGAGTCGTTCCTCTCGGACCCTTACGGCGCAGATTTCCTTCAGGAGTGGGTCGGCGGGCGCATGGTTCTGATGGGGCATGCGAGCGACGTCTATGATTTCGAGTCGTTTCGGGCCTGGCAGCATGACCGGGCATTGATCGGCTTTGATTGGGACGAGCAGCGTTACTATCCGCCGGTTTACCCGCCACTCCATTACGCGGTCTTTGCGATCCTGGCATGGATCCCGTATCGATGGTGTGCGATGCTCTGGGTCGCGTTTCTGTGGGGCCTCGTGTTTCTCAATGCCTCCTGGATCGCCGCCATTGCAAGACATGAAACGCGAGGTGCCGATCCGCGCGCATCGCACTGGCAGAACACTTCGTATTTCGGTTGGTTCGCAATCTTGCTGTTTCCCGTGGTTCCTCTTTCGGTCATGTTGGGCCAGAAGAGTTTGATCTGGCTTGCGATTCTGTGTGGGATGGTTCGCTTATTGCAAACGGAACGTCCGACGAAGGCCGGCATCGTATTCGCCTTGCTGTCGCTCAAGCCAACGCTTTTTTTCTTGTTGCCACTGGTCATGGCGCGACGAGGATCGTGGCGATTTGTCGGGGGATGCGTGGCAGGCATGACATGCATGTGGGGGCTTTCATTGCTCCTGCTCCCTTGGTCAATGTGGCAGGGATACCTTGCTACGTTGAGCCAAGCGGCTCAGTACGGAACCCAAGGAGGATACCGACCCGACTGGTCCTGTAGCGTGTGGTCGATTGCCAAAGCTTGGCCCGCGGATTGGCGCATTTGGGTTGCGGGACTGGTCTGCACACCGTTGGCCGGTTACGTCGTGCTGGGGCTGTTCCGACGGGGAGGGGCTTCGCTCGATCCTCGCACCCTCTTTTTGACTTTGGCGGCTACGATGCTGTTGTCTCCCCACGCCTATCACTATGACCTGTGTATTTTGTTACTCCCCGTGGGATGGATGGTGGGGCTTCGACCTCGGTTTGCTATTGCGACGTACACCGCATTGGCCTTTGGTCTCGCATCGTCGAGCATGTTCTATGCCGTAGTCCCCATCCCGCTTCTGGTCATCCTGTTGTGGTGTTGTGCAGCAGCATGGATCGCAGGCCCCGACTCTTGGAGAGCCAGGGTGGACAAAGAACCAGCCCCCAGCCTCGACATAGCGATGTCTTAGCGCGTGCGCAGCAACACTCGCGTTGCTGCGAATCAACGCAGGGCAGCGATCAAGATCACAGCAAACAACGCCAAGACCACCACCGCGACAACCACCAGTAAAGCTTGGTTCGACGACGTGGACTTCTTTTGCTCCAACGGTTTGGCGATTTTCGGAATGGTGGTGGATTTCTTCGTTTCGGGGGAGGAGTCGCTCGGCTTATTGACCGATGGAGACATCGGTTTGTGCAAAGGCGAACTGCTGCCGGAACGGGGGTGCGAATCGTCGGTCGCTTTTGCGATCGCCTTGGCTTTCGGTTGCTTGATGCTGGGCTGGTTGGAGTCGTTCACCAAGTCGATGTTGCTGTCGACGGACGAGCCTTCGCCTTGAGCGAGCGAACGCAGGATACCACTGTCGGAGTTTGAAAGACTGACGATTCCGGCGGGTTTTTCCTCCCCACTCATCGTCTTTGCCCCTCGATTGCTCACCGTTTCTTCATTGGCACTGCTTCTCGACTTGGCAGCTTCGAGCAATTCATCGATGGTCATGCCTTCGGGTGGCTTGATGAACACACCTGGATTTTCCTTGCGATACTTCGCGAGCCAGTTTTGGAGCGCCTCGGCCACGAGCTTGCATGAACCGTAACGGTACCGCGGATCCTTCTGCATCATCTTGACACAGATCCCCTCTAGCTCCCCGGGGCAATCGTGCCTTTCGCCGCGAATGTCGGTGGGCATCGTCGTTTGGTGCTTGATGATCCGGCTCGAGATGCTTCCTTCGGGGAAAGGTGGATGACCGGTCAAGAGGAAATAAAGGGTGCATCCGAGTCCATAGATGTCGGCTCGATTGTCCACATTGTGGCTGTTAAGCGCCTGCTCGGGCGCAAGATAGTCGGCGGTCCCGAGGACTTTATCGTTGTACTCCATCGTAATGGAAGCTTGGTCTTCGGAAATGAACAGGGCCAGCCCCATGTCCAAAACCTTGACCACTCCTTGGCCATCCACCAGAAGGTTCGATGGCTTGACGTCGCGATGGATCAGCCCCAGTTCATGGGAGTGTTGCAGTCCGAGGGCTGCTTGTGCGATGTAGTCCGCGGCGATCGCGTAGGGCAGGGGTCCATGCTTCTTCACGAGTACCTGAAGATCGGGTCCTTCGATGTACTCCATGACCAGATAGTGGGTATCCCGCTCGTTGTCGATATCGTATGCCCGCACGACATTAACATGATTGAGCGAGGCAATCGCCTTCGCCTCGCGGCGAAATCGCTCCAGATACGAAGATTTACCGAGCTTGGATTTTGGAAGAACCTTGATCGCCCGCCGGTGTTTCATCACCGTGTGCTCGGCGAGGTAAACGGCGCTCATGCCCCCCGTTCCGATATGTCCCAACAACTTGTGTTTGCCGAGGAAGAAACCTTTGTATTTCCCCTGCATCAATTTTTCCGATTGCCATCGGGTGAGCAAACCAACCGTTTCAAAAGCTTTGCAAAACTCGACGGGGTCCTGGGGAAGGTCTCCAGCGTTCTCGGCTCGAATGGCCTCCAAACGCTCCTCGAGCGCTCCAGCATCCACAAGCTTGCTTTTTTCGATCAGTTCGACAATACGTTGCGAGGTAATCTGCGTCATGCCTACTCGTTGCTGAGCGACAGTGGGGCCGAGACGTGCGTGAACCATCCCTGAGGCCGGATTAGATTCCAGTGTACCGTATTTGTTCCCAACTGATACAAAGGGTCGATTTTCCAGCGTGGGATTTCGAAAAGTTTTCGGGATGCGTGCAATCCACACAACCGATCGGGCCATACAACCCAACCAACCCTTGTTTTCCGCATGCAATCTCTGGGGAAGAGCCCCTCGCAACGGCCGGCGATTCGCTACACTGGGACGCGGCTTGAAGGACACAGCCGACAAAAATGAGCCGGAGGCGCTAGCCGAGTTCGTTCGATGTACAAAAATCGGCTAACGCCTCAGACTCATGGAAACGAAGAATCGACTTTTGTCGGCTGTGTCTTGAAGGGGCTGACCGGGGCTCGCAATTTCCCGGGGCCCGTCCTTTTCACGTACCGTGCGTTCCCTGCGAGTTTCCGATGAGCTTTTTTCCTGAAATAGTAAATATCCCCTACGAAGGTCCTAAATCCCGCAATCCCCTGGCATTTCGCTGGTACAACGCGCACGAACTGATCGAAGGCAAAACCATGCGGGACCACCTCCGGTTCAGCATCGTGTACTGGCATACGATGCGAGGGGGCGGGTCGGACCCGTTTGGCGCGGCGACCGCGGTGCGCCCTTGGGATGACGGTTCGGATAGCCTGGACAATGCCCTTCGCCGGGTCGAAGTCGCCTTCGAGATCTTCGAAAAATTGGGGGCACCCTATTACGCGTTTCACGATCGCGACGTCGCCCCGGAAGGAAAGACGATCGGCGAATCCCACAAGAACCTTCACAAGATAGCCGATTCCCTGAAGGCCCATCAGCAGAAGACCGGGGTCAAACTTCTGTGGGGAACCGCCAATCTGTTCAGCAACCCACGCTTCATGCACGGCGCCGCAACCTCCTGCAACGCCGACGTCTTTGCATACGCGGCTTCGCAAGTCAAAGCCGCCCTGGACGTTACGAACGAGTTGGGAGGAGAGAACTACGTCTTCTGGGGGGGCCGCGAGGGCTACATGACCCTGCTCAACACGGACATGAAGCGGGAAATGGACCACCTCGGGAAGTTCTTGCACATGGCCGTCGATTACGCGAAGAAGATTGGATTCACCGGCCCGTTCCTGATCGAACCCAAACCCAAGGAGCCTACCAAGCATCAATACGATAGCGACGCGGCCGCGTGCATCAACTTCCTGCGGGCTTACGATCTGATGCCGTATTTCAAACTCAACATCGAGACCAACCACGCAACCCTCGCGGGCCATACCATGATGCACGAGCTGGATTACGCGGGAATGCAAGGCATGCTCGGCTCCATCGATGCCAATACCGGAGACCTGTTGCTCGGGTGGGACACGGATCAATTTCCAACCGACTTCTATCTCACTGCCCAGTGCATGCTGACGATCCTGAAATGGGGCGGCTTCGCGACCGGTGGTGTCAACTTCGACGCGAAAGTCCGACGCGAAAGCTTCGAGCCAATCGACTTGTTCCATGCACACATCGGCGGCATGGATGCATTCGCTCGCGGCCTACGCATGGCCGCCGATATGCGACGCGATGGGGTCTTGAGTGACTTTGTCAAGCATCGTTACCGCAGCTGGGATACCGGCATCGGCAAGGAAATCGAAACGGGCAATGCCTCGTTCGAATCGTTGGATGCCTACATCACCAGTCGCGGAGATGCGGCGAGCAATGAGAGCGGACGGCAGGAAATGCTCGAAAACATCTTCAATCGCTACCTGTAGGTCAAACGCGACCTGCCTGCCCATCCGTCGCTTGCGCTCGAGAAAGGAACTCTACCTATTAGCCGAGATGCGCAAGCATCCTGGTTGAAGCGTTCGAAACATTGCAAAGATTGTCGCAGTTCCAACCCGAGGGCTCGCGCCCTACGGCTCTCATTCCAACCGCGAACGCGGGATCCATCCATGCGTGAGTAACTCCGAGAGACGGCCTGTTGCAACGGCGAGCGGTCGCTCGCGAAGAACCCGCTACTTCTTCGTCCCTGAGCCGATTGCTTTGGCGGAACGGGATGAATCCGTCGCAGGTGCATCGTCAACCGACGTGACATGATCGTCCAGTCTCGCGGAATACTCGAGCACGCTCCCGGGACCAGAGAATGCGACCACTTGGTGATCCCACGCCAGTTCCTTGGAGATCATCCGCCCTGCGTCGATATCGAAACGAATGGTGCCGTTGCTCAGTTGTTGCAGGACTTGCGCTTCCTCGGAGGGTTCTCCCATGGTCGACAACGGTTCGCTCTTGACCGAAACCGTGGCTACTCCGGCGCTGATTTTCTCGAGCTTGAAAAACTCTCGGAATTTCACCAGTCGCTGCGTTCCGTCCTTGCGATTGATCTTCATCTCGCGAGGGATCTCCCATGTGGCACCCACGGAGACAGGATTCTTGGGAAGAGGCATGGTGACGTCCCCCATCCCCATGTGAGGTGGATTGTGAATGTCGCTGCGAGCGAGAACCATGCCGGTTTCATCGATGCGAATCGTCGAGACCCGTTTGCCAACCTTGTCCGCCGCATTGGCAAACTGCACCGGCGCCCTCTCATGGGATTCGCGAGAACTATATCGAATCTCGTCGGCATCACCGACTTGCTGCGACATGTCGATCCCGTCGATCCAGTATTCGAAGGTGACCAGCCCATCTGAGGAATCGATCACGCGCCAGGACTTTTCGGTGACAGTGCGCGAATTCGCTTCCTGCTGCACCGAGTCGATCCGAGTTCCATTCTTCGCCAAGTGAGTCACCTCGCTGCGAATAGACATGCCCTTGGCGAATCGATAGCGAAGCAGGACCTGGTCCGCGGAATCGGGACCGGCCGTTTCGACCAATTTCTTGGGCTCGACGTCACGGAGTTTTTGGGGCGCATCGTCTTCGCTCGGCTCACCCTTGTCGGATTCCTGCACCAGCAACGAACTGGTGCCGCTGGCGAGTTTGGAAGGCAGCCGTTTCGGCTCGCCTGGCTTGGTTTCGCTTTCATCGCGAAGCGATCGACGGCTGGACGATTCTCGGCTCGGAGAGGCCTCCTGCCCCATCACCATCGGCGCGACACTCAAGCAAGCAAACATCCAACATGCAATCCGTTGACCGATAAGCATCGGGCTGACCTCAAAAAAACCCCAGTGGAAATAGAAAAACCTATGGTGAGAGTTATCAAACCAGCCTTCGGCGGGTCAAGACGAATCGGCGCATGGAATCGGACCGGAGCATCGCTACCGCGCGAACAAAACGGCGGCCGAATACAAAATCAGCCCTAAATCATGGGTCATCAAAGGAGCCAGCCACGTGGATGGCCACATATGGCTATTCCGATTTCTGTGGCAAAGCTGCGGAATGATTTCCAGGTACCACGGATAAGGACAGCGCAGAAACTGCATCGAATGGGCGACCGACAATCGCCATTTCTGCTGATACGGTGGGATGAACTTGCGTCGAACGAACGGCTCAATGACCTTCGCGTTCCATCGCGCTTGCACGTAACGAAACGACGCGATGCTGGCAGAAACTCCGATCAGCATCGCCACGAGCAGGAGTATCAATCCGGCCGCACTGTTGACCCCGAGAAGGTTGATCCAGACCACCGAAGCAACGAACATCAGAAGTAAACTGGCAGCTATGGTAACGAAAATATAGAGGAAGATTCCCAGCAAACTTCGAAAGATCACGTTCAGCCGGATGCTCCACGGGAACCTGAGGTTGAACCTGCGCATTTCGCTCGCGATGCTTGCAGCCACCTTGGCTTGATCACTCGGCCCCTCTTGGGTTGGGAGCTTGGCCAGGATCATCCAACAAATCATTTGCCAACCATGACACCACTGGGTGGGTTCCTCCGCTTGAAAATCGAATTCGGACAAGAACTCTTCGGGATGGTCGGCGATCTCCCGCTGACACTCGGTGATCTTGGTCGCAGCATCCCACGCGTCGTGTTCGCAGTATGCGCGGATCGATTGGAGGATTCGCTCCCCGTAAACCCCGCGTTGCAAGCGGGGAGTGAATCGCTCGCGCAGCATCAGCATTCGGCAGTTGAGTTCGTGATCGAACTCGAGGTTTCCCGAGATCGCGACGTGGAACTCCTCAATCCACCGCTTCTTTGCCTGCAACCATTCGATCGGAGCTCTCCACATCGCGCGGCGCATCAATCCGACTGCGAAAGCCAGCCGGGCCGCGATGTCGTTGCCGTCCAGGGCCTGTTCGCACGCTTCCAACCTGGCTTCGAACGTGGCCCATGGAACCATCTGGACATACCGACGCCAAAGCGAGTCTGTCAAAAAGTAGTAGTGCCGCGACGGACTGGTTTTGGCCGTAGTGAGCAGGATGACGCTTAATTCGTCAGCTGGGAGTTCCGAGCGCGAGAATATTCCCTGAAACAACGCGACCAGATCGGCGTCCATCGGATGCGCTGCGACACCCTCCGTAATCCAATCGACGAATTTCTTCGACGGGAAATCGATCACGTCCGACAACACCGCGAGCACATAATACTCAAACGGAGACTTGCTGACTTGCGCAGCGAGTTCGGCGTACCATGCGACGGGATCTCGAGTCGCGATGCTTTGGATCATGGAATCGCGATTCGATGCGCGGTGCCTCGACAACCTGGAGGAGTACTGCAGGCTCGAGTTCTCCACCGGAATAGGCATCGAACCAGGATGGTCCGAATTCAAGGCTGCGAGCGCGTCGTCGATCGATGATCCAGATCCGAGCCAACGATCCACGCGCTCGTAGGCAGCTCGAATGCGTTTGAACTCCTGGGGGAACTTGTCGGGTTTGAATCGGCGAATGAGGAGGCTGTAGGCCAACTTCAAGTCATCCCGGGTCGCCTTGGGCCCGAGTCCGAAGAATTGCCAAGGAGAGTCGGGGAGTAGATGCCACGGGGGATCGGGATCGGTCGGTTCGGTCATAGAATTCTTTCGTGAACCTGAGTCTCAGCGTTGTGATCCAATCCATTGCTCGAACCAGGCCGGGTCCAGTGCGTAGACGCCTGGATATCGGTCTTTGATCAGCTTGGCTTGGCTGCGCAACGACCCGGCGAACCATCCGGGTCGTTGGAAAGAAATATGATTCTTCAATTCCGCGATTCCTCGAGCCGACATGGTCGCCATGTCGCGCAGCATCGCGCCGAGCGACTTTCCCCCCATTTTTCCGGCGAGTTCCTGCACCTGCTCGCGGACCGGATACCAGGCTTGCAGGCGCTCGGCCACCGCTTTCAATTCGGGCGCTTTCTGAAAATTTGCTTGTTCCAGTCTCTTCATCCAGGGTTCCGAGCCCTCGCTCCAAAACGATTCGACGCACGCGTTGATCAGTGCAATCAATTCCGCCGACTCTGTGGCAGGTTCGGTTCTGGACGAAGCCTTTGGTAGATCTGTTTGCGGCGAGGTGGAGTCGGCCTGCTGAAGGAACACCTTCCGTTGCGAAAGCCCTAGGGATGCCCATTGGTCGGGGTCCAGCATGAGCATGGACTTCACGTATTGCTGCTCGGGTTCAGAGAGTTGGCTCGGTACCATCGCTAATCTCCTCATCGTAGGGAAATCCGCGGCTGCTGAGCCAGACGAGCAACTGTTGACGCGATTCCTCGAAGAGCGCGCGGTCGCTGCTGCGCATTCCATTTTCATAGCCATCGAGCAGATGGTTGAGTTCGTCTCGAAGCTCGGCCGGCAACTCACCGAGCAACCGCTCGCCATAGCTGAGGAGCAGTCGGTTTTCCAACAGGTCGCGAGGGTAGAACTTCACCTTCTGCAACTTGCGGACAATTTGGTCCACCTGGGCAGAGCTCATCTGCGAATTCGGAGGGGTAATGACCGCGCGGCGTGATTTACCCGTTTGGTGGATCACTGCCTCCACCTCGAGGACGCCGCTCGGGTCATACGAGAAACGGACATCGAACGGGGTGCCGACCGGCCCGATCGGGATGCCGTCGATCTTCAACTCGCCGAGAAGAAAGTTATCCTCGGCACGTCGGCCTTCGCCTTGAAACACGCGCAAATTTACCACGGTTTGGTTGGGAGCTACCGTGACAAACGTCTTCTCCTTCGAAACCGGAATCGTTGTGTTGCGGTGAATGATCGGTTCGAAGTATCCCGGGAGAAACTGTCCTCCCAAATGCTTGCTGATTTCAATCCCGAGCGTATGCGGACAAACATCGGTCATGACCATGTCTTCGACGGCCGCATTTTCTTCCATCAGCGCCGCTTGGATGGCTGCGCCCATCGCAACGACTTCATCGGGGTTGTAATGGCACAAGGGCGTCCGCTTGAGCTGGTCGCTCAGAAATTGTCGAAGGCACTCCATGCGGGTGGCTCCGCCGACGAGCAGGATGTCGTCGAGTTGCGAGGGTTGAAGGCCCGCATCGCGGAGGGCGCGTTCGATCGGTCGCATCAATCGTTGAAGCAGCGGTTGCATCGATGCGTAATACTCCTCCCGATGGACCAAAACCGAGAATCTCGCGGAATCGATTTCACCCCTCTCGTTGGGCAACCGGATTTCAACCGACTCCGACGTTTGGAACTGCAGTTTGGCCTCCTCGCATTTCTGTTGCAATCGGGCCAGTTGCAGGGGATGTTTGTGTTCGACGATCTCCCATTGCAACCCGCACTTCATCAAGACATGCGATGCCAGACGGTCGGTGAAATCCTCGCCCCCCAACATGCTCTCCCCCGAGGAAGCGACAATCTCCATCATGCGTTCAAAGATTTCCATGATCGTCACGTCGAACGTGCCACCACCCAGGTCGATCACCATCAATTTTTTGCGAAGATCGCGGTCGTGGAATCCATAGGTCAGCGCCGCAGCGGTCGGCTCGTTGATCATCCGCACGACCTCAAGACCGGCCAACTCGCCCGCCAATCGCGTCGCCCGACGCTGCAGATCATTGAAGTACGCAGGAACGGTAATCACCGCTCGGGTGACGGCTTTGCCGAGGTAGGTTTCGGCGTCGGACTTCAGTGAACGAAGCACAAAACTCGATAACTCAGGTGCGGTGAATGATTGGTGTCCGAGTTGGACCGATTCGTTCGTCCCCATCCAACGCTTGAATCGCGACACGCACCACTCCGGTTTGGTGACTCGCAGTTCCCGAGCCGCGTCGCCGACGAGAATCTGCCCATCCTCCAGGTTGGCGACCACGCTGGGGGTCAGGAACCGACCATGAGCTGTCGGGATCAGCACAGGCCGGTCCCGCTCGAAGAGCGCGCACAGCGAGTTCGTCGTGCCTAGGTCGATACCAAGAATCGTCATGCAGGCTCAAAAGATACGGGCTCAGAGGAATCCGAGGATGAGGAATCACTCCGGAAAATTGTAGCACAGTGCGTCCGATATTGCGTCAACGCGAGTATGTCGACGTTGCGCTCTAGGTGGTTGACGGCTTTCGAGCGTGCCGCCCGTACCTCAGCGAAGGCTTCCGACGTCCATCCCGCCACGCGTGCGTGCATTGGAATCGGGGCCAATCCCTTCGCACAAGCCGATGGTTGGATTACACTGCGGTATGACAAAGGTCACCCGCCATCCTGGTAAGCGCCTGCGTGGATTATGTGGATACAAATCGTCCTGACCACCACTGTGTTGATTTGCTCAGCAAACCGACTGCTTGCCTACCAGCAACCACCCGTCGATTTCCAAAAGGAGGTCAGGCCGATCCTGGCCAACCACTGCTTCGCTTGCCACGGATTTGACGACAAGAGTCGACAAGCAGACCTCCGACTCGACCTTCCATCCGATCCCGTCGATCCCAATCGGGCCGCCCCAACGATCGTTCCTGGTCGTCCCGAAGCCAGCGAAATGATTCGCCGAATCCTCTCGGAGGATCCCGATGAGATCATGCCGCCCCCAGCCACCAAGAAACCTCTCTCGGCAACCCAGAAAGCCGTCCTCGAACAATGGATCGCCCAAGGTGCCCGCTACGAGAAACACTGGGCGTTCGCCCCGCTGAGACGACCCACACCTCCTGAGTTTGCCGATTCAACCAACTCCTCGACCAATAGGCTTGCGAGCAACCCGATCGACCGCTGGATCCGATCGGAACTCGCGCAGCGCAAACTGGAACCTGCTCCCCAATCGGATACGGTCACCCTCGTTCGACGCTTGTATCTGGACTTGATCGGAACACTCCCGAGCCCCGAGGACGTCGAAGCGATCCAATCGGATCATCAACCCGACAAAATCGATCGGCTGATCGAACGCCTAATGGCTAGCCCTCAGTTCGGTGAACGCTGGGGACGATTCTGGCTCGACCAAGCCCGCTACGCGGACTCCAACGGATTCACGATCGATGGCCCGCGATCGATGTGGCCTTATCGCGACTGGGTCATCGCAGCGATCAACGCCGACATGCCGTTCGATCAATTCACTGTCGAACAGCTTGCTGGCGATCTGTTGCAGAGCGAATCCAAGGTTAGCAAACCGACCAAGAACCAACTCATCGCCAGTGCGTTTCACCGCAACACGATGATCAACGAAGAGGGAGGCGTTAAAGCGGATCAATACCGACATGAAGCGATCGTCGATCGCGTCAATACGACCGGTGCCGTATGGCTGGGGCTGACCGTCGGTTGTGCCCAGTGCCATACCCACAAATACGATCCGATCAGCATCGACGATTACTATCGACTTTACGCATTCTTCAACGCATGCTCGGACAGCAACGCCGCTGGTCCGACGATCGATATTCTCGAAGGGGAGGTCTTTGGCCTCCCCGAATCTGTTCTGGCCGATTTCTCAAAATTACAACAGCTCAACTCTCAACTCCGAGAACTCGAGGCTCGAATCAAGCAACAAAACGAAGCCCCCGAGCCCGAACTCTCGTGGGAGCCTGTCTCGATCCAACACGCTGTTGGGATCGACGGGGAGCAATCCTCGGTGTTGAACCCGCTCGACGATGGCTCGGTGCTCGTGCCTGATTCAGTTCGAGGCAATGCGACGCTGACATTCGAATTCGTCCACACGGGCAACGAGGCCAAGCCGATCACTGCCGTGCGACTCCGTACCCTGACGGACGAATCGCTCCCCCAAAAGGGGCCCGGCAAGGCGAGCAACGGCAATTTTGTTCTTTCTGAAATCCAAATCATCGCCAACAAAATCAAGCAACCCTTCCAACATGCATGGGCGGATCACTCGCAACCCAAGTATCCGGTCGCTCATGCAATCGATTCAGATCCAAAGACCGGGTGGGCGATCAACACCGATGCGGCTCAAGTCCAAGCCAAACCAGATTTGAAGATGAATGCTCCGCACTCCGCGGTCTTTGCTCTTGCAAGCCCGATCGCCCCGACGGATGCTCCATTGGAAGTCTACCTGATGCACGAAATCAATAAGGACTACTTGATTGGTCGATTCGCACTGGACAAGAGTACCAGTCCACTCCCCGTCCAAGAACCGACCCCAACACAGAAGTTGGAAGAACTCAAGGCGCAGATCGCCGAACTGAGTCGGCGTTTACCCAATCAAGGCAAAACCGTCGCGCAAATGGTCTCCCGGGATCACCCGCAACCGCCAACAACCTATCGGCTGTTGCGAGGCGATTTTCTCAGCCCTGACCAGGACAGCGGTCCGTTGAGTCCGTCCATTCCATCGATCTTTCGGGATGGCAAGGATCTTCCCATGAGCAATCGGCTGGAATTGGCTCGGTGGCTCGTCTCATCCGAAAACCCACTCACTCCTCGCGTGATGGTGAACAGGGTTTGGATGAAACTGTTCGGCACGGGGCTGGTCGAAACCGAAAACGACTTTGGCCTTCAAGGCTCTGCGCCGAGCCATCCGGAGCTGCTCGATTGGCTGGCCAGCGATTGGATCGAGTCGGGCTGGTCGCTGAAACATCTGATTTATCGCATCGTCTCGTCGGCAACGTATCAGCAAAGCAGCGATTGGCGGTCCGATCTTGCGGAGATCGACGCGGCCAACCGCCTGTTGGCTCGTCAGTCGCGCATTCGACTCGATGCTGAGATCCTTCGGGATCGAGCCCTGTGTTCCAGCGGCGCGCTGACGACGCGCATCGGTGGCCCGAGTGTGCATCCTCCGCAACCGACCGGCGTCTATAACTTCACGCAAACCGTCAAGAACTGGACGGAAGATACCGGCGAGAATCGTTATCGCAGGACGATGTACACGGAGTTCTACCGCAGTGCCCCCTATCCGTTGTTCACGACCTTCGATAGCCCAGACTTCAGCACCGTCTGCACCCGTCGCAGTCGGACCAACACTCCGCTACAGGCCCTCACCCTGGCGAACGATCCTGTGTTTTGGGAATTGTCACTTCAACTCGCCGATCGCGCGAAACGCGAGCTGACTCAAACACCACTGGCAACCAATTCCGACCAAACGTTTTTTTCCGCACAGGAACGGATTCGCCGCATGGTGTGGCTCGCCTGGTGCCGTGCTCCGAGCGATTCAGAGCTGGATCGTCTTTGTCAGTTCCATACGTCGACTTTAGAATACTATGGCCAAAACCCCAACGAACTCGAAAGCCTTGGCGGGTTGGAGATCGACCGTGCTGCCGATGCACAGGTCGCTCGTGTCCTCTTCAATACCGATGAATTCGTGAGCCGAGACTGAGCCATGAGCGATCCCCCATCCGACCTGTTGCAATATCATCGTCGCCGAGCGTTTCTCAACGCGGCCGGGGTTGGGTTCGGTTCATTGGCACTCAAGTCGCTAATCGCGCGGGATAGCCTTGCACAGGAAACGACAACTCCTCGCGGAGCGATCGGCCAGTTCCATGTGCCTCCCAAGGTTAAGAATGTGATCTTCCTTTTCATGGCGGGTGGTCCGAGCCAGCTGGAACTGTTTGAAGACAAACCGGTCCTCAAAGAATTCCATGGCAAGCTTCCACCGGAGAGCCTGACCAAGGGGCGTCGATTTGCGTTCTTGCCTGCCGATGCGAAGCTGATGGGGACCAATCGAAAATTCCAGCGTTACGGACAGTGCGGCATGGAACTCAGTTCGCTCCTTCCTCATCATCAGCGCATTGTCGACAAGGTTTGTTGGCTTCGGGGGATGAAGACCGACGTCTTCAACCATGGTCCTGCGAAGCTGTTTATGAACTGCGGTTTTCAAGCCCCTGGTCGGCCGAGCATCGGTTCGTGGGTCACGTATGGGCTGGGTACTGAATCCGAGAGTTTGCCCGGTTTTGTGGTCTTGCAATCAGGCCCGCGCGGACCTCGAGGCGGGAACACGCTTTGGTCCGCAGGATTTCTCCCATCAAAGTTTCAGGGAGTGCCGCTGCGCAGTCAGGGGAGCCCCATCCTGCACCTCAGCAATCCGAAAGGGATTTCGAACAGTTTGCAGCAGAGTTTCATCGACGCGACCAACGACCTGAATCGCATGCGTTACGATGAAGTCTCTGATCCGGAGATTCAGACGCGCATCGCCGCGTATGAAACCGCCTTTCGGATGCAGTCGTCGGCCCCGGAATTAATGCGGATCGATGACGAGACCACCGAGACGCTCGATCTGTACGGTGCTCGACCCGGTACCAGTTCCTTCGCAAACAATTGCTTGCTGGCCCGACGGCTTGTAGAACGCGGTGTTCGATTCGTCCAGTTGTATCACACCGATTGGGATCATCACGGAGGCAAGAACCAAGACATCAACGCGGATCTGGACAAAGTCTGTTTGGAGGTCGATCAAGCCTCCGCGGCATTGCTCCTAGACTTGGAGCGTCGGGGATTGCTCGACGAAACGCTGGTGGTCTGGGGAGGCGAGTTTGGTCGCACGCCGATGGGTGAAGTCCGGGAATCGTCCGGCCGCGATCACCATGTGGACGCTTTCACCATGTGGGTTGCCGGCGGCGGGATCAAGCCTGGGTTGATTCATGGAACCACCGACGAATTAGGATTCTCGGTAACCGAAGGGCTCGTGCACGTTCATGATTTGCACGCGACGATTCTTCATCTTTTGGGGATCGACCATCAGCGCTTGACGTATCGATTCCAAGGCCGCGACTACCGCCTGACCGACGTCCATGGCCGGCTCGTGAGCGAGATCCTGAGCTGAACTTTTTGCGAATCCAAAACCGTAGAGCAGTTGTCCCCTGCTAACACAGCCGACGAAAGTGAGCCTGAGGCGCTAGCCGATTTTTTCACGTCGCATGAAATCGGCTAGCGCCTCAGGCTCATGGAAACCAAGACTTCGCGTGCGAAATCTCGAAGGATCTCCGCAACCGCAGTCGGCTCTTCGAGGACCGAGATGTGTTTGCCATTGACGGGTTCGAAACGCCCGTTTGGTGCCAGCGATGCGGCGTGGGCCTGGTTTTCGATCGGGTACATCGCATCAGCTTTACCTGCGATAACCAATACTGGCATAGACAGTACGTTCAATCGAGCCTTCAGTGGTTTGCCGCGCAGGAGTACCGACCGGACAGCCGCTGCCAACGGAGCCGCTTCGACCGACCGGAGCATGTCGTGGAAATGCTGCGCGTAGCCTGGATTCGCAAGCAGGGCGGTTTCCGAGAAGAAGCTTTTTGCCACGCCTCTGCGAAAAGCGCTTGTGCCGAGCATCCAGCGCGCTCCCGCGGCAATCATGCGGGCGGAAAACTTCGGCGATCGTTCGTCGATCTCCATCGGCGTGTTCATCAAAACCACCGCCTTTACGCGCGCGGGCGATACCAAGGCGAGCTCGGCAGCGGCAAGCCCGCCCCACGATGTTCCTCCCACGATTGCGGCCTCCAGACCAAAAACGTCCATCACGGTCTCGATCGCTTGAGCGCATTGCAACATCGTAAAGCCCTTGACCAGCCCCTCGCTCTGACCGTGCCCGGTACCATCGATCAACAAGAAGCGAAATCGATCCGACAACCGCCGGGCAAGTTCATCGTAGATGTGATGGTCGGTAAAGATCGACGGCCACAGCACGATCGCCTCCGATCCAGTTCCAATTTCCACGACGTGCAACTGACCTAGTCCGGTCGGCACCCTATGCGATTTTCCCATCAACTGGTCTGCTTGGATCGTGTCGTTCATCCCGATTTTCCCTTGCTCATCGGCCATGTTTCTGGGTATTCCCTCCGTCTGCACAACATCCGCGACACAAATGTTGACAGCGTCTACATAAAAATATCGGCAAATGTTGCTGCTGTCAACATTGAAAGCTAGAATTTTGGGAAGCCCAGAGTTTTTTTGGCAGGAAGGGGAAGCATGGCGGGAACCAGGTATCATCACGGCGATTTGGAGCAGGCGATCCTCGAGACGGCCAAACAGATGCTGGAGCAATCGGGGATTGCGGAATTGAGTCTGCGCGATATCGCCAAGCACATCGGCGTGAGCCACCAGGCACCCTACAAGCACTTTGCCTCGAAGACAGACGTGTTGTTGGCGATAAGGACCGAGGGATTTCAGTCGTTGGCGACAGCAACGCGACGGGCCACGGCAAAGCATCCGCGCTCGCCTCGACTTCAGCTGGAGGTGGCAGCGATATCCTACGTGCGACTGGCGCTCGAATCGCCCGCGGTCTACCAGTTGATGTTCGGCGGTGAAATCCGACCCGATGAGGTGGGGCCGGAGCATCGAGCTGCGGCTCAAGATGCGTTTGCGGCTCTCGCGGAGATCTTTCAACCCGACGGAGCCCCCTACTCGGAAACCACAACGCTCCGGACGCGTCTGGTCTGGGCCATGGTGCACGGGATTGCTTCGTTGCGGATCAACGGATACCTGTCAGACCAATCGGAGGGGCTCGACGAGATCACCAAGTCGGCTTGTCGCGTTCTGTCCAAGGACTGGTTTGCGGCAGGTCGGACCGGACGCTGACCCCTGGTCGCTACGGTCCCCTTCACGCAACCGTCACGTCCTGACTGAAAGTCGACGAACCCCTTAGGGTGCGGGAACCTCGAAGCCTCGAGACAGCAACTGGCGCCGTTGCTCCGGCTGGGATTCTCGATCGTAGATTCGGTAGGGCTGTTTGAGGTGTCCTTCCAGGCGATAGATGCTATCGCTCTGCGGTGTGGTTTCAACCAAGTTGAATTCGATCGTCAAGGATGGATAACCTCGAAGCGTACGCTGCAGAACCGCGCGGCGAACGACCTTGGTTTCAGCGATGATTTCGAACTCGACGGAGCGGAGGCTGGGGTGGCTGCTTCCATGCCTCAATTCAGCTCGGATCGTGTAAACACCGGGTTGTTGGTCGTCGGCCGGTTCTCGCTTCAGATCAAACTGGCTGAGCACTTCCCCTAGGAGTGTGTCGAGTTGCATGGAATAGATTTCACAGCCCAACGCCAATCGCTCCGGCACATCTTCTGGAAGATAGCGAACGCCCAAATGCGGTGACAGTGCTAACCAAACAGTTCCTTCCGCATCACGCCCCCAATCGCAGCGACGATTGCCGAGCGACTCGATCCAAAAACGATCGCCTCGAGTCCACAGTAGGGTCTCTCTTGCAATCAACGGACGGGGAAGTTCGCGACGTACCCACTCGGCGTTGCGTTTGATTTCTACGCGATAACAGCGATCGATGGGTAACGCATGGACGTTTTTCGCGTCGAATACGATCGATTTCGCCTCGGCAGGAGATGAGCCCAAATAGAACAAGCCGATGCCGAGCAAAAGAACGCTTGCCGTCACCAATGCAGTCCACGGTGAGCCGCAAACGCGAGTGAATACCGAGCCGATGGTGAGATTGCGTTCCAGCCTTTGAACAGGAGGGTCGGTTTGGACCAGAGAATCTTCGAGGCTCGCTCGGATCCGAGTCAACATCTTGCGGCCTTGATCGGGCTGGATCTGTCGCGTCAAGTGATCGCGAACCATAGCCTCAATCGGATCGGGATCTTCGGGTGGTTGGATCATCGACGATCCTCCAAGTAGGGAGCCAAATGCAGGGCAAGTGCCTGGCGTGCTCGGTGGATCAAGACGGCGGCATTGCTGGTTGTGATGGATAAAGTTTCCGCAATATCGTGAAGCGAATGGCCCAGGCTTTTCAATTCCAAGGCGGCACGCTGATTGAGCGGCAATCGCGTCAAACCTTCCTCGATCGCCTGCTCTAATTCGCGTCCAATCATTCGGTCGATCGGATGCATGGCCTTGGAGTCAGGCAACTCCGGCTGGGTATCCGCATTCCCCGCTGCCTGACCGTATACACGATCGCGTCGTTTGCCATAGTTAATGCAGGCATTGGTTACCGAGCGAAACAACAACTTGGTCCCATCGCTGAGCAGGTCATATTCGTTGGCTTTCTTCAGTAGCCGATAATAGCAGTCGTGAACGATGTCTTCCGCAGCTTGATTGTCGCGAAGCAACGAGTTTGCGTAGACGATTGCTTGGGGGGCAGATTCCAACACCCACGCTTCGATGGCTTGGGGTGTTGGTTTCGCACGTTCGGCCAATACAGCTTCCTTTGCGATTAGATGACTGGTCAACTCGCACTTTCCGGACTTCCAAACCTCATTCTAATCCAACGAGCCGGAACGATACTACAGCAAGCCGACGCGACCGATCGACGGTCACGTCAGGGACCTCGGATCGCAAGCCGTCGTCTCCCGACGGCCTTGCCCAGAGCGAGGGCTGACAGGACCAGGAGAATACTGCCGGGTTCGGGAACCCCCTGGATCGAGAAGAAGCGATCCCAAATCAAGTCCGCAGCCCCAGGTTGATAGACATGACCTGATCCCGAGACCTCGGTGAACCAAACAGGGGCGTTTCCGGAGTATTTTTCCGTTGTGTACGTTCGAGGGATACCATAATTCAAATTCTCGACCAGCGTCGATTCGAACGTCGCTTGGTTTTTGTCGATCCAAAACGCCTTTTGTTCTTGATCCTGAACATTGCGAGGACGGGCCGAGGAACCGGTCCCGGTAGTGAAGTTTTCGTTGGCGCCTCTCCAGATCCATGTGGGCACAGATTCGGTGGGATTCATCGAGGATTCGGAACCCCCGTAGGCTGTGATCCATCCGCCAGACACCGGGGCGATCGCGGCAACCTTGTCCGCATGGACTGCAGCGAACGAATTGGTCATCATGGCACCGTTGGAAAAACCGGTCATGAATACCCGCCTAGTATCGATGTTGTAGTCGCCATGGAAACGGTCGATGAGCGCGCCAAGAAATCCGAGATCGTCGGGGGCAGACCCGCTGAAATCGAAACTATTCCAGGTAAAATTGCCACCGCTGCCTGCTGATTCGCCACCGTTGGGATACACCACAATGAAGCCTTTGGCCTCACTTTTGGCGTCCCAACCACTGGAGGATTGGAACTTGGAACCGTTGCTAAACGCGGGATGCAATCCGACCACCAGCGGTACCGAAGCGCCCGGCGCGTAACTCGAGGGCAGGTGTGCGATCCAATTTCGGGTGATGCCACCGTGGACCATGGAGCCCGAAACGATATCGGCGCGAGCATGGCTAACAAGTGCCAACATCAGCAAAAAACCAAACCAAGAAGCCTTCACTTTGTGTCTCCTGCAGACAAAGCATCAATGCTGCGAAAGTGTCTACAAGGATTAACAATCGAGTCGGCTCCGCATTACAGTCGACGGAAGAATACTTAGTTTTTTTAGACGTTTCGCTCGAATGAATGGAAAACGCAGGCTCGCCAGGGGCAAAAGTGGGCGTCTGCGACGATCACGGGGAAGAGCGCCAGTGGTATCGTTCGATGTCTTCATTCATTCGATCGTTTCGAAGGTTGTTTGGCGCAACTCCCGGTACGCTCGCAGGTAACCAGGAACCAACGCTTACGTCTCAATTGAGTCAAACAGCGGAATCTCGCCAGATTGTTTTATTGCCAGATCGGTTATCCTCGCATCCAGTGGCTTTGGCAAGGATTGTCTCGCAAGTCTTCATTACCCGACCGAAAAGTTCGCGACAGACCACTTCGTGCGGAGTCGGACCAGCCGAAAAAAAGAATCCCGAGTGAGTCGGAAAGGGAATTACCCAGAGTCGTTGACCCAGCGTTTTTCATAACCCAGAGACTCTGAGAGTATTTGTCTCTGTTTGGCCCCCAGAGAGGGGCTGTTTTTGCGAGAGTCGCGCCAGCAATCGGAGAGTGGTCGCGATGGGGAGAGTTTGAGAGGCGAGAAACTCGCGAAACACTGGGAAAACAAGGGCCTGAAACGCAAACAGGCCGACGTTTTGAGGCGTCGGCCTGTTGGTATAACCGGAGGGTCAAACTGAGTTCGATTTCCCTTATTCAGTTGAGTGGAACCGACACCTCA
>Ga0315904_10002721_pt1 | contig 26972 bp, 44 predicted proteins | sample LakEriMetagenome_6_FD_203529 | JGI IMG/M metagenome (GOLD analysis project Ga0315904, IMG submission 203529) | Freshwater fungal communities from buoy surface, Lake Erie, Ohio, United States - Buoy 12 MA120 | ecosystem: Environmental > Aquatic > Freshwater > Lake | place: USA: Lake Erie, Ohio...
TACATATACACTCAAGCACACAACCAACGCTGAGTTCCGCATTGAGGATATCAAGCGGATCATCCCTGTTACCTACGAAGGTATTAAGTTCTATGAACTTATCGGTAACAAACTTATCAACGAGAAGTTAACTGATGCAGAAGTAGACACCATCTTCAAGAAGATGTGGGATCTACCAAGCATAATCGAACAGACACCATATGCCATGCTTAGTGCAGGACAGAAGCGTCAGTTCAATACAGCAACGGTGGCTCGTGCTACTGCAAGAAACATTTATCGTGGTGAGACTGGTACTCAGGAAGAACTACGAGGTACTAGGTTCGGTGCGTTCCAAGCAATCGTGGAATACGCAGACCACTATAGTCACAAGGCTGAATCAGTTAGAGCCGAGCGCATCATTACTGGTTCTGCTGATCGCATCAAGAGCAAAGCTCTTGCACTACTAACGAAAGGAATCTAATGGAGAATCCATTACAGAAGTATGTAGATGAGTTGGATAATCCAACTCCCTTCGTACCACCAAAGATATCTGTTCGTATGGCTAACTATATAATTAAGGCTCTTGATTACCTGCATATTTATGCAGGCGAGAAAGATGAACCCGAACTTATAGAGTCAGACATACACAAGGAGGCAGAAGAAGCAATGGTTGACATTGTAGTTATGTCTCCAGAGGAGATACCAAATGGGTAAGTTAATCAATAAAGAAATCCTGCAGGCTAGACCACCTAGTCTGCAGGTTAAACAACTCGCTGGGTGGTCATGGTACTGCGGGTATCATGACACCATGGGAAGTGGTGACACTAGGCATGAAGTATTATGGATGGCTGGTGCTCACATGGATTACTTCTCAGAAGTAACTGATGACTGTGACATCTATGTAAGGGAACACAAGGTCGAGAAGGAGGATGATGGGCAAGCCACGTCCAACAGAAATAAAACTAGTAGCAAAGCTACTAGATCCTGACGCCGAGAACTCCGAAGATGCTGCGGAACTAGCGGTTGAAATCATCGAGGCTCTAGATAAATCTAGAACCAAGAGAGAATCGTTTATTGTCGTAGCAAAATTGGCAGACTGGGTTCCAGTACAAGCATGGGGTGAGTTCAGTACCCGCTTACAAGCGGAGAAGTTCTTCCCCAATCTTTCATCACCAGACACAGGTGGTAAGGGATCAATAGTCCGTCTGGAAAATCCAGACGATTTACTTAAAAGAATAGGAGCAATTAAGTAATGTTCTACAACGGATTCACATTACTGATGCAGATACTTGCGGGTCTAACTGCGTACTGGATTGGTAACCATTATGGTTACGAGCGAGGTAAGACAGAGATGTATCAGACCTTAAAGAATCTAGATGCAAAGAGTAGAGAGTTCTTCTCTACTGTATCCAAGAAATAAACTAAAGGCGGGGGCGTTATGCCTCCGCCTTTTTTTCTTTCTCTCGTGCAGCCATGTTAGTTATCCAATATAATTTATAAAAGTCTTCATCAAATGCAAATCGTTTCATGTGTTGAACTGTTGCCCCAGTGTGGGCATACAATGGTACGCCAGCTTCCTTCATTAACATAAAGAACTGAATGTCTTCTGATATAAACTGTTTGTCTGTACCAGTAGAAGTCTCCATGAACAGTGGTCTATCACCATGAAACTCACGCATCTTATTAGCCACTGATCTGTGCATGAGAAAGAATCCATAGCCAGCATAATCAACCTTGACTATGGCATTAGGTTCAAGTGGATGAGTGTATGACATTACATACTTGTCTGTCTCGTGTGCTATGAACAAAGCAGGGTATGGTTCCATGAGTGCCTGCTCGTTTTGTTTTGATATGAAATATGTGCCAGTAACTGCTGGTCTTTCTTTAGCATCAGCAATCGACCATAGTTTATGAACAGCATCGTTCGTAAGAACGATGTCTGAATCTACCCAAAGTATCCATTCAATATCTGTTTGTTTGTGCCACGTATCAAAGGCTGTTTGTCTTTGTCTACCTATCTGATTACCTTGCACACGTTGAGCTGACGCAATGGGCAAACCACTGGTAAGAATTGTATACACAAGACCCTGAGTAAACTTGCCATCAGTAGTTCCATTGTCACACCAAGTAAGCATGATTCTATCTTTAACTGATTTAACTTTTGACATGATCGCCACCCCATCCTCCACCTTTGAAGTGAATGGCAGGTGGTGTAAATACTTTGGTCAGTGTGATGTCACACTTCTCGCACTTAGGGAACGGATCATCAGTAACAATTAGTTCGACAACTGATTCACAGTTCATGCATCTAAAGTCAAAGGTTGGCACTATTTCTTTTTCTTCCTTGCTACTGCTGCGTTATCAATTAGGTTTGGGTATGGTCTACCTGCTGCCTTGGCACGAGCACGTGCTTGAGCTTTCTGTTCAGGTGTTAGTGGTGTTGATGTCTTCTTTGGATTAGTTGTTTTCCAAAATGGTTTCTTCTTCATTAGTACGGTGTCATCCCTCCGAGTTTGTCTGCTATATCTTTTATTCCTTTTGCAACCAATTGTTCCACACGTTGAGGGGAAATGTCCCAAGCCTCAGCGATATCCGCAAGTGGCATGTCGTTTACAAATCTAGATGTCAGTATGCCTTGCATTCTGGGATCTAGTTTCTTCATTGCTCTATCTACATCTGCAATCATTGCTGCCAGATTGTTACCCTCATTGGCTGGCTTCTTAGCTTTGACCCCATGTATATCTGGATCGAAGACTTGGTTAGCCAAGTATGATTCGTTAGTGCCAGCAACTTTAATTAGATTCTCAATTAGATCTAGACGATAGAAGTATTCATCGCCTAGTTCATAACCAAGTGTGCGAGCTTTTTCTTTGCGAGCATATCGCTCGCCAGCCCTACGCATGAATGTACTAAATGCTTTCTGTCCTTGCTTGATCTCAATAGGATCTTCACGAATTAAATACTCAGCAACTTTGTCTCTGCGTTTCCACGCATACTCATTCATTGCCTGTCTTATATCTTCAAGCTCCACAAATCTATGATAACGCTTGGATAAACTCCAAGCCAAAGATACATTGATCTCGTTAACCTCATCCCATATAGGATGATCACGGTTTAGTTCAGCCACGGTCTTTAACCAAGTAAGCATGTGCTGCCATCAACATATCTGGATCATCATTAAGTAAACCTAGAACTCTATTGTGAGGCGAACACAAGAGACCCCGCACTTTGCCAGTCTCGTGGTCATGATCAATATCAAGAGCACGATTCGCATAAGACTTTCCACAGATATAACATCCGCCGTTTTGTTCTTCAAGCATACGATTATAATCATCGACACTTATTCCATAAGAACGGATCCTTGAGATCCGTTGCTCTTCGTAAGTCTTATTCCGATTTCTTGGCATGCTTAGCCCATACTCCACGCTGCACCATCAATGCAATGATTGCGTAGTTTGCAATATCAACAAACGAATCTTCTAAAGATTCGTTCTTTGGTTTAACATTCTTATATATCAGATTCTTTAATCGCTCTAGCTTGTCTGACATACGAACCATTAACCCATTGGTTGCACCGCCAGGTGCATTCCAGATATTGAATGGACCATAATCAATTTGTTTCTTTACAAGAATTGCCAGCAACTCATCGTATATTTTTTGAGCATCCTCTTCGAACTCAAGGATTAGCTGGTCGGTTTTTTCAGTCGACAACGGAGCACCTTTCTAGTTTATTGCATTGACTAAGTCAGTCAATGCTTGTGCTCCTTGTGTACAAATTATACTATTAACATCATTGTCAGGTGGTAGCGACACACGTACGGCTTGAGGTATTGCATCTTGTAATCTTCTGGCTAGTTCCTGCCCTGGATTTGATCCATCTTCTTTAGCATCATTGTCGGTGCAGATAACTACCGTACCTATACCATCAAAGCAGCGAGCAAAGTGAGGCTTCCAAGCGTTAACTCCTGCAACAGCGACAGCAGGATGACCAGCAAGTGTTGCACTGATTGCATCTATCTCTCCTTCTACTATTAAAACTTTATTAACAGCGTTTAGTATTGCGTCAACATTATATAGGTGGTGCTTCTGACCAGTAGGTATCATGTACTTAGGGTCTCCACCATCAATGCGACGGAACTTAAACCCTACTACACCAGCCTCAGTTACATACGGAATAGACAGGTGATTCTTAATTCTATCTTCATGCCCAGGTGCTACCTCTGATACGTAACCAAGCATGAACCGACTAGCACCTTCAAGAATCCCACGCTCTTTTAGATACGACTCTGCTGGTGAACCAACAAGAGCCTCGTGATATTGCTTGGCTGCCCTAGTCCAAAGTTCAATTAGCTTTGGATTAGTTCTCATCCCACTCCTGCTTTGCCCACAAAGTAAAGTTAATATAAACAAATATTAAATCTAATCTTAATACTCTTGCATCTACATACTCAATTAGATCTAGTGAATCTAGATCTTCATAGACAGATGTCATTGTATGGTATTGGATACCAAAACCCCAACAATAAATGCGGTTGAACCCTACATACAAACTAAGTCTTCCCACTATTTCTTCTCCTGTCTATGCATTATGAATGGAGGTGCAGTATACACATCATTCTTCGCTGCTATCTGCAACGCCTTACGCCAAGTTGCGCCTTGTTGTACCGCACCAACCGCATAAGAAGATCCTGAACCTATCCCATATATTCCATCATCACGCAAGAATACCGAGAAGGTATCATCTATCTCGTAGATGATTCCATTAACCGCAATTAAAAATAAAAACTCATAGTCATCTGACTTATCATCTGCAACCCAACCATTATCCTTCAAAGCCTCACGCATACTTGGAACTACATCCGTAATCATAAAATGATATTGATCTTTGATTGAAGGTGGTAGTGCAGGTGGTTTCCAGATGTGTTGGATAGTATCGCATGGCATGGTAGTGCCAGCTCCCGCAATTAAATACTTACCACGCTTAGTAATCTTTGTAATAATAGGATGAGAGTATGGTCTGCCCTTCTCTGTAGTTGTACGAGAGTCGGCTGCAATAACGCAGTGATCATTCTTTTGTATACCAATAATGGTTGTCATTACTTCCGCAATCTTGGCGGTGTCCACCGACCATTGGTTCGTCTTCTGCCACGCATAGGCGTGGCAAACTCTTTACTCTTTTCTGATCCTATGTTTTTCTCTGCCCACTTACGAGCCTCTGAGTATGTTAGCTTCTCACGAGCCATGATTATGTGAATACCAGAACCACTGCTGTTACATGCGTAACATACCCAGACGCCCTTCTCTGAATTAACTGAAGCAGACTTGCGTGAATCATCATGCACAGGGCAGAGAATAGACTTCTCACCTTGTGGCAAGGTTAAACCATAATGATTAAAGACTGCTTCTAGAAATTCAGGTTGATTCATTTAATACCAATTCCTTTCTTGATGGAACAACCAAGCCTTGCACCAAGTTCCGTATCGATGAAGCACATACTTGTGTGCTTCTGATGTCTGTTTTAGTATGGACCAATCTGGTTTTCCCCAGAGTAACTGCCATACTCCACGAGCACCACTCGATTTGTTGTACGAGTCGATGTTGTAACGGCTCTCTTTGTACGCAATTTTCTTCGCACAAGCAGCCTCTCGTTTGTCTGTTGTTACCGTGCTTATCGCTAACTCCAAAGCCTCCTCCTTGTCTAAGGTAGGAAGAATCTTCTCTACCGTCATGACAGGAGATTGAGCTAACGCTGGTGTTGATACTACTATCAACATTGTTAATACGGTCATTACTGTCAACCGCATAGTTACCTCTTTTCAGTTGATAACTAACTGTCACCTTGTTATCTATGTCCATTGTAACCTGCCTGTTTAAGCAGATCGACCCAGAGTTGCGCTGGCATTACTGCGTACGACTCTGAGACATTTGTAGTGCCACGCTTTTTTATTAGCACCACTCCAGTCTCGGCATCTGCATGAGTCATTTCATTGTCTAACTCTTTTAGATACCCAGAGAGATCTATCTTCTTTTCATTCTTACATTCTACTACAACACCATCTATTCCATCAATATCACCAACATCATCATGACGACCAGCACCATAAGCTCGCTCAGCACAAGGGAATCCATTAGAGACTAGCCACTTGGCTACGTCTCTTTCGTATTGAGAACCCTTGCGTTTACTTGGTGTTGACATAATGATTTACTAATATCTGTTGAACTTCTATACCACGTTTCTTTCTAATTCTCATTCGTTCTCTAGGGGAAGTGCCACCCCATATACCATATGACTCATGAGCAAGACCCCACTCTAAACATTCTTTCATTACTGGACACTCCTTACATATCTGTTTAGCTTTCCGTTCTTCACTACTAGTAGCACTGTTGTGCTCTTGAAAGAAAAACTCTAAACCAATTTCTTTACAAGTTGCATTAGTGAAGTCTGGATATTTCATTGACTAGTACCTCAATCGGTTGTAATTGATTAGCGTCCATAACTAATCGAGTGCCGTAACCATAGTCATGTAGGTAATGATTAGCAAGAAAATTTTCTCGTGTTGTCCAACCAATTACATCAAACAAACTATCCACATGTGGAAGTTGTTTATCCCCAGAAAATTTTACAAGTACAGCCAGATCAGATACAAATAATTCTGGTGCATTAAATATTAATTGCGGTAGTGTCGACGTCTTAACCTGTATAGATCTTCCCAATACCGTCTGGAGGTCGTGTCCGTTATCACCGCTAGGCGTAACCGTATCATCCGTCGGTAGCCCAAGGAACCGAGCACATGCCACCTCACCCAAGCGACCCATAAGATTAACGGAATACGAGGAATTATTTTTATCAAACTTACGATCCGTAACATCAAACTCCTTCTTATTCTTTCTAACCCTGTGGATAAACCTAAGTGAATCTATAATCTCATCTTCAGTTAATTCTATTACTGCCATTGTCGCAACAACCTTGCTCTATTTAGTTCTGCTGGTGAGTTGTATAAACTCATATGACTTGGCTCGACAGATAAAGTAATATAGTTCTCGGCTGTTGGATCTGCCTTACCATGGCGATTCTTTACAACAGCAACCCTGTATACATTGGCTATACCATCTAACGCTACGCTTAATACCAGTTCAGGTAAGGCTGAGACCTTACCCATTAAAGCTTTGCGTGGGGCTGGGTAGTTAGGCTTAGACATCTTTTCATTTTCAGACACATGGTGTAGAACTATGAATGCAGATTCATATTCTCTAGCCATGTAATGGAATGCAGACATTGCATCACGCAATGCTGTCCACTCATTGTCGCTGACTGCAGCGACATTCATTAAGTTATCAATATATATTGCTGATGGTGGAGCACCGTGCAATTCAATCCAAGCTTCAATCTCTTCTTCGATATCTTGTAAAGAAGGAGACGGATCAAAACTAAATCGAATATGCCCAGCACCATCAGCCAGTGCATCTTCTAGGAGGACAGATGCCTCCGAGTCCATCATTCTTTCCACATCAGTTACTGGTCTATCCATAAGGATTGCACCTGCACGAAGAGCAATCGTTCGAGAATCAGAGTCTGCTGAAAAGTATAAGGCTGGAGTCTTGGATGTAATTGCGTACCATAAAGCAAGCATGGTTTTACCACCACCTGGCTGCGCTGCAACCAAGTGTAATTGTGCCTGACGGAATACAACTTGATTGCTGGTGAGTTGAGGTAGAACTTCAGGAAGGGCATGCCCTACTGGAGATTCCACTCCTACTACTTGCAATAAGGTACGCATGGATTACTTAGTCCAGATTGTTTCGGCTTCTACTGCGCCTACTGTAAATGGCTTTGGTCCCTTAGCAGGATCAAACCAACCTACATAAGCTTTGCCAGCCTTGGAAGTACCCTTCTTCTTTGCATACTTACCACGACCATCTGGTAACTCTGGTGCATCTGGATGTCCATATGTCCATTCATTACCATACTTATCTTTGACTACCTCGATAGAGGTTGGTCCAGAACTAACTACCGTTGGATTTAATCCAGCATTAGTTAATGCCTGTACCGTTTTATCCATTGATGTCATACCGCCACGACCACCTAATGCAGTCTGTAGTTCGGTTGCTGCTTTGATTGCCTCAATAGCAGCCAGCATGTTGGTAGCAAACTCTTCAGCACTATCACCTCGAACGGTGAATAGGTCTGTACTGTTTAGCTTACCTGTATATGAGAACTTAGATTCAGTCATCTAGTTCGTCCTTTCTTTCCCTTTGTTGTTGGTATTTGCAGTGGGAAATCTTTACTGCCCATCGCTGGGCATTTATCTTGGAACGAACACATACGGCATGAATCACCTACGGATGGTGGAAACCATCCGTTCAATACCGAATGGTTCATTGCACCAAATACATAATCAAAATAATCTATTGTCAGGTGCGACAGATCTATTAGATCGTCAAGCGAACCTGTTCTTGTCATGAAGAATGCGCCCCACTTAGGGCGAACACCTAAAGCTTTTTCAATACCAGAGGCATACAAGCCTGCTTGGATCATGCCAAATGGTGTCCTAGAACCTGTCTTGTAATCAACGATTACCAAGTCTTCCCCCACTTGGTAGATCGCATCTACAATAAAGCGAACTGGTGTTCCCCCGAAGTGAACATCTGCTGCCCATTCAATTCCAGGACGACCATCTGGCATAGTAGCAATTTGCCAACCAGAAGACTCGTACCATTTCTGGTACGCCTCTACCTGCTTGAGTCCATCGCTTTGCCAAAACGATAGATCTTCTCCGTCTGGACGTAAGGTGGTCTTACGCCCAGCCGTCTTCCACTCTGTCGAGGGAATCCCAGACTTGTCTTCGACTTCCTTGACGGCATCATTAAATACCTCAAGCCACTTCTGTGTCAAATCAATCGAGGTCATTATCACCCTCTTTGTAATCAGGGTTATCTACAGGGGTAGGTGCGGTCATAGGCGAACCACAGTTCGCACAGAAGGAATCAAGAAACCACATGATGAGTTCGTAGTTTTGAAAGATGGCACGTATGACCTGTATGTTTGAGCCACAGTTGATACACTCATTGCTTGGTATACCACGTTGATCAATTGTCAAGTTGCTTCTTGTAAAACTCATGGTTAAGCCACTCCAGCATGGAGTGGACAGCAGAACCAGCAGCAAGATATACCGCAGGTTTCTCTGGAACCATAGCTACTTTGCTAAGATAGTATTTTTGTGGACAAGATTGCCAAGTAGATAACTGGCTATAAGACCTATGAGGGGGAAGTTCATTCATAACCAAATAATAATCTAACCAAGTGACAATCTTAGGTAACGACACACCTGTAATTTTGACCAAGAATCTGATAAGGTTGAAGGGTGGTGGGTGGGAAAGGCTCGCTCAAGGCGAGCCGTGAAAAAGAATAGGAAGACATGACATACCCTAATTGGTTTGAAGCAACTAATGCTAGACAAAACTTTGAGAAACATTTATTACCATTAGCGAACACAGCCTTACGCTGTGTTCAAATAGGTGCATATACAGGAGACGCTACTAAATGGATGGTAGATAATATTTTAAAACATGAGGTGTCTTGCCTTATAGATGTAGATACATGGCAAGGATCTGACGAACCAGTACATAAGAACATGGACTGGAATGATGTATGGAATACATATAGCGAGAAGAATAAAGAAGCTATTAACTCTGGCAAAGTTATACCGACAAGAAAAAGAAGTGATGTTTTCTTTGCCATGTCTGGCGGGGGTTATAACTTTATCTATGTAGATGGTGACCATACTGCATTTGCTGTATTGCGTGATGGCATGAATGCATATGAACAGACAGTTGTTGGTGGGCTTATTGCATTTGATGACTACACATGGAGTATGAGCATGGGTGATTTCTATGATCCAAGATATGCAATAGATACATTAATACATTTATTAAATGGACGAGTTGAAAAGATTGAAGAAAACTCTCAACTCTGGTTAAAAAAAATCCAATAAAAAAAGAGGGGGATCAATTAAGATCCCCCTCTCTTCTCGCCCTACCATTCTGGTGGAGCAACTGCGAGCGCATCCAGCGTGGCTATATTGATGCACCCGACTGCTGGGATGTCAAGGCGACGCTGCAACCCTTTTAACATTTCCTGTAGGGGAGCATCAAGCACATCATCGCCAGCAACATTAAGAGCTATACGAACCTTCGTAACTAGCTCACTTCTTTCATCTGGTCCAACAAGTGTTAATAATTTATTTGTATCCATTAAGAAATAATTTGTTCAGTGTCAATCGTTTGCAACTGAAGAGTTACTATTCCTCCGAACCCGCTCGCAAAAGTGGGAGGTGCTGCTTGCTCAAACTGAATAGCACGGATAACACAGATTCTTTCTTCTCCACTTGAAAAGTCTTGGTAGAGTACTGCTCCACCATTCTGTTCAATACGTTCAAGGTATGAGATTCGTTCCCATGGTATTGAGATTCTTGTATTGCCATTAGGGTCACGCTCCTCTTCATAGCATAGCAATGGAATAGTTAATGTTCTAGATCTTTGTGGTGCAGGTAATGCACGTATCTGCCACTCCTCAAGTATAGGAGACTTAGTAGTATCAGATGAATCTCTAGTAAAGTTAAATGTAATTTCAAAATGATCTGCTGGTGAAACATAACCAGCTAAAGTAATTTCAGTACTTGCTTCAATAGGCACAGAACCAATAGTTAATAACTGAGTACCTGAATCTTCAACTGTAAAACCAAGCGTTCCAGAACCATCTGGATCTGAGTTAATTAATAAAGATACTGGTTGTTTTTTTTCACTAGTACCCCATCTAATCCAGCCAGATTTTAAATAACCAGATGTTGCTTTAACTGTGGCTGATTCCAGCCATATTCCAGTAGATGTAGTAATAAACTTACGCCCTGTTGAACCAATAAAGGAAACTCCAGTTACTGTACTACTATCAATAACCAAGTCAGATGCATAGGCATAGCCATTACCAACAGCCTGCCCTAGATTAATTCTCCATAAACCAGTGGATCCAGAGATTGCATAATCTCTACATGCGTATACATATGATTGATCAAATGCAATGTCTCCGACATTGCCTTCAACATTAAGTGGTCCATATACAAATGATGTACCGTCTGTACCGACTGCACCTACACGAACGCCTTTAGTTGTAGCAAGAACAACAAACTCATTTAGATATAAACGAATTTGATTTAATGTTTCGCCTCTAGGTAGTTCTGCAATAATAGTTGGATCATTAATAGCAGCTAATGGAGATGACACATTGATTGTATAAGACTGTACTTTAGATACTATACCTTGTGTGTAGCCAACAATAATAGAGCCAGGCAATTCTGATATAGAGTTAAATGTTAAAGATGTATTTGGGTAAGTAAACCTTTGCTCAGTGTTAGACATAGTGGCAGGAGGAGAACCTGGGTTACGAGATAGTTCATATAAATACATACCAGTATTATCATGTTTAATGCCAGCAACAATACGATCTTTAACATAACCAATTGCCTGAACAGTTATTGTTGTTACTGCGTTTGGCTTGTTCCATAGTTTACTTACAGCCAAGGCTGTGCTTACCTGATAGATGCCATCACTAGCACCAACAATTGCAAAGGTACCATCTGATGTTAATGATTGTGCTGTAGTGGATGTCCCCAAAGAGGTTGATGTAGTTGTAGTTCCATTATAAAAATTTACGTTACCGCCTGATATAAAAAATGTACCACCTGATACAGTTGCTGGGTGACTTGCTGCTGATGTACTTAACTGTGTAGTTGCTGGTAATAATCTAAGCTCACCAAGAGTCCAAGGATCTACGTTGTTTGATTCATAGAATCTAAATAGATCAGATGACTCAGCGTCATAGAATCTTTCGCCCGCACCATGGTGCCATGAGGTAGCAGATCTTAACCACCAGTTAGATAGCGACTGCTCACCAGCAGTTGCGCTTTGGTCAATACGTTCCTTCTGGTATGTCGTAGTGATACGACTAATACGGTTGTTGTCAGATGCAGCTGATAGCCAGGGGGTATTACCTATGGCATAACTAGCAGCAAAATCATCACGTTGGTATCTAACCAACGCAGTAGGAATGTTGGTGCTAATTGCAATAGGTAAATCGCCTTTAAGATATTTGTTGGTCGTTGCCACGATTTACCCTTACTTCTTAGACGGACAGTGCTGACAGCATTTAGATGTATCTTCTGCTGGATAAGCTTTCTTTACTGGTATAGCAGCAATAACTGCTTTAACTTGATTAATTAATTTTGGTTGATTCATCCACCAGAACCAAGGGCTAGTGTCATTAGACTTATTAGCATTGATAGAAATATGAAGATGCTTGTTATGAGGGTTACTACCAGTATAAACACGGTTGCCAGACTTAGCTTTAGCACGAGACCATATTTTTTTATTAAAGATAAGATAAGAAACTCTTTCATCTTCTTTTAACTTTTCAAATATTTCAGCACAATCAATACCATTCTTTGGATCATGAGTTAGATCAACTGCTAATCCAGTGTTGTGGTCTGAGTTAGGATTCTGTTTTATATGAGCAGCAGATGGAAGTAGACCATCGCTGGCTTTCTTTCGTGCTGGTTTTAATGCTGTCGCTTGGCGTAGCACAGCAAGGGCAGCAGGTGTGGCTTTCTTGATTACAGGTTTCATCCATTGTTCTTTCCCGCTATTAATTCAAATAAACTATCCACTCGCTTTTCCAATCTATCGACGGAGTCACGAAGGCTTGTGCCAGAGTTCGGCTTAAGTTCAGCAAGGTAATGTTTCACCAACCAACGAACTGAGCCAGCAAAGCTGGCGACTATTGTGGTTACCGCTACTGCGATACCAGCCCATTCGTTGCTAGACATTACTCTGACCCACGCCCAAACTCAGTTGCTGATGGATCTAACCATTTAAGAACTGGTCCAAGGAATCCAGCTAATGCTGCTGCTCCTAGTGTTTTTGGATCTGTTACGCCTGTTAGATACAGTGCGACAGCAGCAGATGCTGCTGCACGGAACCAAGATAATGCTGCTGCTTGAAACTTTGCGTTCATTTATTTCTCCTTTAAATAAAAAACCCCGCCTAAGCGGGGTTTATAATAACTATTAATATTTATATTATTTATTGTTCAATCCAAGATAAAGTTGCTTCATCCCAATTATAATATTTACCATCAGTTGGTTCTGGTGTTGGGGGTTGCCACAAATATGTATCTTTATCTAGTGTCCAGGAAGGATATGGTTGAGGGGCTGCAAAACCAATGCCATCAAAGGTATATCCTATGCCTGCAAAATTTTTATGAATAGGAAACTTACCACCTGAATGAACTCCAGCAAAAGTATTGTAAGAAGTTTGAACCCACTCCCCACCTAAATTTTGCTCGCACCAATCAGGACCACTGGCAACAATTACTTCTGTCACAATTCCATTTTCAACTTTTGCATAATGACCCATATTATTTACTCCCTTCTTCTCCGTAAAGAACTGTTGTGTTAACTAACTTTACATCTCTTTTAGTCATAATACCGCCCTTTTCATCTAATTGAGATTTTGCTGTTTCTTCATTGTCAGCAATAATATGAACTAACATATTTACCTCATAACTAAAACATTGGGTTGGTTTAGTCTCTTTAATTTTACTTATATTGTTTTTCATATTACCTCTCTGTTAAACGGCGTACCGTATTATAACTATACCACTGCCACCTTTACCGCCTGATTGTCTATCTCCAGCAGGTGAGCCGCCTTCGTAGTAGTTTCCTCCACCGCCACCGCTACCAGTGTTTGTTACTCCGTTTCGTCCTATTGCATGTGTGGCAGATCCATTACCACCACCGCCTAAACCACCTTGCCCTTCATTTCCACTATCACCTTTAGAAGCACCGCCACCACCAGCATAATATCCATTTACGCCAGTACCAGTTGCAGTTGCCCAAGATGCATGTGAGTTAGAACCTGGACCACCGTTACCAGCAGCACTGCTAGTTGCACTAGTTCCAGCACCACTAGCACCACCACCGCCACCACCTGCATAGGAAGGAGCATCAAAACCATTACCACCGCCATAACCTTCTACTGGTGAATAACCACCTGTGTTTCCAGCACCTGCAGCTTGACCGTTTCTTGTTCCACCACCACCTGAGCCTCCACTTTGTGCTGGACCAAGCCAAGCACCATCAGCTAAATAAGCACCACGCCCACCACCAGTTGAACTGTTGCCATTAAATGATGAATTACCACCACTTGATCCGACTACTCGAGCTGGATATTGACCTCCATCACCACCTGCGCCAACAGTTACTGTGTAACCAGTAGCACTTAAAGATTGATTAGTAAATGAGCGATATCCACCCGCTCCTCCACCACCACCTGCATATCCTCCTGCTCCACCACCACCAGCAATAACTAGTGAATCAACAGTTAAAGATTGACTTGGTGTAAATGTTCCTGAAGAATTAAATACATGATAAAAATAAGTTCCATCGGTAGAAATTAATCCACCAGTTGCTTTTGCGGTAAGTAAACCAGTATAGAAACCACCTGACTCATTATAAGTATGGATTGTATTTCCACCAGATGAAGTTACAGTTCCTCCAATACACCTTTGTGTTCCAGAATAACGAAGAACTACAATTCCACTACCACCTTTTCCTCCCACACCGTTTTGACCGCCACTTCTGCCACCAGAACCACCACCGCCACCAAGATTTGCTCCACCATCTCCACCTGTTGAGCTTGTGTTTGTTCCATTTCCACCGCCACCAGTACCGCCAGCATTTGTGCCTGAACCTGATTCACTACCACCGCCACCACCACCTGCATATGCAGTTGCAGTTCCTGTAATAGATACTGTTACACCGTTTCCACCAGCACCACCACTACTTGTACCATTTGCTCCAGCAGAGCCTGCACCGCCACCTCCACCACCGCCATAAGTAGCAGATGTTTGTCCAACGCCTCCGTCGTATCCTTGACCAGTAGTTCCAACACCTTTAGTTTGTCCGCCAGAGTTAGCACCAGTTCCACCGCCACCTGAGCCACCATTTCCACCAGCAAGATAAATAGCACTGTTAGGGACACCTGCTCTACCACCACCTAATGAGGTAATGGTAGTAATTCCAGTTCCAGATAGGCTGCTATTGCTTCCTGGGAAAGCTTCACCAGCAACTCCCATTTGTCCACCAGCACCAACAACTACTGTATAATTGGTAAGGTTTGTTAAAGTTATAGGGCTTTCTAATGCGCCACCACGACCAGTTGCATCAACTGTTGATCTTAATCCACCTGCTCCACCACCGCCAGCATAGGCACCACCTGCTCCTCCACCGCCAGCAACAACTAAATAATTAATAATTAATGGTCCAAGACCTCCTCCAACACCTCGACCAAAACCTCTGGCAGAATTGCCTGCAAGCGAACCTAAAATTGGCATTTCAATTTCTCCTTATATTAAGCAAACTTTTGTTGAGTTTCCAGTACTGTAAATGTAGCAGATGCTGTCTTGATAATTGTAAATGAGTAAGCATCAATTGAAGATGCGTTGCCTGAGCTGATAGCAGCAGGAACTTTTGGGGTTACTGCGTTACCATCAATTTGAATTACGTTTGGATAGTAAGCAGTAGCTCCATTGGTGTTAAGCCACACAAGGGTAATTGCATCTCCTACTGCTAGAGCGGTATTCAAAGACACGCTACTTGAATATCTAAAATTAAGAGTGTGGTTTGCTGTTGCGTCTGATGTGTAGTACCAAACTGAAGCAGTATCAACATCAAAGTTAATAGTTCCAGTTGCTGCAGAGGCAACGACATTTACATCTTCTTCTAGACCTTTTACTACTCCGTCCTTAAAAGTTGCAGTATTGATTACTGGACTTGTTAGAGTTTTGTTAGTAAGTGTTTGACCAGTTGTTAAATCGGCAGTTACGGAAGTATCAATTGAAACAGTAGGAACTGGTCCAGAACTTGAGGCAACTGAAATACCAGTACCTGCAGCTACTGCTGTTACATCACCTATTGTATTATTAGGAAAAGTAACCTCTCCTGTTGACCCATTGATGACTATGGATTGAGTACCAACACTTGGGTGTTGGATACTCGCTGTCTTTAATAGACTCATTTATTTCTCCTTAATTAATTAACCAAGTGGCACCACTTGGTATTGTTATTGTTACCCCTGTGTCTATAGTAACAGGACCAACACTGTGTGCATTGTAACCAGCGTCAATTGTATAATCAGACGTTAATGTTTGTAAGTTAAGTGAAAATATATCTACTGGTGGTGCGGTCCAAGCAAGACCCGAAGTGGTTGCTGAACTGATACTAAGAAGGTAACCATTGGTAGCAGCAGCAGTAAGTGCAACTGGGGTTGATCCTGCGCTTGCAGATATAAGACTGCCTTTGGCGGTAAGAATTGCTTTGTCAATAAAGTTAGTTGTATCAGGAGCTACTAATCCCCAAGCAGTTCCACTGTAAACTTTTAATGCACTAATAGCTGTATTAAAATATAAAGCACCAGTTAGTAATGCGTTACCATCATTGTCCAAATTAGGATCAGATGCTTTAGATCCAAGATACCTATCATCAAAAGCATCATAAGATGCAGCAGCACTTGATGCGCTTGTTGCTGCACTAGAAGCCGAAGTAGACGCACTAGATGCACTCGTTGCTGCAGCCTGAGCATGATACTTGGCTGAATACTCTCCACCTGCAACTGGTGTTGAAAGTTGCGTAGCCCAGTTTTGTGCAGAAACATCAGATGCTGCTGCATTAGATGCACTTGTTAATGCCGAAGATGCGCTGGTTGCAGCAGATGCTGCTGATGTAGCAGCAGAAGATGCAGATGTTTGTGCTGAAGAAACACTAGTTGCCATAGTTGAGGCTGAAGTAGCAGCCGATGACGCAGATGTTGCAGCGGATGCTGCACTAGTAGCAGCAGCCGTAGCAGAAGAAGCAGCAGCGGTTTCACTAGATGCAGCAGCGGTAGCATAACTTGCAATAGTTGCAACAGAGGCAGCAGCAGTTGTTGCACTTGCAGCAGCGGATGTTGCAGACGTGGCTGCAGCGGTTGCAGATGCTGCTGCACTACTTGCTGAAGTTGCTGCAGATGTTTGTGATGTTAAAGCTGAGGCAGCACTAGTTGATGCAGAACTTGCTGAAGTTAAAGCACTAGATGCTGAAGTTGCAGCAGAAGAAGCACTAGCAGCTGCAGAAGAAGATGAAGTAGATGCACTAGACGCACTTGTCGCTGCAGCGGTAGCACTAGTTGCAGCACTTGCTGCAGAGGTTGCTGCGCTAGAGGCAGAAGTTGAAGCACTAGATGCAGAGGTGGCAGCAGCCGTGGCTGATGCTGCAGCACTAGTAGTTTGTGTATCAATGTAATTTCTAGTAGCAGCAGAAGATGCTGCAGTTGGTTCGGCAAGACCAGTAATACTTGCACCAGTAATAGTTCCACCGCTAATAGTTGCAGTAGAGGTAAAGGTTCCAGATATTGTTGCACCATTAATAGTTGGTGTTGTTAAAGTTTTACTTGTTAATGTTTGTGCTCCACTGGTACCAACAACATCTCCAGATATACCATGAACGCTAGTGGTTGCAACTTCATGTGCTCTTGATTCTGTAAAGTCTCTAGCCGATACACCGTGTTCGACGTTAGCACCAACAGCATGTGCTTTAGCACCAGATGAATCAATGTTACGTGTGATCTGGTAGGAAGAACCTACAAGACTGGTTACCTCAACAACCTCTTCATTGGCTGTATCCTTTTCAAGGATCAATGTGTAAGGATATTGTGCTGGTAAATTAGATGCAGCAGACAGCGTTAAGCTGGTTGCTGATGAGGAGATCGAATCCGCTAAGGTTGTTTTAGCAGCATTCGAACTGTAATAGCGTGACGGTGATGGCATTTATTACCTCGAGTACTGGATAGTGTTTAGGAAGTTGGCTTGTTGCTTTGATACCTCTTCCGCTAAGCGGACGGTATAAAGTTGGAAAATATATTTTGCTGTATTGGTAGAAGCACCAGCTGAAACAGGTTGATCTAATGCATCAGCAGATACCGATGTAGCAATTACTTTACCTGGATCGACTGTAGATAACAGTCGATACATAGCACCAAGGCGAACTACATCTTCACATGATGCTGGTAATCCACTTACTGTTAACTCTTGGTTATCAGTAATAGTTGTTGGGTATTTTGTATACTGAACACGAACAGTCTGACCAGGCATAGGAGCTTCATTTAAAATTAAAGCTTGACTAGTAGATCCGTTATATAGATAGTTAGTATCTAATCTCCAACGTTTAATTAAAGCCCAGACTCCTGTAGAGTCTGGTAGTTCCCAAGATACTCCAGTAACATCTACTAGTGCATCTGGCATTATATAAGAATAATCACTACCATTAAAAGTAAATGTTTCATTTGCAAGCACAGGGAAATTCATTCCTTTAATTGTTTCAAGGATTGCCCGCTTGACTTGACTACGTGGAAACATAGGGTTGTTCTTAACAACCGATCCAGATACATGGCTAGTGGCGGTAGTACCACGCCATCCTCTACCAGTTGGATTTGCAGATGTTCCTAAAACTTGAACTGTTCCTGATGCTGTAATAGATTTCTTTACATATATTAATTCATCATCAATTTCAATAATACCCTTACTTAAAGCAGAAGCATCATCTACTGTTATTGATATATCACCAGCAGCAACAGTATTAGTTGCAATAGTTACTGACTCTTGGTTCTTAACATAACCACTAACTTCACCAAGCGTTTGCTCTGTTAACTGATTTAACGTAGCCATTATGCTTGAACCGCCTTTCCTAAAGTATCGGATGCCATAACAGCAGCCTTAATATCATGCATCTTTGTAGATCTAGGTTGGATACCCTGTTTTCTTGCGCTTCTATATGCGTTTAATTCTGCATTGGCTTGCTTAGATACGGCATTAGCCAAAGGATCTGTAATACTAAAATTTGCTGCTCTTGCACATTCACCCCAGTTAGCATGGTCTTGGGTCTTACAACCAGATCTACAGTTACTCATCCCAGATGTACTCTCCATAACCCGCTGCTGTTAACTCAGCAGCTTCTGCATCGGTTATGACATTGTCATAACCACCACGTAATACTCTTTGATATGTAGATAAATCGCTATCTTTAGGAACAATAACTGTTGACCATGTTCCATTATTTTTAATTACACTCTTACCAATTGGATAAGATACAAACCAAAGATCATTAGGACGACCAAGTTTATAGCGGTAAGTAGGTCCACGAAATATCTTTGTCATTACCACTTAACCTTATCTGCCCAGTATGCTGCCGACATAACACCTTTGTTTATGTTTTTGGCATGACGTGCTTTAAAAGACTGACGTCTTTGTCGGTAAGACTTTGTCTCACCAGATTTTTTTGGAGAGCCAGAAACGCCCTGTTGACCAAACCTAATTGTTTTCACTTGAGAGCCAGACTTGGCTACAACTACATGAGATTTTTTAGGATGTGTCGGTGTTCGCTTTGGTTTATTAAAACCAGATACACCTGCTCTTTTAAGCCTTGGGTCCATTCTTCTTGTACTCTCCAACTTTTCCAAGTATTGATTTGATACGTCCGTCTTTGTTTACACGAACTACCATTCCATTTTTAATTTGCATTGGATTGAAACCATCGTGGCGTTTATATTGCCCCGAAGACATTATTTCTTCTTGCCCATTTTCTTAACCATTGCTTTTTTCATAGCAGGTTTTACTACCATTTTCTTGCCTGACTTTTTGGCTGCTTTCTTTGCCATAGCCATTCCCATTGGGGAATAACTAAATTCTTTTTTGCCTACCATTGGCATTGTTTTCTCCTTTTGTTGTTAGATGAAGAGGGGCTGTTGCCAGCCCCTCTTCGCTGAATTAGGAAGCGATACTTGACTTTGTTTGTAGGACGTAACGTGCTTCCTTGCGGAAGATGTTCCATCCAATTAAAGCCTTCCATCCTGCTGGACGGAAACGCATCAACTTATCAGTTACTGGACCGATAACGGTCTTTGGCTCATATGAAACTGCTTCGATAAGAGCTTGCTTACCAAGAAGAACAGTTGCATAAACCTTTGATGTACCAGATCCTGAAATGGATTCTGCACGAGGTGTTTCGATATAACGAATCTGATCGTAGATTCCGATCTCACCTGTCCATAGGTTACCAACACCAGCTTCGGTGTAGGTATGAGGCAATTGCCATACAGCAGATCCGCTTGATTGTGCTTCTGAACGAAGGTCATAAGACACATCTGGGTGGATAAGTGCTGTGTAGAAACCACCATCACGAGGTGATACGTTAGCACCACGTAGTTTTGCAACACCCTTGCGAGCAAGAGCAGCAGTGATGTATGGTGCAGAAGTAGATGAAGATACGTTCTCTCCGTTGATGGTTGACTCATCAGCAGATGAAGTTCCTGTGTAACGACCAGTTGCAACTGATGTCAACTTGCCCCATACTAATGAGTCAAGTGAATCACGCATGTTGAATGACAACATGTCAGCAACAGCTGGGTCGATTGCAGATAGAGACTCAAGAGCAAGACGCTCAGTTGTAATTACGGAGTTACCGTATTCATCAACAGTAACGTTTACTTTGTTAGTGTTGTTCAACTGTACTGCATCTGGATCTTGTGTCTGGGTTAGTGCTGAAGTAGCACGAGATAGATCTGTGTAGACTTGGAATACAACAGTATTACCAGGGTTTGTCACATCGACAGGACGCTTGTCCGCAAATTTGCGGAACATTGGTTCTGAGCGAAGGTTAAACTCGATATACTTATCATACGCCGTCTGGATCAAGTTCGACAATGTGCTTGTCGTAGTTGACGTTGCGGGTGTAGTAGGCATAATTTCCTTCTATTAGGGTTTGATATGGACTATCAGCGTTTTAAGAAACTGGTTAATTCCTCTGGGCTTGTTGCGTTAGCAATAAGTGAAGAGATATCTTGACCAATACTTGGATCGATATCACCATTCTCAAAGTCTGATATTTGCTCAAAAGATTGAGCGTCAGCGTCTGGTTCATAACCAGCCTCTGATTCATCAACGGCAGTAATTCCAAAAGCCTCGCCGTATTCGGTTAACCATTCAGAAACTGCATCCTCGTCGGCTTCAATCTCCGATGGAATGAACTGAGCGATTTTTGGATTTAGTCCAAAGCTCTCTAGGATTTCTCCTACTGATGCTTCGTGACTATAAGTTTGAAACTCTTGAATAACTTGATCTCTTTCCTTAAGTTCTTTAGAAAGTAGGTCAACTTGCTTTCGTAGTTTCTTTACTAAATCAGTACCATAATCTGAAGAATCATCTTCAAAGTCGTACTCTGTATATTCTGCCATTGCGTTTTCTCCCTATAGTTGATTGGACCCTCATCGGGCTTGCACCACACGTACTCCTCACCAGGGGAAGTGATTCATAGACGTGATGACTACCAGACTTATACACGTTACCTGGGCTGGTCGGTCAGGAACGGAAACTAGTTATACGTCTGCTGTTTTAGATCTACGACCAAGAGATGTCGTATCAATTGCAGACTTCTGCTGGAACATTGCTCTTTCTTGAGATGCAAGTTTCTTCTTCTTAACGGATACATCAGTGCCACCAGCAAGGGCTAACTCTTCACGAGCAATATCTTGCTCGCCTGCGGTTTCACCATATAGACCCATTAAGCGTCTGTAATCTCTTTGTTGTACAGCAGCGGTCTGGAATGCAGATTCTGCTTGACCTGCTTTACCTGCTTTATAAATTTCTTCAGCAAATGCTTTATCAGACATCTGACCTGCACGAAGTGCAGCCCCGCCAATCTCGGCAGAGGTGTACATCTTCTTGGCTTCTTCAGTTGTGTATCTAAATCTAGAATCAATTAAGTTAATTGCTCTATCTTTATCAAGAAGGTATGCTGTTAAATCCTCATTGGTTAATCCATAGTAATCTTTAAGTGCTGTCTTAATACCTTCATCGGCATTATTCAAAGCATTTCTGGCTATGTTAACTCGATCAGTTAATTCTGCTGCGCTTACACCCATAGCAATGAAGTTAGTAAAATCTTCTTGCTGGTCATAGAATCCTGTAGGAAGCCCCGCTTCTCTAAGAATTTCTTCATAAGCTTTTTCTGTTTGAATGTATTCATAAGGTGTAAGAAGCCTATCTCCAGGTCTTCCTTTACCATCAGCCATACGTTTTTTAATTGTTTCATTTGCAGCAAAACGAGTCTTGTAAGCCTCGCTATTATAAATACTATTTAAAACTTGTGCTTCGGTTGGTGCTATGTTATCTCTATAAACTTGATCAACAGTATCCATAAGAGAAGTAATATATGCTTGACCTAATCCAGTATTTTCAAACATTTTCATTACTGAATCACGAGCACCAAAATCTGTGTATGATGATAGCAAAGCACCTTGAGTACCATCAGACATGGTCTCGTATACTTCAACTACACCACCAGTTTTACGTACAGTTTTTTGACCAACAACTTTTGGTTTAGCAGCTTCGGCTGCAGCAGCAGCCTGCATATTAGCAATCTGTTGTGTAAGTAATGCTATTTGATCTAATACTGCTTTATTGGCTGCGTCAGTTGTTGCGCCAGCAACTGGTCCGCCACCTGTACCAGTTCCCGCTCCTGCGCCCCCACCTGTATTTGTGCCACCACCTGTACCACCAGTTGATGTTGATGGAGGTAATCCATTTTCTATACGCTTTTTTTCAGTTGCAGCATTGATTGCTTGACCAATAGAAACACCAGTTAGTCCTTGTGCTCGAGCATCAGAAATAACTTTTTGATATTCAGTATCAGTTAAATTAGATTGTGCGCTCCAAGAATCTCCATAATATCCTGCTTTATTAACACCACCACGAGATTCATAATATTGTTGTGGTGTCATATTATTAGAAGCAGCATTAGCTGCTATTACTTCTTTAGTGGTTGCATCTAAATTTTTATAAGAAACTGCAGTAAATCCTGGATCTACGTTTGGTTGAGTAACAGCAGTAGGTGTTGGAGTAACATTCATTTTAGATAAAGGATTATAAGATTCTGATGCTTTATCTGCCTCTAATGCTCCTCGAAGATTACCAACAGTTCTTGCCCAGTTTGCTGCGTCTAATGCACTCATGCTAGAAACCCATGATCTCTAAGAATTATTTGACCAATACCTGTTTTTTCTTGTTTAGCCTGTTCTGTAAAATCAAAGTCTGGATGGCGTCTAGCCAATTTCTTTGTACTGTAAAGATTCATAGGTTTGATATTTCCTTTATCGTCTGTATAGTTAAGAGCTTGTTGGACAATATCGTTGTTAAGATCTAATGACTTAACATCCATTTCTAAAGTATTAGCAATAGTATTTAAATGTGAATCTGCAGCTTGGCGTAATGTTTCACCACGCATTATTCGATCTCCCAATCCAGGAAATAACGATATAGCACGTTGCTCTAATTCATTATCAACATCTTCTGGATTTAAGGTTCCAGCAACTAATCCTCTGATTGTTGACTCGAACCATTTTTTAAATCCTTCATTTGAACTGGTTGCTGGATAACCATATTCATATGCTCTTTCATACAAAGCTTGAGCCATAGTCTCAAGCTGTCCATCAAGATCGTAAAGAATTTTACCATTACTTTCAAAAGTATTTGTTTTATCAAACTTAATAGAATCAGCCATCAATTTATTTAAATAAGCTTGATCGTATCTAACAACTTTGCCATCTTGAATAACAGCTTGTTGCATCATTTGTTCTGCATATTTAATTGCATCTGTAGCAGAAATGGATAAACCGTTTTGCGCCCATTTTTTTACAATCTCACTTGCGTTTAATTGTAAGTCGGCAGCAAATTGACCAGGATTAGTTTGTTTAAAGAATGCATATTTGCGTTGAGTATCTGTTTGGTTCTTATACCAACTAGTGTTTTGGATAATCTGGGTTTGTAGTTCTGGATCTGTAATCATAGTTCCACTACCATCAAGCCCAAGTATTTTATTCAATGCATCTTGAAGAGACTTATCTGAATTAATAACAGCAGCAGCCACACCAAATTTAGCAGCAAGTTGTTCTGGTGAAAACTTATCCATTTGGCTTGCGCCAGTAGATGAGATACCTGTATTAACAACCGAAGTACTACCAGGTGAATAACTGGTAGTAGTACCACTTACAACACCAGTGCTTGTACTGGTAGCTGTACCACCAGTAGCAGGTGGTGTTTTTGTTTTGCCTGGAATTTGAATTGTTGCACCAGCCCTAATTACATTAGGATTGGTAATAGATGGATTAGCATCCATAATCTTTTTAACTGTGGTGTTATTAGCTTTTGCTATACCGCTAAGGGTGTCACCTTTTTTAATTTTGTACGACACTAGCTCACCACATTTCCAATAGTGTTTCTGTCAGTTAACAGACTGCTAACTATCTTTAATACATTCTTAGCAGCAAATGATTCTGCAAAGTCTGGTTGGCTGCGAGCAAAGTTACGAGCAAACATGGTTGGATCAAATCCAGTTGTTTGAGTTCCTTTGGTGGTTGTTTGACCTAATTCAAAACCCTTACCGCCAGGAGCAGTAGTTGTAGTTCCTTCAAATATACCTGGTTCTTTTTTAGCAGCAACATTCATTGCAGTTGTTCCTGCTGCTATTTCAGCAGCAGATGCAGTACGACCAAGTTCTTGTTCCATTGTATCTGAAACTATTTGTGCTGCACTAGATGGGCTATATTGAGTTACACGCTCATCACGTTGCTTTTGAGTTCCATACTTTTTGGTAGCACCTTGATAATCTGATGGATCTAAAACATCTAAGTAATCTTCTGGGTTAGAACTTACCGCACCAACTGTTTGTGTCCAGTCAACTGCATCTCCCCATACTTTTTGGGCTGCAGATTTAGGCACACCTCTTGCTGCAAGTTCAGCAATAAATTGATCATAACGTGCCTTGTTATTATTTTTTAAGAATTTAAACCAAGCTTTAGCTTCATCTGCTTGTACAGGAGTACTGACTCCTGGAACTAATATTGGTTTTGTTCTAGGAGTAAATGCAGGTAAATCTGATGTAGACATTTGTGGTCTAACAGTTGAACCTTGTTCATAGGCTTTAGTTCCTGGAACTAAACTTTCTCCATTAGGACCGTATCTTGGTTCAGCCATTATCTTACCACCAAATCTGTACTTAATTGAGGCATGTTTTCAAACCACCTTGCTGAGAATGTATCAAAATCATCTCCTGCTGCTTGTAGGAAATCAAAATGCCATTGAGACAATTGAATCCTTAGATCTCTTTCACGACGAGGATCGTTCATAACCAAGTCGTAGTCTTTTTTCCATTGCTTTACCTGTTGTAGATAGAAAGCAATTTCATTCCATTTGTTGGTTTGTTTACCAGCATGGCTCATCCACTTCTGGTTATTAACAATCTCTTCAATTACTGGAACGGTTACGTTCCAAAAGTCTTTTGCTCCTTGCTGACGTTCGTCAGCCCAACCTTTAAAGTCGCCACTAATTCTTGCAACCTCTTCATTGAAGTATGCTTGCATACCAGTTGTTTCATATCTTGCTTCTGAGGTAGATCGGATACCATATTGATACATCATGGCATCTCTCCATTTAGAAAGCTTGTCATATTCATACCACCCACGTCTTGCCTCAACAGACTTTCGTACTTCTTCAGCACTCTTCTGTTGGGTCAATGGTGAGTTATATCCACCAGGAAAATTCATTCTTTTATAGATTGCAGCAACTTCAGTTGAGTATTCATCTGTTAAATCGCCGTAGCCAGTAGATAACATCTGTGCAAACTTGGTATCGTATCTACCGATACTCTCTAATAACTCTGGGTTATTACGTAGCATTTTAATATCAGATAGGTTTGCTGCTACTCCTGCTATGTTCTTTCGGTTAGATCCAATAAATGCTAGACCATCAACACCAAAGTCTTGAACAAATCTATCTTGAGCCTTATCATAATCACCATTAAATTGTGTTACTAGATCGCTGTAATACTGAGTTGCAGCCCTAGTTACTGGATCAAATGTTGTAGCAATAGGTGCTGAGAACTGGCTTATAGACCTAATAAACGCCATATTACCTGCTGCCTTAGCAGCAGTTGCCATATCAGGTGGAGCACCTATACGACCATTGCGATCCCATTCAGAGTATTGAACTCTAAAGAACATGTTTACATCATCTGCAAACCGCTCACTCTTATCTAAACCAACTGCTGACATTGCTGCTGCAATTGGTCCAGGGATCTTTCCTGAATCAATTAAAGATTGTAAGTAACTTGGAACTATTGCATTCTTTGCAGTTTCAGCAATGTTCTTTCCTTCAATTGGATAGCCAGCATATAGCAAGCTATTCTCATAGAAGTCATCTCCAAAGGTATTTCTTAATCCTTCAGATATATCCTCGCCGTAAATCTTCCATAATCCAAATGGTGCGGTAAACCCATTCTTTACAAGTTCAGATAATGTAACTCCACCAAACCAAGACACGCTTGGATCGGCAATCATAAACTCCATTTGCTTTGGATTCCACTTTAATCCACCACCACGAGAATCGGTATATGGTTTAAGCGAATCTTTAATTACCTTTGGTAGTTTATCTCCATAAGGTATTGGATATTTAACAGTTACATTCTTACCTGGTGGCACATCTTTCATTGACTTGTATGTATTGCCATCTTCATCTTCATAGTTTTCAAAGTTATCGAAGGCATTGGCAATAGTTCCATACCAGTAAGCATTCATTGGGTTCTTTGCCATAAGGCGAAGAGCCACAGCCTGTGAGTTAAAGAATGCTAGAGGGAAAGACATTGCAAACCGTGCTGCATACATACCATTACTTAAGCGACGTGAGGAGTATAAGGTTCTCTCTACACGATCTGTGGCTTTACGATATGCAACCTGACGGAACTGGTTATTAACTACAGCATCTGATGGATCTATACCATTTCGTTGCGCTGCTGCAATAAGAT
>Ga0315904_10002722_pt1 | contig 26963 bp, 36 predicted proteins | sample LakEriMetagenome_6_FD_203529 | JGI IMG/M metagenome (GOLD analysis project Ga0315904, IMG submission 203529) | Freshwater fungal communities from buoy surface, Lake Erie, Ohio, United States - Buoy 12 MA120 | ecosystem: Environmental > Aquatic > Freshwater > Lake | place: USA: Lake Erie, Ohio...
TGGAATACAATAAAAACGATGTATGGGCTACTTATCAGTTTTGGCTTGTTTCCGCTGAAAAGATTAAAATTAGGCGCGATTTGACGAAAAAGTACGGTCTGGACTTTATGAATTTATCGGATTCGTCTATGGGTGAAAAACTGGTGCTGTACCTGTATTGCATAAAAACCAATCAACCAGTTGAAAAGGTCGAAAAACTCAGGTCTTATCGTCACTCAATAAAGTTCTCCAATATCATTTTTCCCTATGTCAACTTCAAAACCTATACGTTTCAAAGACTACTGGAAGAAATTAAAATGATCCAGGTCAACTCAAAAGATGCCCAAGACCTTAAACTCAAAGGTATCTATGAGAAGGAAGTCATATTTGGCAATATATGGTTTAAATATGGAATGGGCGGCATCCATGGTTCTGTGGGATGGAAGATTTTTAAATCAAATCAGCAGAAAGTAATCATGGATGCCGATGTAAGTTCTCTATATCCCGAACTGGGCATTAAGAATAACTTATATCCGAAGCACTTAGGACCTGTATTCGTACAGGTGTACAAAGAAGATATTGTGGATCCGCGCTTGTTAGCTAAAGCAGAAGGGCGTAAATCTGAAGCAGAAGGAGGTAAACTAGCTGCTAACTCGGTGTATGGTAAATCTAACTCCAAGTATTCATTCATGTATGATCCTGTTTATACGTTAAAAACCACCATTAACGGTCAATTACTATTGACTATGCTGGCAGAAGCGTTATCGCTCAGTATTCCCAATCTGGAAATGATTCAGATCAATACAGACGGCTTGACGGTTAGAATCGACAGAAAAGACCTAGATACCTACAATGCGGTATGTAACCAATGGTGTGAGGCTACCAAGCTGAACCTGGAATATGTGGAGTATGAAGAAATGATCATCAAGGACGTGAACAACTACATTGCCATTAAAAAAGGATGCGACCGAACTACAAGAGTAAAAGGAGATCCGCTGTCTTATGATAACGTAAAATACAAGGGTGACACCTTTGAAATCGTCAAAGATTATCATAAAAACACTTCTTTTCAGGTTATTCCGTATGTTCTGAGTGAGTTTTTTGTGGCCGGCAAGGATATCAAAGAAACACTTATGAGCATTACTGATCCTTATATGTTCTTTGGTAGGCTGCGCTTTAGAAAGGACAGCAAGGGTACTCTGTTAAGTATTGAAGATGGTGAACTTGTCGAAGAAGAACAGCAAAAGACCATGAGATATTACATCTCTAATACCGGTGGTTCCCTGATAAAGCATTTTACCGAGAAAAATAAAAGTCAAGCTCTGGAAAAAGGCTACAAAATCACTCCGGCCAATAGAGTAACATCTTCAGATATCAAGGATTACGACATAGACTACATCTATTACCTGAGTGAATGCATGGCAGTACAGAAATCATTTTATTCAGATCAAACAACCCTGTTTTAATATGAATGCAGTTCAAGATTTAATCGAGAAGTTTAAGACCGATTATAAAAATTTAACCAATGAAGAAATAGAAGTGATGACACAAAAAGAAAATGAATCAACTGATGACAAAACGATTTTTATACTTGAAGCGATGTTGGCATATACTCAAATGTCAAAAGAGCAATTGTTTTTCCGTTCTCGCTACGGGTTTTTGATCATTGCTAGAAGATTGCTAGTCAACATGTTGAAGCAGCATTATGATAAACCAGCGCAGCTTAATCATTTTTTATTTTATCATGGTTATAAATTGGATAGAAGCACCGTTTATCATGATCTCACTGAATTTGTCAACAGTTTCAATAACTGGTCGGAGTTCAGAGAAGCGTACATGGAGTTTAAAATCTTTATGAATCGCTACTGCCAAAATCGAGATTATCGAATGAAAGAAACGGTGATTTCAAGAATGATATCTTATCACAATCAAATACATGGTGCATGGTGGACCAACTTAGAGATAGAATCCAATCTGAAGTCGGAACTGCCTTTGCAGACAACAACGACAACGGAATTGTTATTCTCCCAACCGGAACCGGAAAATCCAGAATTATCATTGAAAGAATCAAAGCCTTGGGAAGAATTTATCCTACCGGAAGATTCATCTACACCTGTGATTCTATCCGACTCAGAGATATTGACTTCCCAAACGAGCTTAGAAAATGGGAAGCCAGCGAGCTTGTATCGCGTATAGAGCGAAAATGCTATGCTTCTGCCTATGAAATAAAAAACCAAAAGTATGATGTATGGCTTGCTGATGAGTTTGATTACATGTTAAGCCCTGAGTACGTTAAATTCGCGCTCAACAACAGCTTCAAGCACAAACTTCTGGTGTCTGCTACTCTCAGCGGGGAAAAGCGCGCAATGGCGCTTAAAATCGCTCCCTTGCTATACGAGAAAAAAACCTTTGAAATAGAAGGTGATGGTATAATCAACAAAAGCCGTCATCTGTTAGTAAAATACTTGCTCAATGACGAGGAAAACCGTCAATACATCAAGTATAACGACAAATTTATTCGACTGCTGAATGATGACACGTTATGGGCTCAAAATCAGCTTAAATTTTTAAGTATAGAGCGCAAACAGTTTCTTCAAAATCTCACCAGTAGTCGATCGATGTGTCGAAATCTGATCAGTTACCTTCATAAAAACGTTCAAAACACCCGGGTTTTAATATTTGGCGGATCCGTGGCTCAGATAGATTCTATTATGCCATGGACTTACCATAGCGAAAACGAGAAAAGTGACTGGTTAAACGCCTTTAACAATGGCGATATCAATTACCTGGGGGTTGTAGGCAAGATCGATCGAGGAGTGAATTTAAACAACATCAATACGATCATTTTTGAAAGCATTGACGCTTCCGAAACCAAAATGATTCAGCGTTCCGGTAGGGGAAAGCGTATGAAACAAGATGAAGTATTAGATGTGTATTACTTGATTCCTTATTTCAAAACTGAAAAAGGAGATATTAAACCAACCGTTGTTGAGAAGTGGTTTACCAAAAGCACTACCAACATCGATACTTCAAACCTTGAAAACTTTGTAATACCATGCCCCACACCAAACCCATCCATGTAAAGCTGTATATGCCTCATTTGATAGCAATGGCTGATCATTTTCCACCCAGCCTGTTAGGAACAGGTGTACTGGTAATGATTGCGCTCTATCACAATGATCTGGATACATTTTATAAACTGGCTCCTACGGGTAATCCGGTCTTAAATGCTATGGTAGCCAAGAAATGGCTAAGTATGAACAAACATTTTGACTACGAATTAACCGATAAAGGCAAATCAGTTGTAGAAGTGTTTCTGTCTAAGCCTCCCAAAATATCCAAACCTAAAGTAGAATCAGAAGAAGTCAAAGCAGTAGCGGATTGGATAGACGAATGGCTGAACATATGGCCGAGTAACGTGCGTTCCGGTGGTAAACTGGTACGTTCAGACCCCAAAGGTTGTCTAAAGAAGATGAAATGGTTTGTTCAGGAATACGGTTTTTCTAAGGATGTTATCATGCATGCTACTCGTAACGGGTATCTCATGAAGCAATATCAGGATCAGTGGCGCTATACTATGCTGGCAAGCAACTTCATTTATAAGGAGGACCAGTCAAAGATCAGACAAAGCGAATTAGGTGCATGGTGCAATAAAGCGGTAGGTACTCAGAAAAGTCAGTTTGAGCAAGATCAAGTACGCGTAAAAATGCTGTAATGGATAATTTAGACAGAGTTTATCATCAGATTAAAACCAATTACGAAAGGCGAAGAGAAGGAAAGTTTAATGCTATCCCATTTCCTTTTGGAAAACTTAACAAAGCGGTACCAGGAATTATTCCAGGTCTTCATTACTTGGTTACAGCTGATACTAAAGTTGGTAAAAGTCGTTTTGCTAGGCAAACCTTTGTCATGCACCCCTACGAATGGGCCAAAAAGAACAACTACGAGGTAGAAATTCTGTATTTCCCGTTGGAGGATAGCGCTGACAGAGTGATAAAAATGCTGATTTGTTTTAAGATGTTCGTCAAGTACGGTATTGAAATATCGGTAGAAATGCTGGATAGCATGGGTCAGGAAGTTCATCTGAATGATGTGTTGCTGTCTTATCTGGATGATTGTAAAGACGAGATCCGTCAAATGCTACGGGAAATTACCGTCATGGATACTATTACGTCTCCCAGAGGTATGTATAACTATATTCAGAACCGGCTGGATCAGAACGGATACGTTGAGTTTGAGATTTTGAATGAGGGAACTGGTGAAGAACAACGAGTTCCGCTGCGATACATCAAGAAAACGGAAAAACATTTCATTATTGTCGTTGATAACCTGAATAACATTACTCCGGAAGCTAAACACAGCAATCAAAGGCTTGCTATAGACGAATGGACGGAGTTTTATACCCGTAAATGGCTATGTAACTTCTTTGGTTGTACGGTGGTAAACATTCAGCAACAGGCTCCGGCAAGCGCCCAGCACCAGTATTCCAATACAGGTCAGCTGATCGTAGAAAAGCTAATGCCGAGTATATCCGGCCTAGGTGACAACAAAGCTACGGCACAGACTGCTCACGTTATCATGGGTCTGTTCTCACCGTACCGGCATAAAATTGGAGATTCATCGGCTTTTGGCTGCAACGTGGCAAGAATGAAGGATTTCTACCGGCACCTGAGAATCATAGCCTCTAATATTGGTGAATCGCCAGTAGACATGGGGTTGTTCTTTGACGGATTGACGGAGAAATTCGCTCAGTTACCCACCGAACGAGAGAAACTGGAAGAAATGTACACTTACATTACTGGTCTTGAACAGAAGCGAGGATTGGTAGGAAATATTCAAGGGAATTTATTGGGAGCTTTTGCGGATTTAATGTGATAAGGATCAGTAATATAACGTATATTTAGTACCCTTTTTAATTTAATACTATGGGCTATTTATTAGGCATCGGAGGCAATCAGAACACAGGAAAAAGCTACAGTCGCAAATTTTTAAAAGAAGAAGCGATGGTCATTACCTGTAACACAAAGAGTATTTACTTGACAAAAAAAGACACTACTCCCGTAGATCATTTGCAGTTTAAGGCTGCAGAACATGAAACTATGATGGAAACGTTGCAAAAATGGGAAGTTTCTTCTCCCGTTCAGTTGGCAAGTCTGCTGGTAAATACGGCTATAAGCGGTAAAGCGACACCAAAGTTGAACATCAAAGGCAACTACGTGTTGGCTGAAAACATTCTTCATGCTGATGTATGGTTAAAGTTTGTAAGTCTGTTTATGCCTCACATTAAAGTCGTGATATTTCCGGATTTCACGCATTACATAACCGAAACGCTAACCGATCACGATTTCTTGGCAAAAGGCCAAACTAAACAGGCTTTTGAAAGATACGTCGAATTGGCAGCAACAGCTTTTAACGCTTTCTTCAAAAGCGCAAGAGTGACCAGAAAAGACTTAATTCAAGTTATTGAGTTCCATCTGGAATTTGATGAAAATGCTAAAGTCTGGACCATTTTCACCCCGGGCGGTAAGATGCTCAAAGAAAAATTCAAACCTGAATCCTATTTTGACGTATTTCTGGTTTCCACCTTTATTGATGAAGATGAAGATAAAACCCTTAAATACGGCGAACGGTTCAAGTTTGTAACCCGCAAAATGAAGCATTTTGATGCTCGGTCTAATGTTCATGATCCAGAAACGGAAGCATTAGTTCCAAACGATTTGCAAGACGTGATATCACGGATTCGCAAAGCAGAAAATCTCTAATGAAAGATGCACTGTTTTCTATCTGTAAACCGATGGGTTTTAAAGTTAAGCTGACTACAGAAGGTGACATCAAGAAAGTATTCATTATCAAAAACAAGAATCCATTGTTTGCATTTGCGCTTCATAAATCTGTTGATAGTACTTATTCAACAGTGTGTGATGCTGCTGTACAATTTCTTGCTGATATGGTTATTTCTGGTGAAGCCTAACATAAAATTGGATATGCCGCAAGAATAGCGATGACTAAAGTTTAAAACTTACAAGATGGACACAAACATGTTTTTGAATTTCAACGATGTAGCCGTACCAACCGCTAATTACATTGAGCCCGGACAGTATCGTACAAAAGTTAGCAAAGTAGAATTGACAGATGTGGCGAACAAGCAGGGTGGCTCTAAGAAAGTCCTTAAAGTAACCTTCACCACAAAAGATGACAAAAGCTACACCGAGAACTTTTACCTCCAGGGTGAAACGGATCAAAAGACAAAATCAGCCCTTGGAAGGCTTCAATACTTCTATAACGCTGTTTTCGGTAAAACCATCTCTGAAAGCTTCAAGAGCTTCGATGAGATTAAGGATTACTTTGAAGCAAAGTTTATGGGTAAAAGTAAGCCGGATGTACTGCTGATCGTGGGCGGTGAGAAACAGGAGAACGGTACGGTGTACGCAAGGTTGGGCTTTACCCGATTCATATACGAAGGAAACGAAAAGGATTTCGTGGAAGAAGTATTTGAAAAGGATTCCGCCAAGTATAAGGAAGTGGTTTCTGTAAAGAAGTCTACTGCTGCTGGGATCGGAATGGCCTCTACCAGTGCGCCAGCGTTGAACGCAACAACAGGTGCAGCTGTATCAGCACCATGGGAGTAATTCTAAAACACCCCGCTCGAAAGGGCGGGGTTATTTTTTCTTATGATAGATTTCAACCAGATTGAAGGGCATTTGGATATTTCCAAAGACTTCATCCTATCAAAATTAAGTGACGAGCAAATCTTCTATCGGTATTTTGGTTCCTTCAGTTATGGTAAAACCTATCCTTCATTATTAAGACCTGACAATCATCCTTCTACCTCTTTTTATATCAACGGGAGCGGTAGGGTAATTTATCATGATCACGCGCTGAATACGGGATATGATTGTTTTGACTTTGTAATGGAGCTTTACAAATGCTCTTTTCAAAATGCTTTAAAAGTTGTCGCCAATGATTTCGGATTGATCAAAGACGGCAAGATAAGCATGTCAATGACAACCGGCGAAAGGCGAAAATCAGATCGTTTTGACCGAAAAAGCAAAGGTGAAAAGGCATTTCAATTTACCCTATTAGACTGGGAACAAAGGCATCTGGACTACTGGAAACAGTATCATTTTACAGAAGAAGAACTGAGAAATGACAAGTTTCTGCATCCTATTGGTGAATTGTTTATCAACAAGAACCGCATTTACAACCAGGAAAATTTACTTTGGTTTGTTTATGTTATTAGGGATTGCACCAGTCCTTTTGATAAATCAAAGGTATTCTTCAAAACATACATGCCACAAAGCCAGGAATTAAAATGGCTTACCAATAACCCAAACACTAATCCATACGGTTATCTGGATTTACCTTATGCCACGTCTACGCTGATTATTACTAAAAGTCGAAAAGACATGATGGTAATGCGAAAGATATGGCCTGATGTAATGGCTACTCAAAATGAAAGCGAGGGTTCGCTGCCTTATTCGATGCTGGCAAACCTTAAAAAGCGTTATGATCGAATATTTATCTGGTTTGATGCAGATAAAACAGGTGTAGAAAATAGTATCAAGTTTAACAAGTTTGGGTGTGGTTACATTAACACCCCAAAAGACCTTCTTCAAAAAAACATTAAAGATCCCAGTGATTACGCTAAATCATTTGGGATGGACAATCTAAAAGATTACACCTTTTCAAAACTCAATTTATGGACACTATCTCAAAACAGCGAGAAGCAATAATAAACATACCGGTTCCGGAATCTACAAGAACCTATACGGCAATTCCCAATGGATTAGTGGTTGCCTCTATCGAACAGGAAATTGAAAAAGCAGGGCTCAAAATATATTCTGAGCATTATAAGACCAATGGCAAGGGTAATCAGGTCATAGGTACGTTTTCCATCGCTTCTGATGATGCGGATATGGGAATGATGATTGCCTTCCAAAACAGCTATGACAAATCAAAGCGTCTTGCTGTTGCCGTAGGTGGTCATGTATTTATCTGTACGAACGGAGCAGTAGTAGGCGATGCCATTACCTTAAATAAGAAACACCAGGGCTCCATATTCTTTGAAATGCAAGAATCCATTCATAAAGGAGTAGATGTTATGTTTGAGCGTTACGAAAAGCTCAGGGGTGACAAAGAGCGTATGCTGAACGTCACCATGGACAAAAGAACAATATCTGAATTAGTGGGGAGAATGTACATAGAAGAAGCCTTGATTACGGCTGAACAGCTAAGCGTTCTCAAAAAAGAACTGGACGAGCCTACCCATGAGTACGATAACATAGAGAACAACAGCTTATGGGCGTTTTACAACAACGTCACCTATTCCTATAAAGAAAAGGCAAACCCTAGGAACTGGATGCAGAATCATATCGATTTGCACTCTTTTGTGGAAGGTGAGTTCTTTAAACCCAAAGGAAACCTGTTTGTGCCGCTTTCTCTGGAAGAATCGATTTCAGAACCTTTTCAACCCATACTCGATGAAATACACTCCTGATAAGATCGAACAACTGGAAGACAACGAAATATTTGTTTTTGGATCCAATTTACGCGGATTTCATGCTGCCGGTCATGCTTTACAAGCACTTGATTTTGGTGCACTGCAAGACCGAGGCGTAGGTATGGTCAATCAGACCTACGCTATTCCCGTAAAAGACATTCAGCTTCAAAGTTTGCCGCTAAATACCATTGCTTATTACGTAGATGCATTTTTGACCTTTGCCGTTAATAAACCAGGTCTTACTTTCTATGTAACCAAAGTAGGTTGTGGAATAGACGGGCATCCGATTGAATCGATAGCACCGCTGTTTATCAAAGCTTTACTCATTCCTAACGTGATTTTACCAGAGGAATTTCATAAAATACTGAAGCAAAAGCCGTTGTTTAAGGTTTTTGAGCCCGATAACTATGAAATATTCCATGGAAACGAAGGCGATCTATCTGTGGATGAATTCCAGGCGGTTTTGGATACGATCTGCTCATCAGTCGATGGTATACTCCCGGCTAAAATAGAGTTTAACTATGGAAAGCATATTGAGGCGAAAGTCCACTTTTCAAAAAACTCTTCTAACGCAGATTACCTCACCTCTTGGTAAAATTCGCCTTTACAAATTTCAAACAAAACGACCTATTTACAGTACGCGGCACTCTCCATTTTGAATTTAAAGACGAAAAACTGTGGCAAGAATTCAACATGAGAGCTTGCGCTGGTAAGAAATGGTTGCCTTACAATGAAGAACAGGCCTGGAAAGAAAGCAAAACACCCAAAGAAGAACAGAAACCTGAATTAAAACAAATCGCTTATCAAGCAGAAATGGAACTAGTATGAGAAATTATCGAGTAAAAGTTGTTTTGTCTACTGAAGGTTATATAGACGTAAATGCCGAAAATAAGGAAGAAGCAAAAGAGTTTGTTGAAAAACATTGGGGAGCCATGTTAGGAAATATCGATAGTTCATTATCTGATGAAGAATTTCCAGATTGGGGTTTTGATACGCATTTAGATAAAACAATCAAATCAATTCGATTACGATGAAACTGCAGGAGTTACTGGATAGCTGGTATCTGCCGCTAAAACCTATACTGGAAAGTGCCGATTTTAAATCAATCGGCGCTTTTCTGGTAAAGGAACAAAACGAAGGCAGACCCGTTACCCCTACGTTTGATAACATATTTAGGGCTTTTAAGGAATGCCCCTACCACGATCTGAAAGTAGTCATTGTTGGACAGGATCCGTACCCTGGCACAGTACTGCCTTTAAATCAGGTAGCAGACGGTATAGCGTTTAGTGCGAGAACTTCGCCTAAACCGCCTAAATCGCTGACTTACATTCTAAAAGCGTTGGAAGAAGATTGTTTTGACGGATTTGACCTCAATGTGTCAACTATGACCGATCTAACCCATTGGGCCAACCAGGGGATTTTGATGTTAAATACCGCTTTGACAACCCAATTGGGTGAAATAGGAAAGCACATGGAAATCTGGAAGCCTTTTACTACCCGTTTATTAACGCATCTTAACGACACCCATAATGGTATTGTTTATGTGTTTTTGGGTAAACCGGCCCAGAAGTTCATTCCGTTAATCAGCGAAACCCGCAATTACATATTAACGGCTAGTCACCCTTCCCATGCCAATTATACCGGAGGAACCTGGGAGCATGGAAAGCTTTTTAGCCGTGTTAACACCGTTCTAAAGGATTTGAACCGTTTTGAAGTAAAATGGTCAAATTCAACATTAGTACAATAAATAAAACACTAATTTTACTAATCTAAACCAAGTATTATGCATGAACAAATGGTTCAAAAAAAGGAAAAGCAAGAATTAATGGTCGGCTTCCAAAGGTCTAAAGAGATCATCAGGCACACATTTACAGACGAAGAAATCAAAGATTTAAGTCTTGGCATTGCTGACAATCTTATGAAAGCCGGTGATCTGGAAGATCAGATGAAGAAATTCAAAGAGGAAATTGATTTGAAACTTAAACCTCTTAAGAGCGAAACCGCTGAAATTCTCCGGGATATTCGTAATGGTTTCCGTGATGCAGAACATGAAGTGTTCCTGGTTCCAGACTATGAAACCCGTACCGTTGACTTTTATGATCTTGAAGGAAACAAGATCGGTGATCGCCGCATGACTATGAGCGAGTTTCAAGGTAATCTTTTTCATCCCGTAAAATAATCTGATGGAACCAGTAGTTAAAATAGAAACCAGCACAGGGCAAATTGATTTCAGAACAGGGGAATTACCAGCCCCACATAACAGAAAACCTCTTGAAATCGTTGGAAATATCTACGCTGCTTCGACATTTTATGAAGCTCGTAAACAGATCGTCGAAGATGTTAATTTATCCTCTCACGTAAAGTTTAGTCGGACAAACAATGACGAGAATCCTCTTACAATTCAATTAATTGTTGGAGAGCAGGAACAAGACCGTATTACAGTTACGGGAAGGCTTACGCTGAATGAAGAATACAAAAAGTTTGGTATTAACCAACCTAAAAAGTATTCTCTTGACCAGTTGCTGAAACTGATCAAACATTCCAGGCCTTTCTTTGACGACATGAATGTGCATGCTGCTTTGCTCAGAGGCTTACAGAATTTTTCTGCTAATACAGCTGTTGAGTTTACTTCTGCTAATGACTTTAAAGGAAACGTAGCGTCTAGTAAGATTCAAAAGTGTATGACCAATTTGGAGTACAAATTCAATCTTTCACTGCCTATTTACACAGGTGCCCCAAAGTCTACTTTTGAAGTAGAAATTGAATTTGAGCCTGATAATGGAAGCATCGTAGCCTGGTTGATAAGTACTGAAGCCAAACTGTATGAAATCGAGCAGTTGGAAACCATTTACGAAATCGAAAAAGCAAAGTTTAACGATCCTTTATTAGCATTGATCGAACAATAATCCGCTATACCCTATGTGGCACTTTAATGGAAATCCAATATCCTATTTAGAAAACCTGCCCAATCATGAATCGGCAGCAGGATTTGTCTATATGATCACCAATAAAGTAACTGGTAAGATCTATATCGGCAAAAAGTCTTTATTCAGCGTAAGGAAAAAGAGAATCGGCAAACGTGAAAAAGCTGAAACAAAGACCCGTAAAACCTTTAAACAGGAAATCAAGGAATCAGACTGGAAAACATACTATGGAAGCAGTGAAGAACTCCTAAAAGACATTGAAACACATGGTCAGGAGAACTTTCACCGCGAAATCCTTGAAGTATGCTATTCCAAGAAGTACTTGGGTTACTGTGAATTAGCGCATCAAATCAAATATGATGTGCTTCGTAAAGACAGTTACAATGGCAACATCTTGGGCCGGTTCTGGCGCAAGGACATGCAGTAAGTAAAAAGAAACAAAACAACACTATGTTCAAACAGTTATTCGATGTCCTCTCTGAAGGGGATACGGTTAAGATTATCGTGACTAAAAATAAGGAAACGCTAAGTACAACTGTACTGGCTGTTGTCAAGGAAGATGTAAAGGCCGCTCTTGCCCCATTAACTGCAAAAGGAACACCGGAAGATCTTGATGAGCAGCTTATTCCGGCATTTGGTAAAACGCTGGAAGAAAGTCGTGAACTGGTCATCGAAGCCGGCGAAATGAAAAAGTCTGCCGAAGCCCTGAAGAAAGCAGAAGAAACCAAAAAGAAAGAAGATGCTAAGAAAAAGTCTACTGGAGGAAGCAATAAGTCAGATGTTTCAAACCCGGCCATCAGCAATTCCACTAAGAAAACTGACGATAGTGACGGGGAAAGCGGGAATGATGATGTTTCAGAGGATGATGAAAACGATGATGATGATAAACCGATTGAAAACAAGGTTGAAATCAAAAAAGAAAAAGTAGAAAAAGTTGTAGAGCCCAAATACACTACGGCTCAAAAGAAAGCACTGGAAAATGTAGCTGCGCTCATGACCAGGGCCGAGCGTGAATCTGACGTTGACATGGTGGAATTCCTGCGTAAGCAAGTCATTAGAACGCTCAATGAACAGGAGCTTCCTACTGAGAAATATGTAGAAAGCTTTGAAACCATTATTTCCAAATTTGAAATACAGGAGGCTTAATATGGAAATCACTCAAGCCAAACGTGTGTTTATCTGGAAAGATAAAGAATACGCAGACCCCAATCCTGCTTTTACAATTAACCAGGTCGCTGATCATTATGCCGGTCTTTACCCTGAATGGGTAACCGCTTCCATAACGCAAGGCAATGTTAAGAAAGACGGCACTATTGTTTACAATGTGAAAAGCGATTTTAAGGAAAAAGGATGACAGTAAAAGAACTTATGAAAATTGGGCGGGATGGTTTTCTCCCGCCCAATTTAACCCAAAAGGAAGAAAAAGAAATTGAAGATCGTGTGAGATTTTACAATAACATATACCGAATTGTATGCGACTCTCAAGAAACGGATACCAACAGGGAGCGAGCAACCGCGCCTTCAAATTTGCAAATACTTCTTTAACCGGAATAGATATTATTGAGAAAATAACAGGTAAAAAAACAACACCTGACATATTTGGAATTACAGCGCAGCAAGCACAATCGTTAATTAAAGTAGCCAAAAACAGAAATATCAAAATATCAGATTCGCTTCCCTCTACAACAGCAGTAATTAAAGCCATAGGAGAATTTAAATGTTTAATTGAACACGAATATATAACGCTTCAGTCGAATAACGTTACCGAGTTTATGCTGGATTTGCCCACGGCATGCAAAGAATTGAACGTAGAGGAAATATTCACGTATCATCAAAAAACAGAGGCTTTTTACATTCTTCTGTACATGATGCATTTATTGGTTACAATGGGATATGATACTCGTTTTGAAGAATTGGACTACATCCAAGAATTTCCCCAAGCATGTGAAGAAACTGAAAAAGAGAATCATGATTACGAAGTCATGCTTTTTGACAAGTATATTGATTTTAATAACAAAGTTTCCCAGTTTATGGAATTAATCGCTAATGCCGATGAATGGAATAACGAATCATCGTATGACATGATAATGAGTAATTCAGATTTATCGGTTTTTGTCCATATCGTACTCTACTTAAAAAGCAAAGAATTTCACCTTTCAAAGTATCAGGAAGAAGAAGAAGAAGAATGGGATGGTCCGTCATGCTTTGAAATGTTTCGACTGAACTGTGGAATGGATGATGAACTTGATGAGTACAGAATACCCTGGGACCGAGAAGGGTACCGGCCTTTGATTAGGCGCAAGTTTCATTTTCCTGACGGTACGATACTTGACGAAAGTTTTGATGAACTGGAACTTGCTGGTTTTTTGTCTTGTTTTGATTTTAAGACTTTAAAATTTGAGATTTATGACGCTGACGAATCCTACATACAATCTATCGAATCTATTATACATCTACACCTCAAAAGAAAAGTCAGATGTGTATATAGAAACATCAAAAATAACACCAACGGGTCAAATGGGATCAAGACAACCACTAAAAAAGAGTGCACTTTCAAATTTGGCAAGATTGATGATAAGCAGCAAAACGCTAATGGGGGAAATTCCGAAGAATTTAATATACTACAAAGAATTTCCTGTAAGAACTCTGCTGTGGAAAAGCCTACCCCAGTTCAAAGACCTTTCATTTCATCACAATCTTACTACTAAATCTGGTCGTTACGCTGTTCCTGGTCTGATTTGGGTTTTAGATGATAACTCTTTAGAGCTATATGCTTATAAAGTTTTTGAAGGTCTTAATACTAAATTATTTTGCGCTCCTTTCCCTAATGTAAACGGTAGCGTTTGTTTTGGGTCTGCCAGTTCTATTCTAAAAAGAAATAATAACTCGGATTTCAAAATGTACATGGATTACATAGAAACAGTGTTCTGGAACAGCACATTTACTCACGAAGGAAAAGAATGTATTCAGAAAAAAAACTACAATTCCATGATGGAAATGCTTAAGAACTCAGAAATAGAGTTTCCTTCTGAAGTTTTAATTCCTACAGAACAAATACTTAGAGATGTCATTGATTAAAATACCCGAGTATTTACATAATCCTCGGCATTCAATATCAGTTGCACTGGTAGGGGCCGGGGGAAACGGTAGCGAAATGCTGACCAAGTTGGGCAGAATGGCCTATACCCTTAATGCGGTATACGGGCGTGACTTGTTTGTAACGCTAATAGATCCCGATACCGTTGAAGAACCCAATCTGGGCAGGCAGTTGTTTTGCGCCAGTGATTTAGGGCGATTTAAATCTGACGTATTAATAGAGCGGGTAAACCGGTTTTATGGTACCAACTGGGTGTCTAACCCTAAAGCAGTTGAAAAAAGTGATCTAAAAAGTAATCTTGTAATTAGCTGTACCGATAATGTTGCCAGTAGAAAATTGATTCATGACAATCTCCGTTATACTCATGATTTGTATTATCGCCATGAGTACGCTACCTATTTCTGGTTAGACATGGGTAATGATTTTACCAGTGGTAATATCATTTTATCCAGTAAGTGTAAGGAAATCAAAACTTACATGCCAGATGCCTTTGAAATATTCGGGGATATCAAAGACAATCCTTCTCGCCCAAGCTGTAGCCTTGCAGAAGCTATAGAAAAACAACACCTTTTAGTCAATCCTTTTGTAGCGGATCTTGCCAGTACCCTATTGTGGGAAGTGCTGACCAAGCCAGAAATTGACTATCAAGGGATATATTTTGACCTAAATGCCATGCGTGTAAGGAAAGTACCCGCAGGATATTACATCAAACCAAAGAAAAAGAAATGCAAAACACAACGTACAGAAACACCTTTGGCATTAGCCAGAGCATGATCAAGGACTTTCGCTGGATGACTCCCCAGCAATGGTACAACAAATACATACTTTACCAAGAGAAAAACGAGAAAGAAGCTGACCATTTGGATTACGGTTCACTAGTAGATACTTTGATGTTTACCCCAGAACTGTTGAAAGAGCGATTCTTTATAGCAGACGAAAACGTAAAACTGCCTTCTGATAGCGTTAAAAACATCATCGACACTCTTTATGCCGAACACGTATCGGTTGATGAAACCTTGTTGTCAATCGGGGCCATTACCAGTAACCATGCCTTGGCGAATCTGAGCAATGAAATAATTGAAATTGCCCAACGCCCTGAAAACAATTACGGTAAAGGCTCTTATAAGCCGGAAAGAATCATCAAGGAAATCAATGAGAAAGGCGGTCAGTATTTCGAACTTAAGCTAAAAATTGGTAACCGAATCGTGATTTCAAATACCGATAACATGATGGCTTTGACCCAAAAGGAGATGCTACAAAGTCATCCCAGGACAAAAGCTTATTTTATTCAACAAGAAGGAGAAACTCTGTTGTTTCAATTTGAAGCCTTTATTCCCTATCATAGTTTTGATTTACCCAAGCCAGCGCTAATTGAGGCAAAAACAGAAGAACCTACCAAGCTTTTCAAAAAAGGTGCTTTGGATATTCTCCGAATCAATCATATCGAAAAGACAGTACGTATTGTCGATTTCAAGACCAGTTTTGATGCCCATAACTTCCTTAGCAGCATTAAAAAGTACGGATATTGCACTCAGCTTAGCTACTACTACGACTTGATAGAAAAATGGAAGTTTATCAATTACCCAGGCTACGAGATGCTAGCTCCAATCAACATTGTCATCGACAAAACTCAAACGGAACCCTACGTCTACGAGTACAACCTGGAAGATCTGGCGATTGAGAAAACCGGTTATAACAACTTGAAAGGAGTAAAGGAAGGGTGGTCAAGCGTATTATCGACTATAATCTGGCACATCGAAAACCATGTCTGGTCGCCCAAGGAACTTTATAACAATGATAAAATCGCTGTAAAACTATATCAATGGGAATACGAAGCTACGAAGTAGGAGATTTTTGTTATTTGGTTTTTAATGAAAGCGCTTCTTATGTCATTTTACAAGTCAGGGTCAAGGAGTGCACCGGTAAATTTGAAGGTGACAAAATGATTCAGACCTTACGAATGGAACAGTATGGAAAGAATCAAGCATTTATTGACAAAGTAGTTATTCACAATAATGTTGAGAACAGTATGATTTTACCATTTTTTAAGGACGCTTTTGATCAATGCGAAAACGATAAACCCATTCATTTCCACGATATAAATGGTAGTTTAACCGTATTAACAAAGGCTTTGAGCTTATGATTTTACAAAACGCATACGCTACTCCTGATGGTCATATATTAGTTTCGGATAATGATAAAAATGTTGAACATTTTGATTCGAAATCTAATATTTTGTTCCATATTTGTGGAGGTAAGGGATTATTAATTAATAACATTAATCACGAATGCACTCCTTATTTTTTAACTGATGATTCTTCTTTAACTGAAATTAAAAACAAACTGCTTTGGCGAACAATTCCGGGACCAATTTGGGAACATAGCCAAGAAACAGCAGTATACAAACCTTTATTAACACTTGAATCGGATCATCTTAAAGCAATTTTGTCAAAAAACATACCGCATTTACATAAGTATATAATAGGAAGAATACTATCAGATCGTAAAGTAAAATTCAGATTACAACGAAAACCATAATACCTGTTAACACCATGAAAACCCTTTGTTCTAATTCTTTACAAGAACTTGCTATGCAAGAATATTTTAATGTGAAAGCATTTGGTTTGTTTAATAACATGTCGTTTAAAGAGTTTATTAAAACTACTAACGGATGCATTTATGGTTTTGTAGATAAAATGATTAGCGGAAAATGCGATCCTAATTCAGTATATGCTTTAAAGACAATTCAAAAAACGTGTCAGTTTGTAACCAGTAACACTTTTGATGGGTTCGGTAAAGTATTACCAGTTTCTTATGTTGATCAGTTTATTGATCATTACGGCCGGGTTTTAATTCACCGAGATCAAAAACAAAGTCTGATTGTCAATACTGAAATGCGGGTGTTATACTTTCTAACGCCTCTGGAAAACTTTATGAGATTTCCAGAGAATGAAACAGGATATCGAAATATGGAATTTGTCAGTAACCTACTGGCGACATAAACAAAAAACCCCGCTTTTTAGGCGGGGTTTTTCTTTTACTCTGGACTTGTTATAATCAAGGGTTTTTCTTCTTTTTCGGCTCGCATCTCAGTAATGTGCTGAAAATACTTGGCAAGGTCTTCTTGGTATTTTTTGACTTTTTCTGGATCAGCAATAGTACCGTCTTGATTTTGATAAACAGGGGTTATCTTTTTCTCCATTACTCCTTTCCTAAATACAGATTCGAAAGCCTGCATGAAAGGGAAAAATAATTCGTAAAAGTTGTGAAGTTCCTGAAACTGAGCACCGGTGATTTCAAACTTTTCGCTAGGGCTCCAGGTAGGGATTTCTTGAAAATCGCGTACTGGGGGTTTTACTTGTTCTTCAGACATACTTTGTGTTTTTGGTTTGTACTTCTTGCCACGAGTTATTGAAACTGGCATATTCAAATTTTGTCAAATATATTACTAAAAACGCTAATTCCACTAATATTTAATTAATTTTAAACCGCATGACAACACTATACAAAAAGGATTCTAAAGGAAAAATTAGGATCCTCAATATCTACACAGAAGGTGCCGAACTGGTACAAGAGGCAGGATTACTTGAAGGTTCTTTGGTGATGAACCGTAAGGTTTGCAAGCCTAAAAACGAAGGTCGTTCCAATGCAACCACACCGGAAGAACAGGCCATATCTGAAATGGAAAGCAAAATAGCCGAAAAGCTAAAAGAGGATTATTTCCGCACTCAGGAAGAAGCGCAAACCATACAGGTCATTCTTCCTATGCTAGCGAAAGACTACAAAGAACATAATCACAAGATCGACTGGCGTACAGCGGCCATACAGCCCAAATTAGACGGTATGCGCGCTCTTGGGGTAACTGGTCCAAACGCTACGCTAACGTCAAGGGAAGGCAGCCCTATCACGACCATGGATCATATCATCGCTGATCTGAAAAGATTACCGGAAGGAATGATACTGGACGGTGAGTTATACGCTCATGGGGTAAGTTTTCAGGAAAATATGAAACTCATTAAGAAGTATCGTCCTGATCATTCAGAATCAGTAAAATATCATGTTTATGATACAATAGCGGATCTCCGTTTTGAAACCAGGTTCCGCATGATGCTGTATGAAATTGAGCAAATGCTGGTAGATACCATCATTCCAGTAGCTACTCATTTTACGGTTACTTCTTCAGAACTGATAGATCTGCACACTTTGAACATATCTAACGGGTATGAAGGCACAATGGTACGCTGGGGCAACGAAGGGTATAAAATTAACGGTCGATCTGAGCATCTGCTGAAATACAAAGATTTCAGGGACATAGCACTGCCTATTGTTGACATTAAGCCTTCCGATGCCCGGCCCGAGTGGGGTCAGCCGGTCTTTAATCTGAACGGTAAGGAATTCTCATCTGGTTTACGCTACTCTCATCAGGAGCGTAGAGAGTTTTTAATCAACAAAGACCAGTACATCGGCAAGACTGCGGAGATCCGCTTCTTTGAATACACTCATGACGGACTGCCCAGGTTTCCGGTAATGGTAGGAATTCGTAACGATAAATAAAAGCTATGAATACATTATTTGAAATCGGGCCGAATAGAAAAGACGAATGGTTGACACCGCCATATATAGTCAAATCGCTTGGTGAATTTGATCTGGATCCATGTTCTCCAATAAACCGACCATGGACTACCGCAAAGAATCATTATACGGAATTGGATAATGGATTAACCAAATCCTGGTTTGGTCGAGTTTGGTGCAATCCTCCTTATTCTGATCTGGAAAGATGGTTGAAAAAATGCAGTTATCACCAAAATTGCATTGCTTTAACCTTTGCTAGAGTAGACACCCGACTATTTCAACACAATGTTTTTGTAAACGCGTATTCACTGTTTTTCTTTAAAGGAAGGCTTCAGTTTTATCATGTTGACGGTACTAAACCAAAAGTTAATGCAGGTGCTCCTTCCGTACTAATTTCTTTCAATGAAGAAAACGCTGAAGCTATTGATATTGCAAAGTTAAACGGCACACACATTCCTCTATTTTCAAATGTATTTGTAGTAGGTACAACACCGACTTGGATATCTATTGTAAAAATAGCGGTCAGACGTAATGGCAATGAAGATTTAAAGGCATTGTACGAAATGGTAGAACGTATTGCTCCGGATAAAGTGCAAAAAAATCAACACTGGAAGGCTAAAGTCCGACAGCAGATTCAGAGAATTCGTAAATCTAATGAAGAAATATGCTTGAATTAATCAAATACGCTATTGAAAAAGGCGCTATTCTGGTAGGCAGTGTATCGGGAGGTAAAGATGGTCAGGCAATGGTAAAAACGCTGGTCAACAATAAGTTTCCCGTTACGCTGCTTATTCATGCTGATCTGGGCCGCGTAGAATGGCCCGACAGTATAAAAATGTGCAAGCGTCAAAGTGAAGAACTTAACATACCGTTAATAACAGTTACTAGACACGATGGACTGGATCTACTGGCCTACTGGCAACGTAGAATGTACAAGTTAATGAGTAAAGGTAAACCGTTTTGGAGTAGCGCGAAACAACGTTACTGCACATCGGACCTCAAAAGAGAGCCCATAAATAAATACTTCCGATCGCTACCCAGTAATTTCATTATCAGCTGTGAAGGTATTCGTGCTGAAGAAAGCTCAGCCAGAGCTAAAAAGTCACCGTTAAGTATTCGAAAAGAAATCACTTCTACGTATTACGATGGAATGAGTGTGATTGAAGCCATAGCGAATTTCAATCCTAAAAAGCGACTGGCGCTGACTTGGTACCCTGTATTCAACTACACATTGGAAGATGTTTGGTTAACCTATGGAATGACCATGACTGATGCAGAAATGGCTAGGCATGCCTACGCTTGTGACAAAAAGGTACCGGAATGGTGGCCTTTTCATCCAGCCTATGCTTTTGGCAATGATCGGGTAAGCTGCATCTTCTGCGTTCTCGGTAGCATAAACGATTTGAAAGTAGGTGCTAAACATAATCCAGATCTATTGGACGAAATGATTCACATGGAAGATGTATCTGATGCAACATTCAGGCACAATTGGTCGCTTCGCAACCTTAAAGAACCGGAAAAACCAAAGACTGAAAAAGGTCCTTTCATGCAAGCAATCTTTGAATAAAATACATGCAATGATAATAGCAATCGATTTTGACGGCACAATCGCTGAACTTAACTATCCTGAGTGTGGGGCCTTAAAACTCCACGCTAAGGATGTTATTAATCGCCTTTACGATAGAGGGCATGAAATCATTATTTGGACTTGCCGATGGGATGAACCATTAGGCTTGTGCAAGACATTTCTCCATGAACACGGTATCAAATACCACAAAATCAACGAACACGTAGAACGCCTAATAGAAATGTACGGTAACGACACTCGAAAGATATCTGCTGACATTTACATAGACGACAGACAACTAGGTGGATTACCTGATTGCTGGTTGGAAATTGAACACATTTTACACGAAAAACACTTGTTATGATTATAGGAATAAATGGATATGCTAAGTCTGGTAAAGACACTTTCGCCAATATTTGGAACAATCTCGCCCAAGGATTTACTGCAGATGATATTATAGGTCATTTGGAAGAAAATGACAACTTTACGATTAACCCTTATATGCTTAATATATGGGAAGTAAAGAAATGGGCAAAGAAATTAAAGCAATTTGCTTCTGTTCTTACAGGAATTTCAGAGTATGAATTTGAAAAGCAACAAGTGAAAGATAGTTTTCTACCAGAGCAATGGGATTACTATCAAATCGAAGCGGCATGGCCTGACGGCGATATTCGCTTATATACAAATACCCGGTTTATTTCTGAAAAAGATGCTTTTTCCTATCTCCATAGTAGAGGTAGAACATTTAATGGTTATTATGATTTAAAAACAAAACGTATAAGAATGACAGTCAGGCAATTCCTTCAGGAGTTAGGTACTGATGCCATTCGCAACGGTTTACATCCCAACACCTGGGTAAACGCACTCATGCATGAGTATGAGCCGAATAAAGGTTCTAATTGGCTCATTTCTGATACTCGCTTCCCTAATGAAGCCGAAGCAATTAAAAAGTGCGATGGGTTAGTTATTCGTATCAACAGAAAAAACGTTAAGCCAATTAACGCTCACGAAAGCGAAACCGCTCTGGACAATTGGAATTTTGATTACACCATTGAGAACAATAAAGGATTAAAAACATTTGTCGCAAATGTAGAAAATCTGTTTAATCAAATCAAGTTAGATGAACATAATAAAAAAACTGCTTGCGCTGATACGCAAAAACAAAACCAACCCTTACAAGCCTGACGTAGAAGTTAACTTTGCACCGGTTGTCAAGCGATTACTGGTTAAGAAAAAGACAATTAAGCAACAACCTAAATTCTGATGAATTACTCATACGCTCGATGGAGAGAAGTCAATAAAGTACCAATTCCTGATTCAGATAAAAGAGCATTATGTCCTGAGTGTCAAAAACCAAGAAAAATTAAACGTTTGTTTGAAATTTTTTCTTTCTGGGCTTATTCAGGTCCTGGTTTTTTTTGCTCAACTAAGTGTGCTGTAAATTGGGGTAACAAGGTATGCGCTGAACAGTTATCAAGAATAATAGAAAAATACGGAGAATGAGCCAGTATCTTTTAGTTCGAAATCAAGAGCATGATGTTATCGGTGTAGCTGCTAATACTGACCGTCTTCCTGCCTATGTTCAAGTCATGCTTTTAAAAAGCATTGATAGTTATAACATAGCAGATGCAGTTGTTATTTTTAAAGGACCTATTCCTATTGATATAGGTCAAACGGTCTTTGAAAATGTTCTATTACAAAATATTTCCGTTTCTGTTTCTTTTACTTTGGTAGATGTCTACTAAGCAAAAAGGCTTCCTTAATTGGAAGCCTTTTTTGTTATTTTCCCATGATTTTCTCACGGTTATAAAATCTCTTGCCGCCTACACCTATTCGATACATAGATCGGCTTATTTTACCACTGTAAACGTACTGGATGAGTGTGCGTTTCTTAATGTTTAGTAATTCACAAACTTCATCGTCTGTCATCCAAAGCGATTGAACTGCTTCCATGACATAAAATTAGTAATATTGCTAATCTAACCAAACTTTTCATTGATCATTCTTTCCAGTCTTTTGTTCGTTACTCGAGCGTAAATCCTGGCGGTTTTGACGGTAATACCCATCAGTTCAGCAACGTCTTCAATAGTAAAATCTTTACTGGTCAACAACATACCGAATGTATGGCGCGAAGTATGATATGTAATTTTACGCTCTACACCGGCAGATTTGGCAATAGCGTACACATGATCTCGAACAATAGGTTCTGCTAACGTCAAAGGCTTGTCTTTTATGTACTCCAGTATTTCTACCAGTTGTTTGTAAATTGGAATAGATACAATCTCTCCGTTCTTTTTGGCCCTGAGAATAATCCGATTAGCTTTTATACGTTCTTCGTACTTAAAGCTCTTACAATCAGATATTCGATACCCAGCGTAGCAGGATAGTAAAAAATAATAACCGGCAACCTTTAGATTTTCATCGTAAAGCTTATCTGTAGCTGCTTTAAACAATAAAATCTCGTGTTCCTCCAGAAACTCAGGAATCTTCTGGAGATAGACAGGAACTTGATAATGATCAAATTGCTTACTATCAATCATAGACCTTTTACCAGCCTCAATCAAGAACTTTTTAATGTTCTTCATTTTTTTGTGAATAGTGTTATTATCGTGTCGACCGTACCCTTTTTCAACCTTTAGTAAAAAGGATACATTAACTTCTACCAGAGGAATATTATAAAACTCTATTTCTCTTGCAAGTAATAAATACAGATCATGAGTAGTGTTTTTGACCTTGACTTTAAATTCTTCAGCATAAATGTAAATCCAGTCATGAAACATAACTTCCCCTCGCTGATCTTTTTCTTCTTTTACGATTTTAAGGTCAAACGGCTTTTTGCTTTTTATAGCGGTGATCAACCTATCCTCTATGTCAGTCTTAATCTGAAGTAAATGAGCGTTTTTGGATTTTCTATTCTTGCCTTCCACGAACTCTCCGTCAATAAATTCTTTCGGTGTAGACCGGTAAGGAGTTGATTGAAATACCTTTTTACGATTATGAATTACCTGGATCACCACTTGCTGTCCTTCCTTGCTTTTGTACGGTAATAAAATTGCTTTTATGGAGTAAATCATAACTTATAGAACATCAGTAGAACAATTATAGCAACAAAGCATTGATTTTAATAGACAATGGTAGATGAAAATATACCATTTTAGCCGTAAAATAAGAAAGCCTCACATTTCTGTGAGGCTCTATGCGGACCGGACGGGACTCGACATGTTTTGTAAAACGCAGTACGGAAAAGCGTTTCAGCGGACATTAAATTAATTATAGAACAGTTATAGCAAGATTCAAAATAATTAAAAATTCGTAATCATTAAATATGGCAAATTTGCCATAGATTGCCGGCCGTTAAAAAAGAGTATAAAACAAAGCGGCTTTAGATCATTGCATTGTATTATATCTATAAATTTATCGTTTTAAACTGATTTGTAATGAAAATATCATTTGTGATAATCGACAACAAGCCAGTTGTAAAAGTACTAACTGACGAAACCAGTAATCAATTTATAATGAATGTCTTTGTGGATATTAAAGACAATCAAGTTGTCAATGAAACAGAAATTAAAACAGCCTTTGAAAGAGTAATAAATGCAGTAAAGGCTTGTGTTAAACAACGCAAGCCTGTTACACAAAAAGATATTGACATGGCTATCGAACCTTAGCGAACAGGAGGTCCAAAATTTGGCGAATTACATCCCATTTGATTAACGAGATAAGCTAGTCCAATCAAAACAGAATACTCAAATATGGTAAGTATAACTCGGTTCCAGTTTGTTTTCTTTTTTTCAATCATCGTAATTTGTTGTAATTGAAAGATTCTTCCATTACCTTATTATAGTTATAGATTGACGAAAATACTGGAATGTTTTTTTCTAATTGAGTTTGACCTGGAATATTTCCATTGTCTTGACGATCACCCGTTAAAAGTCCAACTGTAATGTCCTGTAATGCAACTACGACATTATGAGCTCTGGTAATAGCAGGAGTAGGATTCTTTGCCATTCTTAACAAGTCTACTGGGTTAAGACCTTCCATCATGTCTTCTACAAATCGTGACATTTTCCTACCCATTGTGGTGTTCTTGTCATCTTCGTCAGGGAAAGCAGCGAGATAGGCGAGATATGCAACTAAAGTAAACGACAGATCTACCCAAAACTTAGCAATGTTTTGCTTTTGTTCAGGAGAAAGATTTTCCCAACGATAATCTTCATTTGTACCTTCTATTTTAATACCTGCGGCTGCAAACAATTTATACAAAGCGCTATCTTGACCTAGTGCTCCTAGTCCTGCAGCCAAGTTTTTAAAGAACGTAATTACCCTTCCTTCATGAACCCGAGCATGCCATTCCATAGCTGTTTCCATTCTTTTCACTTTAGTAACTGGATCCTCAATCTCTACCAGAACAGGCTGACCATTTTCATAGCGGGGTTTATAATAACCTGAGTTAGCATCGCTGTATTTTGACGACCAAAGGTTACTCATTTGACCAGGAAGATATTTTTTGAACTGAAGAAACAACTGCCCTAAAGCATACAATTCCGCACCCGACCGTTCATCCTGGCGATAAGCACCATGTATCTTCTGGGAGGCCCTTTTCAATCTCATAATTTCTTTACTGGTAAGCTCAGTTACATTTTTGTAGGTTTCCCCTTCCGGAGTTTGAAATACTTCGACACCTCTTACAATACCGTCTTTCCATTTTATTTCCTTAAACTCATTTCCAAATTTATCTTTTGTAGATACTAGTTCGTAAGCATCATATACTCTGATTTCTTCTCCGTTTTTGTTTTTTACTTTCATGTGATGAAGCATTGAAGCCAGTACTGAAATAGTACCAAAATCTTCTACAAACGAGTTCATAAACATCAGCGTAGATCCGTCTACTAGTTTATTCTTACCGGCTATCTTCTCATCAGCTCTGATCTTGTAATCATAAAAATCCGGCATATAGTTAAAATGAGAAAGCAAACGATAAAGTTTGTTATCTTCTTTCCTACCGGTAACAATATCCATCTTCATTTGCAGAAACTCTTTCTTGGCCCACCATAGATCTTCCTCTGTATAATCAATGTCCTGGTCTTTGATTCCCATTACTCGCTTAGATAGATCACCGACAATAGCGCCTTTATGTAAAAGCGTAGTGATCAATCCACCGTTGGTAGCAGCATTAGCAGCTTGCAGCCACATAGCGCCGTAAGTAGTGAAGTTCTTTGCACCTTTGATCAAACTATCAATACCGACTTTATATCGTTTACCATCTTGGGTAAATGAATGTGTCAGATATCTAACCTTTGGCTTAGTGTCCGTGATATGAAGCATCATCTGCTTTTCCATGAAACTGTACAGGTTCTTCATCTTTAGCGAGCCGTCCATGTTTTGTTGTTCCTTTATCCAGGCTTGTACCCCTTCTCCCAAAGCTTGAACATCGTCAAGCTCTTCCATCATGAACATATTATTCATGAACTGAGTATAGGAACTTTCCAGATCGAAAGTGTGGTCCATATTGGCCACGATTTTTTTTATGCTACCTACATTACCCATTCCCTTTAACGGCAACCCAACTCCTTGTTCACTCGTGGTATAGTATTCTTCCTTGTAATCTTCTAATACAGTATCCTTAAACTTCTTCCATCTTGTGCCTACATTAAAGCCAAAGCGTTCAGAATATTCATCCTTTTGCATTGGCATTCTTGGAAAAAAATCGCTTCTCAACTTTCCTGGCCGGCTCAATAAAGCAGCCTTGCTGACAAGTTCACCTTTCTTATCACGATACACTGTTTTACTGGTTGCTGCTTGATACGCTTCATTCATTGATTCCCTAACGAATGTCAAATAATCTTTTTGAGCCTGAGTAAGCGCATCCCATTCTGTGATATCATCAGAAGTAACCAAGTAATATCCTTCTCCATGCTCACCCATCTTTCTCTTATATGCAAAGTCATAAATACCACTACCATCACCTTTGAAGTATTGGAAACCCATACCAAAAAACGAATTCAGTGTCTTTGTATTTGGAATTCCCCTGGAACTGAAATATTCACTGGCAACCTTACTGGCAACCTGTTCATAGCGGATCTTATTGGCTTCTATTTTCAAACGAGCCTTGTTTTTTCTTTCATTCAGCAGTTTAAAAAATGCCTGGGCAAGCTTGTTTTTCGCATCATACTGGTTACCAAACCAATTTGTCAACATCGTCATGTCCTCAGTCACATTGAACATTTCCTGAGCCTTCCCATCGGTGTCCATTTCCAGAACTTGTTTCATAATCCGTTCCCGCTTATCTTCCAGTTTAAGCTTTTGCTGCTTGATTTCAGACAT
>Ga0315904_10002725_pt1 | contig 26928 bp, 22 predicted proteins | sample LakEriMetagenome_6_FD_203529 | JGI IMG/M metagenome (GOLD analysis project Ga0315904, IMG submission 203529) | Freshwater fungal communities from buoy surface, Lake Erie, Ohio, United States - Buoy 12 MA120 | ecosystem: Environmental > Aquatic > Freshwater > Lake | place: USA: Lake Erie, Ohio...
AACGTCAAATTCACGCTCAAAGCGGGCGCGAATGATCTCGGGACGGTCTCGTTGAAGCCTGACAAGTTCAAGCCGTAAAGCACTCGGGAGAAACTCGAATGGATTCGAATTCAAAACCGCGCATCGTCATCGTCGGCGGAGTTGCTGGAGGCGCGTCGGCTGCGACCCGCGCTCGACGCGTCAACGCGAATGCCGAAATCACGATCCTGGAGAAAGGGCCCGCCGTTTCCTTTGCGAATTGCGGGCTCCCCTACCATGTCGGCGGCGAAATCGCGGACCGAGCCAAGCTGCTGGTCGCCACCCCTGAGCTGTTCTGGAATCGGTTTCGCATCGCGGTCAAAACGCACCACGAAGTCCTCGCCATCGATCGATCGACGCAAACGGTGCGCGTGGCATGTCGCAATCCGTCCGATGGTTCTACGACGGAACTGGTGATTCCATACGACCGATTGATCTTGGCTACCGGAGCCGAACCGGTACGTCCCCCCTTCGCCCGCGAGATGCCCAAGAACGCTTTCCATCTTTGGACGCTGTCCGACATGGATCATCTCATGGCCTACATTGCCACCCACCCCGTGCAACGCGCGTTGGTGATCGGTGCCGGGTTCGTAGGTGTCGAGGTCGTTGAGCAATTTCATCGCCGGGGACTGCATGTCGATCTGGTGGAACGCAACCCTCAGATCCTGACACGGCTTGATCCGATCTTCGCTAAGATCGTTTCGCAACATATGGAATCCAAAGGAGTACGGGTTCTGACCGCCGAATCCGTAGCGAGCTTGGAGTTGCACGACGGGCAAGCGGTCGCTGCGGTCTTGGAGAGCGGCAAGCGACTTGAGACCGACTTGGTCGTCATCGGCGCGGGAGTTCGACCTCGGACCGCGTTGGCCTCAGCCGCCGGAATAACCATCGGTCCGATGGGTGGGGTCACGGTCAATGACTGCATGCAGACCAGCGATCCTGCGATCTATGCGGTCGGCGATGCCGTGGAATACACGCATGCGGTCACTGGGAAAAAGGGACTCAATCCACTGGCAGGGCCTGCGAATCGCTCGGGACGGATCGCAGGCGAACATGCAGCGCGGGGATCCAGCCAGACGATGGGGGGCGTACTGGGCACTTCGATCGTCCGCGTTTTTGAAGTTACCGCTGCCAGCACCGGGCTCAACGAACAGCAACTCACCAGGAGTGCGACTCCCTTTCGAACCGCAATTGTCCAGGCAGCGAGCCACGCAAGTTATTTTCCGGGAGCGGAAAGCATGCAGTTGAAGCTGCTCTATACTCCCGACAATGGACGAATTCTCGGTGCCCAAGCCGTCGGAGGAGAAGGAGTCGACAAGCGAATCGATGTCATCGCCACCGCCATGGCATTTCGAGGCACGATCTACGATTTGGCCAAACTCGATCTCGCCTACGCGCCGCCCTACGGTTCCGCGAAAGATCCTGTACACATGGTTGCCTTCACGGCAATCAATGACCTGAGCGAGACCCCGAAACTCCTTACTCCAGACTCCGATCTTAGCGGTCTGCAAGTGGTGGACGTTCGGACGGAGCGCGAGCGTCATCAGTTGCCGCTCGAAGGAGCGATTGCGATCGAAGTGGATGCCTTGGCAGAGCGTTGGCAGGAATTGGATCCCGCGAAACCGACCGTGGTCGTTTGCCATTCCGGTAAACGTGCGCATATCGGCGCATGCTGGCTGGCATCCAAGGGGTTTCGCGATGTGGCCAACCTGACCGGGGGCATGTCGATCCGAGCGGTCTCGCGGTCCCTTTAGAAACCGTCGGCATTTGCCGGAACGATTAATTCGGCTGGATCAGTTTCCTGAATTCATTGCGCATGGAGTCTCGCGAGAATTCATCTTGCGAAGCGAGCAATGGATCGACGTCCGCCATATTCTTCTTGCCGAGAATCAATCGCCCCGAAACAGCGACTGTGTCGCCACGACTGCCGCTGGCTTTCACGGTCACGGAATTCCCCTCGGACTTGGTGATCTCAGCAACGACGGTCAGTACTTGACCGGGCTCCATGAAGTCCGCGAATTTCACATTGCGAACCTCGTCGAGCGAAATGACCGCATGTTCGAAATCCTCGGTTGCACGGATCAGCCAACTGGCGGCTTGGAACATCGCCTCGAGCATCATGACGCCAGGCATGACGGGGAACAGCGGGAAATGGTCCCGGAGATAATCTTCCCCCTGACGCAACGTTCGCTCGGCCACGATTTTTTCGCCGGGAACGAGTTCGATGATTTTATCGAGTTGTCGGTAACGCATGAAAAAATCCTCAACTTTCGAGCGATTGCATCAACGATTCGATCAGTTGGCTCATCGCATCCAAGGCGGCGGTTTCGTCCGTCGCAGCTTGCTCGAGCACCCGAACAATTGCCGAGCCTACGATCAGACCATCGCAGACCGGAGCCAACAAACGGACGTGTTCTGGTTTGGAAATCCCGAACCCAATGCAGATCGGGAGGGAAGATCGCTCGCGAAGCCACCCGACGCGATCGACGAGGTCAGGTGGCAGTTGCGTTCGTTCCCCGGTGATCCCCGTCACACTGACAAAATAGAGGAAGCCCGTCGATTGCTCTGCGATCCGCAAAGCACGCTCGGGTGGCGTGGTCGGGGTGACCAATTGGATCAAGTGAAAGTCCCGGTCGCGGCATGCTCTCGAGAGCGGCTCGCTTTCCTCCACCAGTAGGTCGGGGACGATGGCTCCAGAGAATCCTGCCGCTTTGGCCTCATCGACATATCGCTCGAGCCCGTGCCGATACACGATCGCGTAGCTGACCATCGATACCATGGGCATCGAGCCCAAGGCTTTGGCCGGAGAGTTTTTTAGGTCGGCTACCGTTCGAAAGATATCGGACAATCGAATCTTGTTGCCGAGGGCGCGGGTGTAGGAAGCTTGAATGACGGGTCCGTCGGCGATCGGGTCGCTGTACGGGATTCCCAGTTCCGCTATCGAGCAGCCCAAAGAGGCCAGTCTCGCCAGGACTTTACCGGTGAACGCGAGATTCGGATCCCCGGCCGTGACGAAGGGCATGAATGCTTTTTTGTTCTGCGCCCGAAGGTTCCGGAACAGCTCATCGATCGCGGTCATGCGTTTTCCGATTGGTGGTGAGGCAATGAATTCAAAGCGGGCCGTGCCCGAGGCTCAAAGGGTAACGAAAAGTTGATTCTCGCCAATCACCATTCGAGTCCTCGAAGCCGCGCCAATTCCGCCGCGTCTTTATCCCCACGCCCGGAAAGACAGATGACGAGATGCTGGTCGGGCGACATCGACTTTGCGATTTCCGCGGCCTTTGCCACGGCATGGCAAGTTTCCAAAGCGGTGAGAATCCCTTCGTTGCGAGCCAGGAAATCAAACGCTGCGAGGGCCTCGTCGTCACGGCATGAGGTGTACTCGACCCGCTGCGTATCTTTCCAGTAACTGTGCTCCGGTCCGACCCCCGGATAATCTAGCCCCGCAGACATCGAATGCACGTCGCTGGTCTGACCGTCATCATCCTGCATGACATAGCTGTAAGATCCGTGAAGCACGCCAGGCGACCCGAAGGTCAATGGGGATGCATGGTCACCCGGGTTTGGCCCCCGTCCGCCTGCCTCCACACCGATCAATCGCACGGACCGATCCTCAACGAACGGATAGAACATCCCGGCGGCGTTGCTGCCGCCACCGACGCATGCGACAACGGCATCGGGGAGGCGACCGAAGGATTGGAGCGATTGCTCGCGGCACTCCTTACCGATCACACTCTGAAAATCCCGAACCATCATTGGAAAGGGATGGGGTCCGATAACCGAACCGATGATGTAGTGGGTGGTCTCTACGCTTGCCATCCAATCGCGCATCGCTTCGTTGACCGCGTCGCGCAAGGTTCGTGAGCCGCTCTCGACGGGCCGCACCTCGGCTCCGAGCAGCCGCATGCTGAACACGTTTGGCCTCTGACGTCGGACATCCTCGGCCCCCATGTACACGACGCAGGGCAATCCAAAGTGGGCGCATGCCGTGGCGGACGCGACACCGTGCTGGCCAGCTCCCGTTTCCGCAATGACACGCGTCTTTTTCATCCGCAGTGTTAAGAGCGCTTGGCCCAGTGTGTTATTGATTTTGTGGGCGCCGGTGTGATTGAGATCTTCCCGCTTCAGCCAAATCTGAGCGCCCCCCAACTGCTTGCTAAAGCGTGCTGCATGGTACAGCGGGGAGGGGCGACCGACGAAACGATGGAGCAGTTCCTGAAGTTCCGCTTGGAAGTCGGGATCTTTTTTCGCCTTGTCGTACTCCTGAACCAACTCCTCCAAGGCCCGGGTCAACGTTTCGGGGACGAATCGTCCACCAAACATCCCAAAACGGCCATTCCGGTCAGGAACATCGCGGTTGGCGTTCGATTCGGCAGCAACGGGATCGGTGGCGAGGCTCATAATTTTCAGGATTCAAAAGTGGACGATAAACCGTGTTGTTCCTGGTTCACCCAGATCACCTCTATTGTCGATGCCGGTACCAGATGGTCAAGCGACGAAGGTGACTAAGTCTCGATATGCTTCGATTAGCCACGCTGCTGCTTGCTGAATCTCGCCCTGCGTATTGAATCGGCCGATCCCAAACCGAATGCTGGATCGAGCCTCATCCTCCGACTTTCCAATCGCTCGAAGAACATGGCTTGGGTGAGGATCCGCAGACGTGCAAGCCGATCCGCTGCTGACCGCGAGTTGGGGGATCCGAAGCATCAGCGATTGGCCTTCGACGCGAGGAAAGCAAACATTGAGGTTGCCTGGGAGTCGATGAAGCGATGACGGATCAAGGCGCCAATCAGGACCATTGAGTGTCAAACCTTCGAGTTCCGATGACAAAAGTTCCCACAGTTCCGATCGCAGGCACGCGAGTCGGTTGATTTCGGTTCCCATCCCATCGATCGCCAGGTCCAAGGCGCTTGCCAGCCCGATGATTCCAACACTGTTCAGAGTTCCGGATCGGAGGTTATGTTGCTGGCCCCCACCGACGATTTGCGGGAAAAGCTTTCGGGACGCATTCTCGCGCCGCACGATCAGGCCCCCAACTCCTTTCGGTCCATAGAACTTGTGCGCCGAGAAGCTGAGCAAGTCCGCGCCTAGGGCTTGAAAATCGACGGGGATTCTGCCGACCGCCTGACTAGCATCGATATGGAGCAGCGCGCCGTGATCGCGACAAAAGTGACCAATGGCCTCGAAGGGCTGGACGGATCCTATTTCATTGTTGCCCAGCATCAAACAGACCAAGGCGGTCGCGTCGTTGATCGCGTGCCGGGCGCTCGCGAAATCCACCTCTCCGATACGCCCTGGATCATCTCGCTCTACAGGAAGGTAGACAATCTCCCATCCCTCTTTTTGAAGTCGATTCAAAGGATCGAGAACGGCCCGATGCTCGGTTGGGGCGGAGACGATGCGGCGTCGTTTCTGTTTGGGATGCAGAGCGGTGCCGAAGATCGCCAGGTTGATGCTTTCCGTAGCTCCACTGGTGAAGACCACATCTTCATCCGAGGCATTTAGGAGTACGGCAACGCGCTCGCGGCACGCGTCTATCTTGTTTGCGACGCGTCGGCCAGGCTCATGGGTGACGCTGCCAGGGTTCGCAAACTCGGTCAGCATCCAGGGAAGCATGGCATCGACGACCCGCGGATCCATCCGAGTCGTCGCATGATTGTCGAGATAGATTTCGCCGTGCAAGACCTTTGGCTCTCTCGGGAAAAATTGGTAGTCGCAAGGTACGTCCTGACGCCAATTCTAATCGCACCGAGCCAACTCCGCCGCAACTGCTCGCAAGAAGACCGCGACGGCAAGGCGAAACCTTAGAAATACATCCCTTGGAACATGAAGTAGCCGAGAGCGGCAACCGTCATCGGAATTCCGTAGGGGAGCAAGAACATCTTGGATTTCCGTTCCGCGGCCCTTTGGAATAAGGTTTCGGGGTCTTTGACTTCCACAAACTCACCGATCAGCATATTGAATTGTTGGAAGTGCTTTCGCCACCGACCGGTATAAGCGATCATCGCCAAGGCCATGATGCCGCCGACAATCGCGGTCGTTGCGAAAATGTTCCAGGTGTGCTCCAGATGCAACCATGCGCCGATACCAGCCAGCAGTTTAACGTCGCCGGCTCCCATCCCACCGACCATGTACAGCCCGTACAAGAGTCCGAGTCCGACGAAGGTACCCAGAAGACTCCATCCCAAGCCAGGCCAGCCTCCGTTGAAGGCACTGTAGCCCCACCCGCTAAATATCATGGGGAAGGTAATCCAGTTGGGAACTTTGAGCATCCAACCGTCGATGATCGCGGCAACGACCAAGACGATCGAGACAAACCAAATGTGCCAGTGCTCAACAACACCGCCGAAAAACGCTGTGAAATCCATTACTTTTTCCCCTCAAACAACTACGCGTCTATATCGTACGCCGCGATCAACATCGCCAGACAATCGATGCCCGCTTTGTTTAGCTGGCGGTTCCGAGCTGGTTAGCAACGTTCGTAAATGTAGTCGACGAACGCGTACCAATCGATCGAACGGCGGTAAGGCACACAACGATGATCAGCGACAGCATGACGGCGTACTCAACGGCGGTTGGGCCATCTTCGCTCTTCAGGAAACGCTTGGCTTTCGATGCGATGTTCTTCTTCATAATTCCCAAACCTGCCCGGTTGATCGGGCGCTGTAAGTAAATGATCCAATCCGAAACAAGCCGGTGCAAACGAATCTCGAGGTTCCTCTCAAAGCACCGACAAGGAAACATAGAACACGTCTGGAGCGGGTCAAACTTTTCCGTTTCAGAAAATTGAGAAAAAATCGGCGATCCCGATTACTTTTCTCTGAGAGATTGGTTTCACCAGCCGGCTCAACCGATACAGATCGCGCAGCACGCAAGAGGCGCAGAGGCTGCGCGGAATCGGGACAATTCGTGTCCGACGACGATTCAGCGAGGAGCGAAAAGAAACGTGAATGCTACCGCAATCGCCGTGGAGATGCAGCACACCATCTGCCAAAGACCAGCAAACGCTTCAATGGGGTAATCAACAGGAATCATCGCGGAATCTCCCGGTTGCCTACGATCGAAAACGAAAAAAACTGGAGGCCAGCGAAAATTCGCCAGCCTCTCAGTGTATGCATTTTGCACAAGACAAAACGTGAATTAGCTAGCAGTTCCGAGCTGGTTGGCGACGTTGGTGAACGTCGTCGAAGCGCGGGAGCCGATCGAAGATACGGCGGTAATACAAACAACGATGATCAACGACAGCATGACCGCATACTCAACTGCGGTTGGGCCATCTTCGCTCTTCAGGAAGCGCTTCAGCTTCAACGCGAAATTCTTCATTTTTTCCTCCAAAGCTGCCCGGTACAGCCGAGCTATCTCAAAAACTTTCCCCTGAAACTGAATCGAACTCCGTTTTTGCAGAGCCATGTTCGTTGCAGGCGTACCACCCGGAACTTCCAGGTCAACATCGCACTCGCGACGTCGAAAGAAACTTAGGACATGACTCGAGCGCGTCAAACTTTTCGGGTCGGTAAAATTGAGAAAATTATTCGCCCTACGAAGACTTTGTCAGGTCCGTTGTGGATCGTGGCATGCGTTAACTCGCACAACCGTCATAAAGAGTCCGATCCGGGTGGAATGGGCCGGGTTTCAGGTGCCCATCGCGGAGATTGCCGAGAGACAAGCCACGACTAGTACTGAGAGCAGTACTGCATATTCCACGGCCGCTGGCCCGTCCTCATCGCGGAGAAAATTCTTAAAGCGAGAAAAAGGATTGCTCACGGATTGACTCCCTCGGGGAAAAGAAACCGACATCAGCAGCATCACAATGCGTGAGACTGGCAATTTTGTCTCGGACTTTTCGAGTAACTTCCCTTAGCTTTTCGGACACGTTTCCGAATCTGCGTGATCGCCACACCGCGCGGCCCCTTGTGTCGGTTTGAGGAGGAATCGACAATATGCGCGGTATACTTCGACATCGCTTGAAGTCCAGGCAATTCAAAATTCATCGAGAGAAGCCATGCTACCCCTCCAATCCCAGGATCCTGAGGTTTGGTCCGCCATCGAGTCTGAATCCCTCCGGCAGCAGGAGGGGTTGGAAATGATCGCCAGCGAGAACTACACGAGCCTGTCCGTCATGCAGGCGGTCGGCAGTGTCCTGACCAACAAGTACGCCGAGGGATATCCAGGAAAAAGGTATTATGGCGGTTGTGAGTTCGTCGACGTCGTAGAGAACTTGGCCATCGAACGGGCCAAACAATTGTTTGGTGCCGAACATGCCAACGTTCAACCCCACTCCGGATCCCAAGCCAACACCGCAGTCTATCTCTCCCTCCTACAACCGGGGGATGTGGTGCTCGGCTTGGATCTCGCCCAAGGTGGACACTTGACGCACGGCATGCACTTGAACATCAGCGGGAAGCTCTATCGGTTCCTGCATTACGGTGTTGATCCCGTCCAGCACCGGATCGACTTTGATCAAGTTGCAGCCCTGGCGCGTGAACATCGTCCCAAACTGATTGTGGCGGGCGCGAGCGCTTACCCGCGTGAAATTCCCCACGACCGATTTGCAGAGATCGCACGCGAAGTTGGGGCCAAACTCATGGTCGACATGGCCCACTACGCGGGATTGGTCGCGGCCGGTGTCCACAATTCGCCGGTTCCCTACGCTGATATCGTCACTACCACGACCCACAAAACGCTGCGAGGGCCCCGAAGCGGCCTAATCCTCTGCAAGTCGGAGTACGCCAAGGGAATCAACAGTGCGGTGTTTCCAGGGACGCAAGGGGGCCCGCTCATGCACGCTGTCGCGGGTAAGGCGGTTTGCTTTGCCGAAGCCATGCTGCCCAGTTTCCGAAAATACGGTGAGCAAGTCGTCGCCAATTGCAGGACTCTCGCCGACGTATTGCTCTCGCAGGGCTTGCGATTGATCAGTGGCGGAACGGACAATCACCTCGTGCTGGTGGATGTCACCAGCTTCGGGATCGGCGGTAAAGTCGCCGAGAAAGCTCTCGATCGATGCGGGATCACCGTCAACATGAACATGGTCCCGTTCGATACGCGAAAACCGATGGACCCGAGCGGCATTCGGATCGGTAGCCCGGCCCTTACCACGCGCGGCATGGGAATCGATGAGTTTCGCACCATTGGACTCTGGATCGCATCCGCGCTGAAATCGCATGATGACCAAGACGCTTTGCAGAGGATCCAGGCCGAAGTTCGCGAAATGGCAAACCAATTCCCCGTGCCCGCCGCTGGCTTGGCCTCGGCCATGACGTTGCCCTAGAGGACCCTATGAGTAATCCACGAATCCTGATCGCTGACGACAACGCAGCAAACCGGGAACTCCTCGAAGCTCTCCTCGGCAAAATTGAATGCGAAACCGCGATCGCTGTCGACGGCCAGGATACGCTCAATCAGGTGGAATTGTTCCAGCCCGACTTGATCCTGCTCGACATCATGATGCCGAAGCTCAGTGGCTTTGAAGTCTGCAGGAAGCTGAAGAGTGACCCGAAAACTTCCAAGATCATGATTCTCATGGTCACGGCTCTGAGCGAACTCGGGGATATCGAACGCGCGGTCGATGCAGGCACGGACGATTTTCTTTCGAAACCCGTGAATAGCTTCGAATTTCAAAAACGAGTCCGCAATATGCTCAAACTCAAAGGGATCGAGGATGAACTCGAACGCTTGAGGTCCTACATCCGAGAGATGGAGGAGCGTCCTTGATCCCATGCTCGATGCGTTAGACTCGTCGCCTGTCGTCGAAGGCTTCGTCGATGATCCGCGACATATACGACTTTTGCAGCGTCTCCAACGATCCGTCACGATCGAGCACGAGTTGATACGAATTGCTGGGCGATCCTACCCGTGGACCCGTGTGGTGGATCCCGATCGGCTGCTGGAAAAGGCGCTCGAGTCCGGAGAGGACGGGAGCGTGGATCGCGACCCGTTTTGGGCGGCCACCTGGCGCGCCTCAATCGGTCTGGAGCGTTTTCTTCAAGAACACGCCACGATAGCAGGATCCAGCGTACTGGAACTTGGCGGAGGAAGCGGACGCGCGGGGATCGCTGCGGCTATCCTCGGTGCCAAGGTGTGCATCACCGACGCATCGCGGATGGCGCTGTTGATCTGCCAATACAACGCTCGCGCAATCTCCGACCGGGTCCACGTGCGACTCCTGGATTGGGCCAAACCGGAATCCCTTTCGGAACGTTTTCCCGTGATTCTCGGCTCCGACATCGTATACAACCCCAGCCTCTATCCGATCTTGGAGCCGTGTTTGCGACGATTGCTGGCGAAGGGCGGAGTCGTGTGGCTCAGTGAACCGCAACGGCACACTGGAGATCGATTCGAGAAGTGGATCCGAGCGGCAGGATGGAACTGCCAGGCGACCTATGTCGAACTCGGCGACGGCGACCGGGCCATTCGCATCTTCGAATGCCGATTGCCGTAAACGACACAGCCGACGAAAGTCAATTTTCGTTTTCATGAGCCTGAGGCGCTAGCCGATTTTTTGCGCGTCGAACGAACTCGGCTAGCGCCTCAGGCTCGTTTTTGTTGGCGGTGTCTTAAGCGGCCAACTCTCAATCGACAGTCAGTTGCTCGGCGTACAACGCAGCCTTGTCACTGATATCCTTGCGGCACCACGCGCCTGGCCATCGGATCGCCTGCACCCCCTTGTAAGCCTGGAGTTTCGCATTCGCAAGCGAACTCCCCAACGCCGTCACGCCCAGCACTCGGCCACCGTGCGTTAACACGCGGCCGTCCTTGAGCTCCGTTCCAGCGTGGAAAACCTTCACGTCGGTGACCGCATTCGCAGCGTCCAGCCCGGTTATCTCCAAGCCGGTTTCATAAGAACCAGGATATCCTGCCGAAGCCATGACGACGCAAATCGCCGGACGCGGATCCCACTCCGGCGGATCGATCGAGTCCAAGCTTCCGTCCACGGTCGCTTCCAACAAATCCAACAGATCGCTTTTCAATCGCATCAGAAGCGGTTGGCATTCCGGATCGCCAAAACGAACGTTGTACTCGAGGACCTTGGGTCCGGTCGATGTCAACATCAGACCCGCATAGAGCACGCCGCGGAAAGGCTTTCGATTCCTCTTCATCGCATGGATCGACGGGACCAAGATCTTGTCTTCGATCGTGTCCATCAATTCTTCATTCATGATCGGCGTCGGCGAATACGCACCCATGCCTCCGGTATTGGGCCCGGTATCTCCATCGTAGGCCGCCTTGTGATCCTGGGCCGAAGGAAGCGGCACAATCGTACGACCATCCGTGATCGCCAAGACGCTCACCTCTGGCCCCTCCAATCGCTCCTCGATCACCATCTGCGCACCCGCCCGACCAAACTCGAGCTTGCGTCCAATCCGATCGATCGCGTCGAGCACCTGGTCTCGGTACGAACAGACGATGACCCCCTTGCCACTAGCCAGACCGTCCGCCTTCACCACGAGTGGCGTTCGGTCGCGATCGTTTGGATAGCGGGCCTTAACATAGCGCGTCGCGCTGTCGACATCCCGAAAGATTTGGTACTCAGCGGTCGGTACGTCAGCCTGTCGGAGCAACAACTTGCAGAACACTTTGCTCGCTTCCAGTTGGGCCGCCGCTCGCGAAGGCCCGAACGCGCGGATACGTTCCTCGGTCAACGCGTCGACCAAACCAAGCGAAAGAGGCAACTCGGGGCCAACCACCACCAGATCCACCGATTCCTTCTTCGCGAAGGCAACCAACCCTCGTATGTCATCCACCGAAATCGGGATGTTTTCCCCTTCCAGAGCGGTTCCTGCATTCCCCGGGGCAATCCAAAGTCGCGAGATTCGCGGCGATTGTTTCAATTTCCATGCCAAGGCATGTTCACGACCACCATTCCCAACCACCATGACCCGCATTCTTCACCGCCCGTATCTTGTCGCCCGTATCTTGTTGTCCGTTTCGCCAGCTTGCACACAGCTCGGACCCTGGAAAACCCAACAGTATACGCGATCCGGGCGAAGGCCAAAGTGCAAACCAAATGGCCAAGTTGTCTGCCCCGTCCCTTTTCGGTTCGGTACCATAGAAGGAGATTGCGAAAAAGTTGAGAACACGTGCGGCGGGCAAGGGCGTATGAACCAACGGATCCGATTCTTCTGGAAACGAACATTATTGGCCGGAATGCTCGCCTCGGTCGGCGTTTTCTCTTCTGGGAGGTGCCCGGCAGAGGAACCAGATCGCGCTGCCGAGATCGCTCAGCGCACGGCCGGACGCGATCAAGTGCGTGAAAGCGTCCAGCGGCAATTCGCGGATCTTTTCGATTCCATGTCGGATGACGCCCGGGCAGGTTATCGCCATTTGGTCGAGTCGGTTTACCTTCCCCACGATTTCGACGAAGAGGTTCTCAAAGAAGTCGACGGTCTCCAACATGGCATCCCCTTGGTCGATGCAGCCCTGGAGCCGGGAAGCCGGACGGCAACTTGGCAAGCGTTCGGTCTGACTCCTCGACCTGATGACGCCAACAAACCGCTGCAGTACGTGGTGACGGATTCGGGGAACTACGTAATGAATTGCTTTGCATGCCATGGAGGAAGTGTCTACGGCACGGTCTATCCGGGTGCCCCGAACTCGCTCTACAACTTGGAGTCGCTGACGGAAGCGGTACGCAATGTCAAAATTCGGCAGGGAAAACCGCTGGCTCACATGGACGTCGGCTCAATGTTCATGCCCTTGGGGACAACGACCGGAACAAGCAATGCCGTGATGTTTGGGGTCGCTCTGATGAACTTTCGTGACGCGGACTTGAATTTCCACCCGGAACGCCCGCCTGCCCCAATGACAAACCACGATATGGACGCTCCCGCCTGGTGGAACGTGCATCGCAAGACCCATCTCTACATCGACGGCTTCGCCGAAAAAGGGCACAAGGGCTTGATGCAGTTCATGATGGTTCGTCAAAACGGTCCAAAGCAGTTCCGTGCCTGGGAAGAGGATTTTCGAAAAGTTTCCGCATTCCTCAACGAGTTGCGCCCCCCGAAATTCCCGCTCGCGATCGACGAAACGAAAGCGTCTCGAGGAGAGAATGTCTTCACCAACCACTGCGCCCAGTGCCACGGACATTACGCTAAAACTCGCCGAGAAGAGGCTACCCTCATATCGCCGGAAACAATGGTCGACATCGACGATATTGGTACCGATCGTGTCCGCTACGATGCGCTGACTCCGCGACATCGCCGATATTACGGGGAAAGCTGGTTTGCAGATTACGGAAAGCAAGACACGAAGTACGAAGTCGATGGCTATGTCGCTCCTCCACTCAATGGCATCTGGGCATCTGCTCCCTATTTCCACAACGGGAGTGTTCCCACGCTGTGGCACGTACTGCATCCCGAGCAGCGACCTACGGTCTGGCGACGTCGCGCGCTGGCGATGGATGAAACCCGGATCGGATTGGTGGTCGAGGAATTGGAGAACGTCCCACCGAAACTATCGGCTTCTGAAAAACGATGGTTTTTCGATACGCGAGCCAAGGGAAAATCCGCCGCCGGCCATGATTATCCAAACGCCCTGACGAACGAAGAAAAAGAATCACTCCTCGAGTACCTCAAGTCGCTCTAAACGATGTCGCTCGAAAGGCTCGCGTGGTCGCAGTCCAAAGGCCCGAAACCCGACACACCTTACAAGCGAGCCTCCTCCTCGCCCCACTTCGGGGAGCAGAGGTCGCGAGGTGAGGGGTGGCCTTTGTTGTGCGGCCAACACAATGACAGCTCAGGCTCATCGAGCCACGGTCGGATGGCTCCCTAGGCCTGAAGGGCCAATCCATCAAGCGCGGCGGCCATCCGCCCCCACCATCTGGCGACGGTAGCTACGGGGCGGGCAAAGAAGTTATCTAGTGCACTAGCGCACTCGGCTGACGAAGGCTTCGAGAACACGCTGACGCCGCACCTTGCGCACCAGAATGCGCACATCTCCGACATTCACGACATCGCCGCCGACCGGTGGATGGCCTAGGTGAGCCTCCACCCAGTGGTTTAAGTTCTGCGATGGGTCGTCGGTTGCAAACGCCAAACCCGTCACCGAACGCAATCGCTGAATGGACGCGCCTCCGCCAGACAACCAACCCTCACCCGATCGGACCACATGCAGCGGGAGCAAATCGTACTCATCCTGGATGTCTCCCAGCAACTCCTCCATGATGTCCTCAAGCGTGATCATGCCGGTGATCGCGTTGTTGGAATCGACCACCAATGCGATATGCGTTCGCTCCCGCAACAGCTTTTCCAGCGCTGCAGAAATCACTAGCGATTCCTCCAACTTAGGTATCTCGCGCAGGATCCCCTTCAGCGACGGTTGTTGGGGATTGATCCGCATGACGGTGACAATGTCCTTGAATGTCACGTAACCAACGATCCCTTGCGGGTCGCCACTCCGGTCGGTGACCGGGAAACGAGTATGCATGTCCATGTGGGCGGCGATCAAGCATTGGGCAAGCGAATCCTCGAGATACAACATGTGGATTTGGTTCGCCGGCAACAAAATCTCATGCAGTTGGCGACTGGCCAACCGCGCCGCGCCCAAAATAATGTTTTCCTCGCGCGATCCGATTAACCGCGACGTGCGTGCCAGACTGGCGATCGCCCGCAGCTCCTGCAACTCGATCGCTTCGTTCCGATTTTCGATATGCGATTTGGGAATCCATAATCGCTCGATCCCGTCCATGATCTTGGTGGCCGCCCATTCGAGGACCCAAATGATGGGCCATGTGCCGATCGAGAACCACCACATCCAGGGCGACAGAGTCAAGCAAACCCACTCTTTATTCCGAAGCGCGAAGAGTTTCGGAACCAACTCGCCGACGACGATGGTCAAAATCGTTAGGGGCAAAACCCACAACGAGATGGCGAGAATGTCCGCCGTCCATCGACTCAAACCGAAGTCGCGGAGCAACGGAGCGATGTCCTCCGATGCGCTTGCGCCACCAGTCGCCCCTGCGGTGAGCCCGACAATAGTGATCCCTAACTGCACGACCGCCAGACTCTTCTCGATGCCATCCTTCATTCGCAACGCGGCCGTCGCACCGCGTTTTCCTTGGTTCGCCAGCAACTGTAACCGGGACAACGATACAGATGCGAGCGCGATCTCGTACGAAGCGAACATCCCGTTGACCAGGACCATGAAGGCGACGACGAGCAACTCGATATTCGACAAAATCCTGACGGCTCCCTAGGACCGGATACCCCAAGCGAACGGATCTGCGGGATCCATGATGATGCGGCAGTCCGCGTTCACATGGGCACGCGACTCAATTCGTGGGGCGATATGCCCCCGAGCGCGATCGACCCAGGTGTAACGGGACTCGAACACACTCCCGATGATACTCTCCTGCCGCCAAATGGTGTGCTCTGCCAGTTTGCCATCCGCTGCCAAACATGCTAATTTCGCGCTTGTTCCTGTCCCGCATGGTGATCGATCGTATGCCCCGCCCGGGCACAAAACAAACGATCGCGAATGATTCGATGCATCGCGTGGCGGTCCAAATAACTCCACGTGATCGACTTGCGGAAACTGTTCCTGAACCTCGTCCAGGATCACTCGCGTCATCCGCAGCAACTCCGTATGGGTTCGGTCCAACCACGACGGATCCGGGCATTCGATCAACGCGAACCAGTTTCCTCCATACGCGATGTCGGCACTCAGCACCGGAAGATCGGGGATCGCGATCGGGATCCCCGTCGCTTCGCGATAACTAGTCACGTTCTCAATAGAAACGCGACAATCATCGTGCAGATGGGCTGCGACTGTTCCGACGCATGTATCGAGGTTGCATACTCCCGGCTTCATCCTGCCGAGAAAACGAAGGGTCTCCACCACGCCGATTGTCCCATGGCCACACATCCCGAGGTAGCCGACGTTGTTGAAGAAGATCACGCCGGCGTTCGAGTTTGAACGCTCAGGCGAAACCAGCATCGCACCCACCATGACTTCCGAGCCACGCGGTTCGTTGATCAGGGCTCGTCGATATCCATCGAAGTGATTTCGCATGCAAGCGAGTTTGTCCGCGATGGTTACCAATGGTCGACCGGAGATGGGATCGTGCTCAAGGTCGGGGCCTCCTTCGACAATCGTGCGCGTGGGTTCGCCGCCGGTATGCGAATCGATCACCCGAAACTCGAACGGTTTCATTCCTCCTCCGTTGCCTCGTCGAAATCCTGGTTCTGACTTCCTATCGTAGCGAGTGTTTTGCGAAGCGTCCATTTCGAGTGTTCGTACTCAAAGAAACGGTGCCCCGGATGCTTGTCCGCCACGGCAGATCTTCGACGCATCTCGGCTCGCAAAGTCAGCAAATGCCAGAAACGGTACTGGAGGAGAGCGGTGCAGCGTGTCGTGCGTCTCTCGCTCGAGCTTCGGGTTGTAAAACCCTCATGGAGTCAACTTGCTGCCGTACCGCTGGGGCGGGGGCGACCGGTTTGGGGATAGAGGCAGCAGTTTGCGGGGCAGATATCATGGCTCGGACCGTAGGTACCCACGCAGGGCCTCGCTGTGCCAGATTGCAATCGCTCCTCGATCAGATCGACGATCATCGAGACGAATTGCGGGTGCGTACCGACGGTCGCAGCCCGGACCAGATGAATCCCAAGCTCCTCGCACTTCGCGGCGGCTTCCTCATCCAGGTCGTACAACACTTCCATGTGATCCGAAATGAAGCCGATCGGCTGAACAATGATGTATGCCGGGAGAGACTCCTGAGCCAACTGCTCGATCCGATCGCAGACATCAGGTTCGAGCCACGGTTGCTGGGGAGGTCCGGATCGGCTCTGAAACACCAACTCCCAATGCGGATGATTCGCCGCTTCGCATACCAATCGAGATGCTTCGCGCAGCTGCTCCTCGTAGCGGCTGTTGTCTGCCATGGTCTTGGGAATACTGTGTGCGCAGAACAATACCTTGGTACGGCCCCGCTCGGGTTCTGGAATTTTGGCCAAGGCGTTGACCAAGCAATCGCGCTGGGCGTCGATGAACTTGGGATGATTGAATCCCATCCGTGTTTTCTCGACGATTGGGGCCGACTCGCCGACCGATGCCATGGCGGACGCGAGGTTTTCTCGATACTGACGGCAACCGCTGTAACAGCTGAACATCGACGTGAAGAAGGCGATGGCCCGTCGGGAACCCGCCGTCGCCATCTCCCGCATCGTATCATCGAGCATCGGTCGCCAGTTCCGATTCCCCCAATAGATCGGCAAGTGCAGTCCGCGTCGGTCGCACTCGGCTCGTACACATTCGATCAACTGCCGACACTGCTCATTGATGGGACTGACCCCTCCGAAATGCTGGTAATGCTCGGCGACTTCCAGCATTCGTTCGCGGGGGACATTTTTTCCTCGCAGTACATTTTCTAGAAACGGCAACACTTCGTCTGGCCCTTCGGGTCCCCCAAACGACACGATCAGAATCGAGTCGATCGGGAGAGTCTCTAAGGGGGGGAGAGGGCCGAGCGGCGCGGCGGGAGTGGGATGGGTGGTTGGGGTGGGTTGATTCGACATGCGATTGAGAAAATAGCTTGGGGTGGCGTGAGGACGCGTCAGTATAGACACAGCCGACAAAAAATGAGGCTGAGGCGCTAGCCGAGTTCGTTCGACGTGAAAAAAATCGGCTAACGCCTCAGGCTCATGGAAATGAAAATTGATTTTTGCTGACTTTCTCAGTGTAGCGCAGTGGCGAGTGCATACGCTACAATGCTTGAAATCGCATTTTCGGAGTTCCCGTCATTCCTCGATATGGATGTCCCTATGGCAGTCGGTTCGGTACCGATCGATCTTTCGGAAGCCTTGCAAACCTTTGGGCTTTCTGATTTTCGCCGCGGCCAGCGAGACGTTATCGAGCACATTCTGTCCGGTCGCGATTGCTTGTGCGTGATGCCGACCGGTGGCGGGAAAAGTCTCTGCTACCAATTGCCCAGCGTCGTTCGACCCGGCCTGACGATCGTGGTCTCGCCGCTAATCGCATTGATGAAGGATCAAGTCGACTCGCTGGTGCGCCGCGGCATCCGCGCAACGTTGATCAATAGTTCCTTGACACTTCAGGAACAAAACGATCGTATGGAGCAGGTCGCATCGGGAAGATTCTCGATGCTCTACGTAGCCCCGGAGCGGCTCAGGAATTCCAGGTTCTTGGATTCCATCCGTGCGACCCCAATTCAACTGCTCGCGATCGACGAAGCCCACTGCATTAGCGAGTGGGGGCATGACTTCCGGCCAGACTATCAACGCCTGGGGAAATTCCGCGAAGCTCTCGGCAATGTTCAAACGATCGCCCTCACGGCGACCGCGACTCCCAAGGTCCGGGACGATATCCTCGCGAGCTTGAACCTGAAATCGGCCCAAACCTTCATTACGGGATTCGCTCGCGACAATCTTTACTTCGGGTCGGTCCATTGCATGAGCGATCGGGACAAGGACAAACAACTTCACCGGTTTCTCGAGAACCGCGACGAGTCGGGCATCATCTACGTGGCAACGCGGAAACGCTGCGATGCCCTCGTCGATCAACTCGCCAAGGAACTGAAACTGTCGGTCGGAGCCTACCACGCCGGGCTGCTCCCGGAACAGCGCAAGCATGTCCAAGACCAATTCATGTCGGGGAAGCTCAAGGCGATCGTCGCCACCAACGCGTTCGGTATGGGGATCGACAAACCGGATCTGCGTTACGTGGTCCACTACAACATGCCGGGAACCCTCGAAGCCTACTACCAAGAAGCCGGGCGTGCCGGACGCGATGGACTCCTTTCCCAGTGTGTCCTGCTGTACAACCCCCAGGACCGATACATCCAAGAGTTCTTTATCGAGAACGCCAATCCATCCCGACTCATCATCGAATCGGTCTATCAGGTTCTGCAGGAAAGCGAGGACGATCCGATCGAAATGACGGCCGAGGAAATTCGGGACGCGATTGGCAAAACGGCCAGCGCCGAAGCGGTCAACGCCTCGCTGCAAATCCTCGCGCGGACCTCCGTGATCGAACGGTTGGAAGTCGCCGGCGGCCTCGCCATGTTTCGACTCAGTAGCCGATTGCCCAGCTACATCGATTTGCTTCCGCGCGAAGCCCGTGTGCGCCGATCGGTCCTGCAAGTCATCGAGCGCGGGATCGGCGATCGGCGCGACGAGCCGGTCTATATCCATCCAAGGTGGTTGATGGAGCAATTGGAGATGGACCGCGACACTCTCTTTCGTCATCTCAATGAACTGACAAAGCTCGACGATTTCGAATTTGCCAAACCGTTTCGCGGCCGGGCGATTCGGTTCCGACGGCGCGGCGTCGCGTTCGACGATCTTCCTATCGATCACAAGGCGCTTGAGGCACGAAAGAAAGCCGACTTCGATAAGCTCGATCAGATGGTCGCGTATGCCAAGACAACGCGATGCCGCCAGCGCACCATCCTCGATTACTTTGGCGATACCACCGCGGGCAACTGCCGCATCTGCGACCGTTGCCAAGGGAAATCCGGCTGGCCCAAACTGCCCGCTAACCCCAAGAAAGAATCCAACGCCTCGACCATATCTGCGGTAACCGCCGCTCCGGTTCCGACCGGCCAGGACACGTCCCCCCCCGATTTGACACAACCTTCGAAAGACTCATCCGGACAAACCGGCACCAAGAAGCGAGAGTCCGTCAAGAAACCAGCGACACCGGATGCGTCTCCGCAAGCGATCCGCGATGCCGTATCCGTCATCCAAACTGTCCTGCTGGCCATCGAACGGACGCATGGGTACCTCAGCAAGACGATTCTCACCCAGTTCTTTGCCGGGACCGCAAGCAAAGGAGTCAGCGGCCTGCGATTGCAACGCCTTCCCGAATTTGGATTGCTCAAGGACTGGAAAAAGTCGCATGCCGGTGGGCTGATCGAAGTCATGCTCGATCATCAAGTGATCCAGCAAACCGAGATACGATTAGGCAAGCAAACCGTGTCGATCACCGAGCTTGGTACCGAAGGTTGCAACTCGGCAACGAGCCTGCCCAAGGGCGTCATCGATTTTGTCGTCTTGGCGATGCGGGCAGCGTCACCTGCGTCGGGGACATCGCCAACGACCGATACCGAACCGGCAACATCTACGCCGGGAACACCGGAGCCTGTCCGTTCCGACGACTTTATGCAAAAGAGACTTCCGGAATCGTACCCGACGAAACCCGACCCACCGAAACCGTTACCACCGAAACCGTTACCACCGAAATCGTTACCACCGAAATCGTTACCACCGAAAGCGTTACCACCGAAATCGGTGGAGCTGCAATCTGAGCTGCGGGAATCGGATGAACCCATTCGATCCGCAAGTGATTTGCCCTACCCTGCAATCGAGGACGCGTGCAACGCGTCGGCTCAGCGAACGATGCTGGAAGACTGGCAGTGGACATTGCGGCTGGTTCGACACGGATACCGACTCGGCGAATGCGCCTTGATTCGAGGTCGCACTCCCGACGCCATCCTCGCCGATTTGGTCTGTGCCATCGAACATCATGAGGTCTTCCCGATCGAGCAGTTGTTCGATCGACGCACGACCCTGGCGATCGAGGAACTGAGACGCAGTGGTGATGCACCCAAGCTCCCGCCCACTGTCTTCCAGGTCTTTCCGTCCCTATGGCCTTTGGTGCTTAAATGGTTGGAATTCCGAAGAAACACCCCGTCTTAGGACTTTGCCCTTTCCAGGCCACGGCTGTCACGTATACTGAAGCATCGGGTGCTCGAGAAGGGCTCTCGCGAGGGGGAAGCGTGAACCTGGTCAGGACTTAAGTGGAGCAGCCATAAGCGTCGTACTCTTGTGCGGGGGCCTTTCACGAGCACCCTTTTTTGTTTCTCCGATCCAGCAACCCCCTTTCCCTCGCCCGATGATGCTTCGTCGCCATTGGTTTCTCCTGTTGGCTCTGTTGATTGGATTTCTTGCCCCGTCGCCTCGCGCGTGGCCGCAGGGGGTTGGGTTTCCTCGCACTTCCCCAGAGTCGCAGGGGGTGTCGAGCGCACAGATCGTTCGATTCCTGAAAGCAGCCGACGAGCGCATTCAATCGATGCACAGCTTCATGATGCTCCGGCGCGGAAACGTGATCGCGGAGGCATGGTGGGCTCCCGAATCCGCTGACAAGCCGCACGTGCTGTGGAGCTTGAGCAAGAGTTTCACGTCGACCGCGATCGGTTTAGCCGTCGCCGAAGGGTTGATCGATATCGACGATTTGGTGGTGAAGCACTTTCCCGAATCGATGCCCGAGAACCCGTCTGCGGAACTCAAAGCGATGCGCATTCGCGATCTGCTGACGATGTCGACGGGCCATCAAAACGAACCCAAGGTGCGAGACAAAACCGATTGGATTCGCGAGTTCCTCGCACATCCCGTCGTGCAACAACCCGGAACCCGTTTCGTTTACAACACACCCGCGACGTTCATGCAGTCCGCCATTCTCCAGAAAGTCACCGGCAAGACCACGCTGGAGTATCTCCAGCCGCGGTTGTTCGGACCGCTCGGTATTGAATCCCCACAGTGGGATACCAATCCGCAAGGGATTACGTTGGGGGGGTACGGATTGTTTCTAAGGACCGAAGACATCGCCAAGTTCGGGCAACTCTACCTGCAGCGCGGCCGATGGAATGGCCAGCAGCTCGTCCCCGAGTCCTGGATCGATGCCGCGACATCGAAACAAATTTCTAATGGAGCCAACCCAGAGAGTGACTGGAACCAAGGGTATGGTTTCCAGTTCTGGCGGTGTCGCCACAACGCGTATCGAGGGGATGGCAAGGATGGCCAGTTCTGTGTCGTCATGCCGGATGAGGAAATCGTGATTGTCATGACGGCCAAGAATTCCAAACTTCAAGATCAACTCAATGTCGTTTGGGACGAACTGCTGCCGGGGGTCTCCGCCCAACCGATTGCCCCCAACCCGGCTGCCGAATCGGAACTGAAGCAATTCGCGGCGACGCTGGCTACCGGGGAACACAGAAAATAAGTAATCGCGGAACGGGCATCGAGTCAACGGCGGAAGTGCAATCGATGAAGTACCAGAGCGGATTGTTAGTCTGGATGAGCCTCCTCGGGGCATGCGTCACCGTGCATGCCCAGGATGGCGTCTCACTATCGCGAACAACCCTCGCGGCTCGCGTGGCTGAGATTGAACGGGCGAATGATTTGTCGGGCTATCGCGACGAGCAGGGCTGGAGCGAAGAGCAGCCTGCGTTGCGCGAGCAATTGCATGAGATGCTCGGGCTACCACCGCTGGAGTCACGCGATCCCGATTTGCGGGTTCAGATCACCGGGACCGTAGAGACGGACCAGATCGCGGTGGACAAACTGCACTTCCAGTCACTGCCCGGTTTGTACGTCACGGGAAACTTGTATCGCCCCAAGCGAGTGTCGGGCCGATTACCGGCTGTGTTGTATGTGTGCGGTCACGGGCAAGTCAAACAGGATGGCGTCAGCCTTGGGAACAAAACCTACTACCAGCATCATCCGGCTTGGTTTGCGGAGCACGGCTATATTTGCTTGTCGATCGACACGATTCAGCTTGGCGAAATCGAAGGAATCCATCACGGCCTTTACAGTTTCAATCGTTGGGATTGGCCATCGCGCGGCTACACGCCCGCTGGAGTGGAGGCATGGAATGCGCTGCGTGCGGTCGATTACCTCATCGGGCGGCCCGATGTCGATGCGAACAAGATCGGCATCACCGGTCGCAGCGGCGGCGGCGCGTACAGTTGGTACGCCGCGGCCATCGATCCACGCATTTCCGTTGCGGTTCCTGTGGCGGGCATCACCGATTTGCGCGACCATGTGGTCGGCCAGTGCGTGCGAGGCCACTGCGATTGCATGTTCCTGGTGAATCGATACGGCTGGGATTACTCCATGCTCGCAGCCATGGTCTTTCCACGTCCGCTCCTGATCGGCAATACCGACAAAGATCCGATCTTCCCGCTCGATGGCGTAGAACGCGTCCATTACCAGGTGCGTCACGTCTACCATCATGGCTACAAAGAGAATCTCGGCATCCAATGGACCACCGGCGGGCATGACGATACGCAGGAGTTGCAGCTTGGTTGCTTTGTGTGGTTCGATCATTTTCTGCGGGGGCAGCGGCGGGTCATCACCCAGCCAGCTGAGCCGCGATTCGAGCGTTCGCAACTGCGCGTGCTCGACGCGATTCCGAGCGACCAGCGAGTAACCGATGTGCAGGACTGGTTTGTCCCCGTGGCTGGGCGAGCGATTCCCAAGGATGCGTCCGAGTGGGAGCGGAGGTGCCGCGAGTGGACCGAGGAAGTTGCGGGGAGTGTTCATGGCAGAGTGCCGCTGGGAACTTTGGAGCGAGTTCGGCCTGCGAAGCCACTAGCGCGGTCGCTCGTGTTCGAGGCGTCGGTCCGGGACCGGGCAGTTGTGTGCTTCGATGTCGAGGTTCCCCCTGCGTCCAAGGTGCGCGTCGTTCATTTCCATCGAAAGGGTGCAGACGCACCCAAGCGTGTGCGCATTTTGGGTGCGGACGATTCCAAGTGGGAGTTTGCAAAGCAGTTGGTCGGGCCGGGTGGTAACGCACCGAATACCGATGAACTCGACCGGTTGGCGCAGTCCGGCCATCTCGGCGATCAGGAGACCGATACGGTTTGGGTGTTTCCGGAGGGGCGAGGGCCTTGGTCGTGGGCGGGGCAAGGTTCGGACAAGGACCTGTTGCACCTGAAGCGATCGTATTTGCTATGCGGCTGGTCACTTGAGGGCCGGCAGATCGCCGGGCTAGTGAGAGCGTTGGAATGGGTCCGGGCAGAGTTTCCGACGTCGGATTTCGAACTCATTAGCGATTCCGAAACCGGAATGTTGACGTTGCATGCAGCGCTGCTCAGCCCGCTGGCACTCCAGCGCATGCACCTTCGAGGGTTACCTTCGAGTTATCGCGATGGATTTGTGTTGGCGGGTATTTTGAGAAAGTGCGATCTGCCGGAAGTTTTGGCGGCGGTCGCATCGCGGCACCCAACGTCGATCGACGGAGAGTCGAAGGTCGATCTGAACTACGTTCGCGGTATTGAGACGATGATCGGCAAACCCCTGCTGCGGGTGGGACAAGCTGGTCTGCCGGACCAGTAACCATCGTGGCGAGGTCCGGGCGTGCGGTGGCGGCCTCCGCGGAGGCATGCGATGTCCAGAGGTCCACGGGTTGCAGACGGGGATGCCCGAGAGCGGTTGTGCCGTACAAACTCGAAACTTGAAGGGTCGCTCGTCGGATTTCGACGGAACGCTTGTGAGTGCCCAAGCGGGAGAAACATCGCCTAAACCGGAGTGGTCAGGGCCGGGATCGAACCGGCGACACATGGATTTTCAGTCCATTGCTCTACCTACTGAGCTACCTGACCTGATGTGTCGGAAATGTAAGTCCGGATTGCTGATTTGTCAATTCGTTCCAGCCCTAGAGAACCGTTTTCGGGTGCTAGAGTTATCGAACATGCGTGGCTAAACTAAGAGCATGGGGCACGACTCGTTTTTTGGTCGTTTTTTGGCCCCCTCGATTTCTCTGTCGCCGAGGACAACCTTCCACCTTGATCCCATCTTCGCTTCTCGGAGAACGCACCGCAAAATCAAGGGTGTCCGCGGCCCTGTCTTTGCTCATCTTAGCTGGTTTTGCCTGCATGGCATGGGGGCAGAAGTACCATCCGGACCATCCTGTGGTTCAAGAGATGGTGTCGCGCGGCGTCTCGTATCTTCGCACGGCAAAACCGACGAGGTCTTCGGTGAATGGCGACCTGGGAAACCAGCTTTTGACCGCCTATACGATCTACAAAGTGGAAGGGGACCCTGAGGATCCATTGGTCGCTGCCGCGATCCTTGCTGCCAAGAATTGCATCGAGTCCAATGCCGGATCGACGCAACATCCGCACAAAGCGATTTATGAGCTTTCGATCGCTTGCATGTTGCTGGCATCGGTGGACGCAGAAGAGTACCGCGGTCAGTTGGCCAAAGCGAGGGATTTCTTTTTCAAGGTGCAGTCAACGACCGGGGGATTTGTCTACATCGATGGATCCCACAAGAACTCAATCTCTGACATCTCGCAGACCCAATACGTCGTGTTAGCCCTCTGGACGATGAGCCAGGTGGGAATCGAAGTTCCGCAAGACGGAGTGATTCGAATTGTCCAATACCTGCTCGACGCGCAACTCAAGGACCCAAGTGCTCCGAACTCGACGGGAGGATGGCCATACCAATGGGATCGCGGTACCTCCGTCATGGATAAAACCACCTCCCACTCCCGGGTCGCCTGCGGGCTTTCCGCACTCCTGATCGCGACAGATACCCTGGGGTTGTACCGTAGCAGAGTTGCGCAATCCAGCGAAGAAGAAGAGTTGATTCCAACCGCGTTCAAGCGAGTGCTATCGGAAATCGATAAATCCAAACGCGCCAATTTTGACCGCTCCAAAATTGATGCCGCGGTGAACTTGGCATTGCAGTACAACAAAACTCATCCATACACTCGCCAAGTTTGGCACTACTACTATGTGTACAGCGTGGAACGCTTCGAATCCTTCCTCGAGATTGCCAATGGCAAGCAAAACAAAAGCCCTGACTGGTACAACGCCGAAGTGGAACGCCTCCGGAGCCTTCAAGGCCAAAATGGCGAGTGGGGAGGAAACAACTCCCCAGACTACGATTCGGTGTTGCCACCGGATGTGGCTTCCTGCTTCGCGGTCCTGTTCCTGATTCGAAGCACACAGAAAGCGATCGGCGATCTGAAGGAAGGGATGGTTCGGGGATGGGCGGAACTACCGAGCGACATCAGCTCGATCACGCTCGTCAACGGCAAGCCGATGAATACCAACGAGGCAACCAGTATCGACGATGCCCTCAAAATGCTGGAAGACGACAAGAAGTTGCAAGGGGAAGACAAACTGATTTCAGAGAAATTCGTCTTCTCCAAAAATCCAGAACAACGCAAGGATCAATTAAATCGCTTTGCCAGACTGTTGCGATCCAGGGACTATCAGGCTCGACGTATCTCCGCAAAGGTTCTCGGCAGAAGCGATGAACTCGATGTCGTGCCTGAACTAATCTATGCCCTGAGCGACCCCGATTCGGTCGTTTGCCGAGCCGCCGAGACCTCGCTACGACTACTCTCGCGCCAATTGGATCGTTATCACCTCCCGAAGGAGGGCGCGATTTCCGAGCAGGATCGGATCGTCGCAAAGCGCGAATGGCGGAGATGGTTTCTGTCCATGCGTCCTGACTATATCTTTGTTGAGTAATCGAGCCCGGGACAGGATGTTGAGGTAATGCAGAAAATGGCAATCACCTTTTCTTCGAAACCGGTTGAGAAACCATCCCAAAAGACAAGTGTCTTCGAAATCGACGAAGACTCGATGAAGACCAACAAAGTCGAGCAGGTCTCCAGCTTTCTCATCAGTCTCGTCGTGATGGTCGGCTTGGCAGTGGCGATGCTCTTCCTGCTCTTCATCCTGCACCTCAATTGGCAGCGTCCGCAGGAAATGGTTATTGGCGTCGAGCAGATTGCGGGGCGAGGAGACAATGCAGCGGGATTCGAAAGAGATTTTGATCCTCCTGGCGCAGACGAAGTCGAACAACTTCAGGAGCCGGCCCTCGAACAAAGCCTCCAGATGATCACTGACGCTATCAGCTCGATCGCAGCGTCGATGGACACAATCTCTGCCGCAACAGCCGCGAGTGGCGATGGTACTGGACGGGGGGACAGCCGCCCCCCCGGACCGGAGGGAGAAGGCGTCGATGGCGTGCATCGTGCCGAACGATGGGAACTGAAGTTCAGCGCTCGAGACCGCAAGGGATATGCATCGCAATTGGACGCGTTTGGAATCGAGCTCGCCGCGATCGGCGGCGGAATCAAAACGATCGATTATGCAACCAACCTGTCGAAATCTCCAAAACAGCGATCCGGGACTCGCGACGAAGAAAAACGGCTCGTGTT